>OHSK01000781.1_pt1 | contig 14869 bp, 13 predicted proteins | sample 1578701 | NCBI WGS metagenome assembly OHSK01 (sample SAMEA3879503, study PRJEB24766) | human gut metagenome | biome: human-associated habitat; feature: feces | place: USA | collected 1985/1987
TTGCCGGTCTGGCGGTCGCCGATGATCAGCTCACGCTGGCCGCGGCCGATGGGGATCATGGAGTCGATGGCCTTGATGCCGGTCTGGAGCGGCTCCTTGACGGGCTGGCGCTCGATGATGCCGGGGGCCGGGCTTTCGATGGGGCGGAACTCCGTCGTCTCGATGGGGCCGGCGCCGTCGATGGGCTGGCCCAGTGCGTTGACGACGCGGCCGATCAGTGCCTCGCCCACCGGGACGGACACGACCTTGCCGGTGCGCTTGACGGTGCTGCCCTCCTTGATGCCGACGTCGGAACCCAGCAGAACGATGGAGACGGTGTTCTCCTCGAGGTTCTGCGCCATGCCGTACTCGCCGTTCTCAAACTGGAGCAGCTCGCCTGCCATGCACTTTTCCAGACCGCTGGCGCGGGCGATGCCGTCGCCCACCAGAATGACCGTGCCGACCTCGCTCTGCTCGATGACATTTTCGTAATGCTTGATCTGAGCACGGATGATCTTGGAGATCTCTTCAGGTTTCAGTTGCATTGTTGTGTCTTCACCACTCAATTCTTTGTAAACTTTCGGGTGGATGCCCTCTCAGCCAAAGCCGATCTTGCTGCATCTCATCGCCTTGCGGCTCTGAGAGCAGCCGGGCCTCGCTTTCGCCGGAGAGCTTCGTATTGATTTTACAGCGTTGCCGCCGCGATGCTGCTGCGCAGGCCGGCGAGACGATTGCGGACGGTGCCGTCCAGCTCGGTGCCTTCGATGTCCAGCCGGATGCCGCCCAGCACGGCAGGCTCGACCTTCGTTTTGAGGTCGATGTGCTTACCGGTGACTTTTTCCAGCTTTTCGTGGAGGCGGGCGGTCTGCTCTGCCGTGAGGGGCACAGCGGAGACGGCGGTGGCCTCCAGAATGCCGTGGGCCTCATTGTAGCGCAGACGGTAGGCCCGGGCACAGCCCGGCAGCTCCCGCAGAGCGCCCTTTTCGCACAGCAGCTTCATAAAGTTGAGCACATAGAGGTGGACCTGCCCGCGGAAGGCCTCGTCCAACAGCGCACAGCGCTCTTTCTTGGGGATGCTGGGGATGCTGAGCAGATGCAGATATTCAGCGTCCCCGTTCAGCAGGGCGGTCACGCCTTCCAGTTCGCCCAGAATGCGCTCGTCCAGCCCTTCCTCCGCGGCCAGGTCGTACAGGCTCCCGCCGTACATCCTTGCAGTCTCGGTCATGATGCTTCACCCACGTTTTTGATAAATTCGTCGATCAGATCCTGATGGTCGGCTTCCTTGATCTCGCGCTCGACCACTTTGGAGGCGATCTCCATCGCCATGCCGCCGATCTCGTCCTTGACCTCGTTGACGGCCTTCTTGCGCTCCTGCGCAATGTCGGCCTCGGCCTTCTGCTTGAGGGCAGCGGCCTGAGCACGGGCCTCGCCCAGCAGCTCCTCGCCGCGGGCGGCAGCCGTCTTCTGGGCGGCAGCTACGATCTGGCCGGCCTCGGCGCGGGCATTCTGCAGGTTCTGCTCATACTCCGCCTTCATGGCTTCAGCCTCGGCGCGCAGCTTTTCGGCGTCTGCGATCTGGCTGTCCGCCTTGGCCTTGCGCTCCGCGATGACTTTTTTGACCGGGTTCAGCAGCAGCTTTTTGAAGATCACGAGCTGGATCATCAGGTTGCAGACCTGAGCCAGAAACGTCCAGCCATCCAGCGTGATCAATGCCTGATAAAGTTGCATAAGCGTCTCCCCTTTCTCTTGAAATCAAGCTCAAAAAGGAGTGCTTACTGCAGGTAGTTCATGAACATACGGGGTGCGAGGAAGATGAGCAGCAGGCCGGTGACGAAGCCGTAGATACCGGTGGTCTCAGACAGTGCGACGCCGAGGATCAGGGTGCTGGTCACGTCGCTCTTGCACTCGGGCTGACGACCGACAGCCTCACAGGCAGCAGCGGCAGCGTTGCCTTCGCCGATGCCGGGGCCGATACCTGCGATCAGTGCGCAGCCTGCGCCGATGCCGCAGCCAGCCAGTGCGATACCACGAGCAAGGAATTGAAAGTCAGTCATAGTTTGTGTCCTCCTGAAAATGTTTGTTTTTGGGGGATGCCGGGCGGGAGGCTTACTCCTCACCGGCAGCACGTTTGATGAAGATGGTGGTCAGGGTACAGAAGATGAACGCCTGAATGCAGCCGCCGAACCAGTCGAAATAGAGGCCCGTGAAGGCCGGGATGCCGATCTGGAACAGCTGGAGCTGGCTCAGGAAGCCGGGCAGCCAGCCAAAAATGACGTGGCTCAGGCTCGCCAGTGCCCAGTACAGCAGGGTGGAGATAACGGTACCGGACAGGATGTTGCCGAAGTGACGGAAGGCCATGCTGACAGGGGTGGATACCTCCGACAGCACATTGATGGGCGCCATCAGGAAGATGGGGTCCAGCAGGCCCTTCAGGTAGGCGAGGATGCCGTTGGTCTTGATCTTGTAGTACATGATGATGATGAACACCACGATGGCCCATGCCGCCTCGGTGTTCAGGTCTGCCGTGGGACTCCACAGGCCCACCACGCTGATGAGGTTGCAGCCGATGCTGAGTGCAAAGATGGCACCCACCAGCGGGATGAACTTATCGAAGTGATAGCCCATGTTGTCGTGGACGAACTGGTCCAGCCGTTCCACGATGAACTCGGCGGCGGCCTGCCGTTTGGAGACGTTTTCCAGCTTGAGGTCACGCCCCAGCCAGAAAGCCAGAGCCGAGAGCAGCGCCATGACGATCCATGTGCTCACAAGGGTCTGGGTGATCTTAAAATCGCCCAGCACAGGGATATTGGTATGGATGGTATACAGGATCTTTGCGCCGTTCAGTTCCATTTGTTACGTTTCACCCCCTTTTTCATCGGGTGCGGACTGCTGTGCGTCGGCAGGCGCGGGGTCGTCCTCCACCGAGACGTCCACCGGCTCTGCCTTCGGCGCGAGCGGTTTGTACTTACCCGTTATTTGCAGGTAATAAATGGTGACACGAGGGAAAAACAGCGGCAGCACACCGGCAAAGGGCTGGAAGCAGGGGGCCGCGATGGCCACCACCACCCACAGCGCCTGCAGGAGCATCCGGCTGTTGTAGGAAAGCTGTAATGTTGCCTTGCGGCGCTTCTCGTCCGGCTCGTCGATGATCTTCTGAACCACGAAGCAGATGCCCGCAAAGTTGCCGACAGCGACGGCCGCGCCCACGAGGCTGCCGAGGATGACGGTGTAGTCGAACCTCACCCAGCCCACCAGATGCAGCGCCGCGAAAAGCACCCACAAAACGACGGTGCAGAATGCCGTGCCGCCCGCGATGCGGAGCAGCTCCTTTTTGGATTCCGGCTGTAATTTCATAGATCGATGTCTCCCTTATCTCATAGATGCGAGTTGAAGCCCGTCCGGCGGGGCTTGTCCTTTTTGGTGCGGTCGAGCCGCTCTTTGACGAAGACCCAGAAGTTCTGCGCCCCGGCGGCAAGCCCCAGCAGCACAGCGGGCAGATACACCCACATAGGCCAGCCCCAGCGGCTGACGGCCCACCAGCAGCCGCCCAGACACATCACCAGCGGCAGCAGCATATTCAGCCCCAGCTGGGTCAGCCAGACCAGGTCTTCCAGTGCCTTGTACCAGCCCTTCACGGTCCGGCTCCCCTCCCTCTGTGTGTGCCCCGGGCCGCTCTGTCTTTTTTGCCCGGTCTGCACGTTAAACTTTGAACAAAGGTTCTTTACTCCTCATTATACTCAAAACGGCTGTAAAATTCAATCAATTTTCCACTGCTTTTTTAGCAAAATTCTATAAACGCAGAGAAGTTCGTCGCTTCCAACCAAAAGTTTTTCGCTTCAGCCTCTCATCTTCTCCGTGTCATTTATCATTCTGCCCCGTTTGAGAAAGAAAAAGCCTTTCCTGTTGGGACGATTTTGCTGAAAGGCACAAAAAGCCCCGGCGGGCGCTGTCCTAAAACAGTACCCGCCGGGGCGGAAATCGTGCTTTGGTCTATCCTTTACCAGAGGTTTGCAGTCTCATTGTAGAGGCCCTCATAGCTCTTGGCGGAGACATCCCAGCTGAAGTCGCACTCCATGTCGTACTTGATAAGGTTGTTCCAGTCTTCCTTGCTGTAGTAGCGGTCCTGTGCGCGGCAGCAGGCGTCGTACAGCTCGTGGGCGCTGTAGCCCGCAAAGGTGAAGCCGTTGCCCTCGCCGAGGGTGCAGTCGTGGATGGAGTCGCGCAGACCGCCGGTCTCGCGGACGATGGGAGGCGTGCCGTAGCGGCAGGCCACCATCTGTGCCAGACCGCAGGGCTCGCTCTTGGAAGGCATGATGAAGGCATCTGCACCTGCGTAGATCTCCTGCGACAGGGCCGGCTCGAAGCCGATGTAGGTGCCAACGCGGCCCGGATGGCGTGCGCACAGGTCGGAGAAGAAGTTCTCGTACTGGCTCTCGCCGCTGCCCAGAATGACCAGCTCGATGCCGCGATCCACCAGACCATCGGCGATGCTCTGCACCAGATCAAAGCCCTTCATGCCGACCATGCGGCTGACCATGGCAAAGACGGGGCTGCCGTCCTTGTTCAGGCCGAACTTATCCTGCAGGGCTTCCTTGCACTTTGCCTTGCCCTCTTCAAAGTTGGTGATGTCGTAGTTGAAGGGGATGTTCTTATCCGTAGCGGGATCGTTGGAATCGGTATCGATGCCGTTCAGGATGCCGCACAGCTTGTACTGCTTCTCGCGCAGCAGAGCGTCCAGACCATAGCTGAACCACGGGTCGAGGATCTCCATGGCATAGGTGGGGCTGACGGTCGTGATCTTATCGGCAGTCTCGAAAGCACCCTTCATGAAGTTTGCGCAGCCGTCGTACTCTACGATGTGCTGGTCGCGGCGGCCGATGCCGCAGGTGTCCTCCAGAATGTCGGTGCCGTACTTGCCCTGATAAGCAATATTATGGATGGTGAAGATGGTCTTGATGCGGTTGAACTTATCCAGATGGCGATAGTACAGGTTCAGGTACACCGGCACCAGAGCGGTCTGCCAGTCGTTGCAGTTGATGATATCGGGGGTGAAATCGATGTAGAACAGGGTCTCTAAAACGGCGCGGGAGAAGAAGGCGAAACGCTCGCCGTCATCGTAGAAGCCGTACAGGCCGCGGCGCTTGAAGTAATACTCGTTGTCCAGGAAGTAGTAGGTCACGCCGTTCCGCTCGGTCTTGAACAGGCCGCAGTACTGGCTGCGCCAGCCCACGGGGACGGAATAATTGGTCACGTACTCCAGCGTATCACGGAACTTCAGGTCGCCGTACAGGGGCATAATGACGCGGGCATCCACGCCGTCCTTGACCAGAGCCTTAGGCAGGGCACCCGCAACGTCGGCCAGACCGCCGGACTTTGCAAAAGGGGCAGCTTCCGAAGCAGCATACAGGATTCTCATAGGATCGCTCCTTTCATATAGTGGGATATTTTCGTTCTCCCCCACCGCCCTTGCAGGCAGCACGAACCATTTTTACAAAAGAGCAGGCGGGGGCACACAGATGCCCCCGCCCCTCTCAAGAGGGGCTACCGGGGAGGAAGCCGCCCCTATGGATAACTCAGTAAAATCAGACGGTGTGCTTCTTCTGCACGTACACCGGGAAGCTCTCGGTGCCGGACAGCTTCTTGCCGGCGGTGATCTTCACGTTCTTATCGGTAACAACGCAGTCCAGCTCGGCATTGGCTTCCACAACGGTGTCCTGCATGAGCACGCAGTTCTTGACGACGGCACCCTTCTTGACCTTGACGCCGCGGAACAGCACACAGTTCTCCACCGTGCCCTCGATGACGCAGCCGTCGGCCAGAATGGAGTCGGTCACCTTGCAGCCCGGCACATAGCGGGTGGGGTTGTCGTCGCGGATTTTGGTGTAGACCGGGCTCTTCTTGGGGAACAGCTTTTCCAGATTCTCGTCATCGGTCAGCTTGAGGTTCTCGTCGAAGTAGCTCTTCATGTCACAGACATGTGCCACATAGCCGGTGTACTCCAGAGCGTGGATGTTCAGGATGTTGACATTGTGGGCCAGAATATCGCGCTCGAAGTAGATCAGGCCGCGGGAGGTCGCATCCCGGACCAGCTTGAGCAGGGTCTCGCGCTCCAGAACATAGATGTTCAGGTCAAGGTTCTGCACGCCGGGGCGGTAATCGTTGAACAGCAGCTCGGTCACACGGCCGTCGGCATCAACGGTCAGGGTGTAGTTGTCATTCTTGCGGCCCTCGGGGATCTCGGTCTTCTGGTAAGCGACGGTCACATCGGCACCGCTTGCCTGATGAGCAGCCAGCAGAGCGTTGAAGTCGTAGTTCAGGGCAACGTTGGCATCGCTCATGACCACGTACTTTTCCTTCTGGTTCTCCAGGAAGTTCATGATGGAGCCCAGAGCTTCCACACGGCCGGAATAGATGCGCACGCCCTTCTCAGCGAAAGGCGGCACGATGTTCAGGCCGCCGTGACGGCGGGCCATATCCCACTCACGGCCGGTGCCCAGATGATCCATCAGGGAGTGGTAGTTCTTGCGCACCACGATGGAGACATTGGAGATACCGCAGTTTGCCATGCTGGACAGAACAAAGTCCACCATACGGTAGCGGCCCGCGAAGGGGATCGAAGCCATTGCGCGCTCGGTCACCAGCTCGGGGACGGTATTATCATAACTGTTGGGGAAAATAATACCCAACGCATTGGTGTTCTGGCTCAGCATACTTCCATACCCTCCTTGACGGATTCAAAGACTTTGGCACCTTCCTTGACGGTTGCGCCTGCGCCGACGGTCAGGCCGGTGCCCACATGGGCAATGGGGCCATCGCCGCCCACTCGTGCACCTGCACCGACCACAACATCCTCCGCCAGGATGCAGCGCTTGACAACAGCACCAGCCTTGACCACAACGCCGTCCATCAGGACTGCGTCCTCAACGGTAGCGCCCTCTTCCACAACAACGCCTGCGCTCAGCACAGAGTGCTTGACGCAGCCGTAGATCTGGCAACCCTCAGTGACCAGCGAATCCTGCACCACAGCGCGGGGGCCGATCTTCTGCGGAGGCAGGACCGGGTTGCGGCTGTAGATCTTCCACTTCTCGTCGAAGATATCGATGCCGGAGTTTTCGGGATCCAGCACTTCCATGTTGGCTTCCCACAGGCTGTCGATGGTGCCCACGTCACGCCAGTAACCGGCAAAGCGGTAGGCGTACATCTTGCGGCCGTCGCGCAGCAGGGCGGGGATGATGTTCATGCCAAAGTCGTTCTTGGAGTTGGGGTCTGCTTCGTCCTCTTCCAGATACTTCTTCAGCACATCCCAGTTGAAGATGTAGATGCCCATGGAAGCCAGATTGGACTTGGGTACCGGGGGCTTCTCCTGGAACTCGGTGATGCGGTCGTTCTCATCAGCCACCATCAGGCCGAAGCGGGAAGCTTCCTTCCAGTCCACTTCCATAACAGCCACAGAGAACTCTGCGCCCTTTTCCTTGTGGAAGCGCAGGAAGTCGGCATAGTCCTGCTTGCAGATCTGGTCGCCGGACAGGATGATCACATACTCGGGATCGTAGCTGTCGATGAAGCCGATGTTCTGGTAGATGGCGTTTGCAGTGCCCTTGTACCAGTCGGTGCCCTTTGCCTGCTCGTAGGGCGGCAGGGTGTGCACGCCGCCGTGCAGACGATCCAGATCCCAGGGCTGGCCGTTGCCGATGTACTCGTTCAGCTTCTGGGGCTGATACTGGGTCGCGATGCCAACGGTGTCGATGTTGGAGTTCACGCAGTTGGACAGCGGGAAGTCCACGATGCGGTACTTACCGCCGAAGGACACTGCGGGTTTTGCCGTTTTCTGTGTCAGCGCGTACAAGCGCGAGCCACGTCCACCGGCAAGGATCATTGCCACAATTTCTTTTGCCATAGCTTTATTCTCCCCTTTAACATTAACATTTCCGTTGTTCGGAAATGATCGTCAACGTGTGCGGTATGGGTCGGCCGAAGTGCCGGGTCATTCCTTGGGCTCCTTCGGTTTGCGGGTGCGTTTTGCGGGTGCTTTTTCCGCCTTGGGTTCTGCCTCTGCCTTGGGCTTGCGGCCGCGCTTTTTGGGTGCTTCCTCGGCCTTTTCCGGTTCAGCCTTTGCCTTGCGGGCGGTCTTTTTCACCGGCTTTTCCTCTGCAGCGGCAGCTTCTGCCTTGGGCTTGCGGCCCGGCTTCTTTACCACCTTTGCTGCAGCTTTCTCCGCAGCGGTCTTTGCCTTTTTGGCTGCGGTCTTTTTTCCCGCCTTATCGGTCTTGTCCGCTGCGGCCTTGCGGGTGCGCTTGGCGGGCACTTCAAAATACAGGGTGCTCATGGGCGGCAGGGTGATGGTGATGCTCTGCTCAAACCCGTGCATCGGCTTTTTGTGGGTGCGCACGGCCTTGTTGTGGACTGCGCCGGAACCGCCGAACTCTGCATCGTCGCTGTTCAGGATCTCCTTGTAGGAGCCTGCCACCGGTGCGCCCAGCGTGTAGCCCTCGCGCAGGACGGGGTTGAAGTTGCACACCACAAGGATCTGCTTGCCGGAGGTATCCTTGCGCAGGAAAGCGATGACGCTCTGCTGCGAGTCATCCGGCACGATCCACTGGAAGCCCTCCCAGCTGTAATCCACCTGCCAGAAGGCGGGATGCTCCTTGTAGAAGGCGTTCAGGGTCTTGACGTAGGTCTGCAGCTCGGTGTGCTTATCGTAGCCCAGCAGCATCCAGTCCAGCGGCTTTGTCTCATTCCACTCGGCGAACTGGCCGAACTCCTGACCCATGAACAGCAGCTTCTTGCCCGGGTGGGCCATCATGTAGCCAAAGAAGGTGCGCAGGTTTGCAAACTTGGCGTCGTACTCGCCGGGCATCTTGTTGATCAGGCTGCCCTTGCCGTGCACCACCTCATCGTGGCTGATGGGCAGCACAAAGTTCTCGCTGAAGGCGTAGAAGAAGCTGAAGGTGACCTTGTTGTGGTTGCCGGAACGGAAGAGCGGGTCAGTCTTCATGTAGCTGAGCATATCGTTCATCCAGCCCATGTTCCACTTGAAGTTGAAGCCAAGGCCGCCGTCCGAAGCAGGCTTTGTGACCATGGGCCATGCAGTGGATTCTTCCGCGATCATGTACTTGTGGGGGTGACGGCCCAGCACGGTGTCGTTCAGCTTGCGCAGGAAAGCAACAGCCTCCAGATTTTCCTTGCCGCCGTCCTTGTTCGGCTCCCACTCGCCCTGCTTGCGGTTATAGTCCAGATACAGCATGGATGCCACCGCGTCCACGCGCAGGCCGTCGATATGGTACTGCTCCAGCCAATACAGTGCGCTGGAGATCAGGAAGCTCTGCACCTCGCTGCGGCCGAAGTCGAACACCATGGTGCCCCACTCCTTATGTTCGCCGCGCTTCGGATTCGGGTCCTCGTAGCAGGCTTCGCCATCAAAGTTGTACAGGCCGAACTGATCCTTCGGGAAGTGAGCAGGCACCCAGTCCATGATCACACCGATGCCGGCGGCATGGAGCTTATCCACAAAGGCCATCAGGTCCTTGGGGGTGCCGTAGCGGCTGGTGGGTGCAAAATAGCCGGTGACCTGATAGCCCCAGCTGCCGTCAAACGGATATTCCATGACCGGCAGCAGTTCCACATGGGTATAGCCCATCTCTGTGATATACGGGATCAGCTCGTCTGCCAGCTCGGAATAATTGTAGGGCTTGCCGCCCTCCTTCATCTTCCAGCTGCCGGCGTGCATCTCGTAAATATTCATCGGGCTGTTGATCACATCAGCCTTTTTCTGTGCTGCCTGCCATGCATCATCGTGCCACGCAAAACCACTGATATCGTAGACCTTGCTGCCGTTGGACGGGCGGGTCTCGGCGTGGAACGCATAGGGATCGGCCTTATAGACCAGATCACCTGCGCGGGTGGTCACGCAGTATTTATAAACATCATATTCCTTCATGCCCGGGATGAACAATTCCCATACGGAATCGCCATCCACCTTGCGCATCGGGTGGCTGCCCGGCTTCCAGCTGTTAAAGTCGCCCACCACGCTGATGGCTACAGCATGGGGTGCCCACACGCGGAACACCACACCTGCTTCACCGGCACGCGTTTCCATGTGTGCGCCAAAGTAGCGGTATGCTTCACAGTTATTGCCCTGTTTGAACAAATACACCGGCAGGTCCGATGCATTGCTCTGGATCTTCTCCTCGGTCGGTTTCATAGACTGCTCCTCCCCGTACAGATGCACAAAGCGCACCTGTAGCTTTTTACCCTTTTATATTAAAGAATTTCGGTCTGTTTTTCAAGAGTTTCGCCGCATTTTACTGTAAAATTTACCATAATCTTTTCGTTGATATTTTTTCCTTATATACATACCCGCCAAATTTTTACAAATTTTATGGTGAATCCTGCCAATCTGACAATAAAAAAGAGCCTCTGCGCACCCTCCCAAAGGGAAGGTGTACAGAAGCTCTCTGTTTCTGTTGAAAATTTTCAGTTCCGGTTTCCCCGGTTCTTTTCGGCCTGCTCAGTCCACCACGTAGACATTCACCTGAATGGCTCCATTGATCACGCTCTCGGCGTAGGTCTCGTAGAACAGGTCCACAAGGATCTGGCCCTTCTGCACGGCAATGCCGGTATCGGTAGCCACCGCATAGCCGTACACGAACTTGCCGTCGGTGGAGGTGATATACAGCTTGGTGCCGTAGGGGATCACATCCGGGTCCACAGCCACAGTGCCGTAGCCCAGACCCAGACCGGAAGAACCCTTGCCGGTCTTGGAATAGTAGCCGGTGGCCTTTCCGGTGAGCACCTTGCTGTAAGAGGCGGGTGCATTGGTGGTGCCGTCCGGGCCGGTCAGCGGGGAGACCGGCGCGCCTGCGCCATAGGTCTTTACGATGTGGTTGGTCGGCTCCACAGTGGTGGTGGAATCCACCACGATGCTGTTTTCCAGCTCGCCGTCCACATAGCGGTCGCGGGTGGTGATGGTCTGCTGGCCTTCCGCACCATGGCGCACCGTGGTGGCGCGGCCGGTGTTGCGGAAATACAGGCTGGTGTAGACGTACTCGGTATCGTAGGGGATGGCCTGCGTCTCCACACGGTCGGTGTAGTCCACGCGGTGCACCGTGATGGTGGAACCTGCGCTCACCAGCTGGTCCAGAGCAGGCTCGGTGTAGTCGTCACCCTCCAGGGTGATACCGGCACGCTTCAGGGCATCCGCCACGGTGCCGAACACCATTTTGACGGGGTACTCCTGACCGTCGGCAGTGATGCTGACGGAGAATGCACGCTCAATGTTCAGGGCGGCAAGATTGCCGCTGTAGGCCGTGTAATAGACCTGATCGCCCTCTTCGGACTGGATGCCGGAAAGGTTCATAACCTGTGCAGGGTCGGTCTCGGAGGTGAGGATCACCTGCCGGGCACCATTGGAGTCTGTGACGTAGGTCAGCCGCAGATTCGCAGCGGTCACACTGAGTGTAGCCACAAGGCACACGACCATGACACAAAACGCCAGCACACGGGGAGAGACTGCATGCTTGCAGTCAGACAATGCTTTCTTCAATTTTACGGAAGCGATACGAGACAACTCCTCTCTTTTCAAAATTGGCTGCGGCTGCGGACATGTTTTTCATGCCCCGGCCGCCCGGACTGCGGGGCGGGCAGATGCCATCTGGCCCCACAATCAAATACGATGCCCTCTTTTTGGTAAAATCGAGCATCGTATACAATTTGGACTCCGCTGCGGAGGGTGCAGTTACCCTCCCGGCCCGGACCCCATCTGCCCGCGCCGCGCCGTATATAAGACGGCTTTTTACTTCATCCAGATAAATTTTAAACGCTGCAACGTCTGTTGGTTCCGTTGAGCGGCTCTTATTTTACCAGTCCAATGGCCATTTGTCAAATCACCTTCTCATACTTTGTTAGTTTTTTGACGTTGTTTTTTGTGCAACTTTAACATTGTTTTCTCCAAAATATTGTTTTTTCGGTTATTTCCTTCCGATTTTCGACCTGTTTTCTGGGGTGTTTTGTTCACGAATTTTTAACATTTATTTTGGACTTTTTGCACCGGAAACTGCACTTTTGGGTTCGTTTTCCCATGCGGCAAGCGGCCAAAAATCGCTGGTTTTTCCGTACAAAGCCACCTCTTTTTCATCCCATTTTTCACCCACAAAGAACTGTGCGAATTACCCATGAAAAGCGCCTTCCGGCAAAATGCCGAAGCACAGAAATTTGTGCAGCAAAAGACCACACTGGCAGCTGCCGGGCAGCGGCTGTACAATCAAACAAAAAACAGAAAGGAAGGTTTTCAAGTGAACATCAAGATCATTCAAAGGCAGTGCGGCGGCACCGAATTTCTGTCCCAGCCGCACCGCCTGCACCTCGGTGCACAGAACGCTGCCGGTGTGGACGAGCTGTGCTTCACGCTGCCGGAAGCATGGGCCGGGTGCACCGTTGCGCTCTACCTGCGCCGCAGCGACGGCACCCTGCTGGCACCGGTCTCACTGGACACGCAGCACTGCGTCACCGTGGACCGCCGCCTGACCGGAAGCACCGGCGGACAGTGGATGCTGGCAGCCATCGATGCCAGCGGCTACGCCGCCTATACCCGGCCCGGCAGCTACGACACCTACGCCATCCTGCCCACCGACGGCGGCGCGGAAGAGCTGCCGCCCTCGCAGTATGAGCAGTTCGTGGCGCGTGTGCTGGAAAGTGCCAGTACCGCTTCCACCGCCGCGCAGCGTGCCGCAGCCAGTGCTGCAAGCACGGCATCCAATGCGGCACAGGCCCAGACCGCGGCACAGCGCACCAGCGCCGACAGTGCCGCTGCATCCCGCTGTGCAGCCCGTGCCGAGGCTGCTGCCGCACGGGCAGAGGAGCTGGTGCCTACCGACGGTCAGGTAGTGAGCGTGAACGGCAAAAGCGGCATCGTAAAACTGACGGCGCAGGATGTGGGGGCGCTTCCCTGCCCGGCAGTTCCGGTCTCCGGCCAGCTGCTTCGGGTGCTGAGCGTGGACCCCAACACCGGGGCCGTGTTGACCGATACTGCCGCCATGCCGGATCTGTCGCCCTATCTGCGTAGCAGCACGGTGCCCACGGCTTCGGCCCCCGGCGCAGTGCGGGTGGACCCCGCCTGCGGCATCAACGTGCGCAGCGACGGAACCCTGATCACCGCACCAGCTGCCCGCGAACAGCTGGACAGCATGACGGATGCACTTCTGCCGCTGACCGCAGCCCTGCTGCCTTATGGCGTGAAGAAGGCTCTGACCACCGCCGCAGCCGCCGGGGAATGGACCGCTGCCGAAAAGGCAAACGCCTTGCGCACCTTCGGTGCCGATTTTTCTTCCTATTATACAAAGGAAGATGTCGATGCTCTGCTGGCCGCACCCAGCTCCGCTGCCTACCCGGTGGGCAGCATCTACCAGAGCACCGACCCCACCAGCCCTGCCGCCCTGTTTGGCGGCACATGGGAGCAGATCGCATCGGAGCGCGTGCTGATGGGTGCCAGCAGTAGCCACGCAGCGGGCACCACAGTAAAGGCCGGACTGCCGAACATCACAGGCTCTTTTGTCGCGGATGTAAAAAAGGGTGAACATAAGGTATCCGGCGCATTCACTGCCGGCAACGTGATCGCATCTACGGGCGAATACAATTCCTTTTCTGATGTATATAAGTTCAGTCTGGATGCGTCCAAGTCTAATGCCATCTACGGCCGCAGCAACACCGTGCAGCCTGCCGCCTACTATGTGCACATCTGGCGGCGCGTGGCCTGAGAAAGGAGGTTTTGAACCATGAAGATCATTGACGAGAACGGTGCAGCCATTGAAAACCCTGACCTGACGCTTGGGTATCTGGTGGACGACACCGAACCAGTGGAGCACCCGGCTGTGGAAGGTGTAGAGGAAGTGAGCCACTACGAGACCGTAACGGAGTATCCCGGCGGCGGCAGGGATGTGCGGAAGGTCATCGACGTGCCGGGCGTGCCTGCGCAGGCCGCATGGACCGAACAGGTGCCGGTGCAGAGATACATCCGCTATACGGAAGAAGAATTGGCCGCGCGGGAAAAAGAGCGCCAGCAGGCCGAGGAAGCAGCCCGTCTGCCCGAGACGATTGCCAGCCTGACCTGCCAGCTGACCGACCTGCAGCTGGCCCTGTGTGAACTGTACGAAGGAGGTGGTGTGTAATGGCAAGGATCTATGCGGCCCTGATCCGCAAGGGCATCAAAATGCTGGAGGATGTGCCCGCCCGGCTGAGGGATGCCGTGGCAGCGCTGCTGCAGGAGGACGGCCATGCTTAACGTTTACTCCCGCGCAAGGGATGGCGAAACGCTGCTGAGCCGCAGCTTCCGCGCAAAGGAATTTGCCTGCAAAGACGGCACCGACCCTTTGTTTGTGGACAGCGAACTGGTGCAGGTGCTGCAGGCCATCCGTGACCATTTTGGCGCACCGGTGGTCATTACCAGCGGCTACCGCACCGCTGCACACAACAGGGCTGTGGGCGGGGCGGTTTACAGCCAGCATCAGTATGGCCGTGCCGCGGATATCCGGGTGTCCGGCGTGCCGGTGGAGCAGCTTGCCGCCTACGCCGAGACCCTGCTGCCCGGGCGGGGCGGCATCGGGCGCTACCCGAAGGATGCCTCCCACCCGAAGCGCCGCACCGGCTGGGTGCACATCGACACCCGGGCAGATAAGAGCCGGTGGAGTATGTGAGGACAATAACATTATAATATAACAGAAAAGCGGCCCTCTCTCTGTTTTTCGGGGAAAAGGCCGCTTTTGGGTCTCCGGAATGGAATGCGGGTCAAAAACTGGGTCAGAGCATAAAGAAAGACGCTGGTTCTTTACGAACCAGCGTCTTTCTTGCATGGAGCGGGCAATGGGAATCGAACCCACCTCCTCAGCTTGGAAGGCTG
>OHSK01000788.1_pt1 | contig 14756 bp, 13 predicted proteins | sample 1578701 | NCBI WGS metagenome assembly OHSK01 (sample SAMEA3879503, study PRJEB24766) | human gut metagenome | biome: human-associated habitat; feature: feces | place: USA | collected 1985/1987
ATTGGAATATTAGATACCCGCATTTTCCGGCTCCATTCCTTTAAATTCATAGACTGAAAGGCTCTCTGTCTTAATATCATTATAAGCGAGGGACTTTACGGAATCAACTGATTTTTCATTACTTACTATTAAAGAGGAAGCCGGTACATGTGGAGTGCACCGGCTAAACTAAAAATATGAAAAAGATTAATATGAGTATTTCTTTTGTTTACAGTGTCAGTATACGGGGCAATTGTGAAAATGCTGTGTTTACTTTCTTACTCTTTTATAAACAAAATATTAATGCAACACAACAAAAGAGCCCTTTCGAGCTCTTTTGCTTTGTACAACATTAAAGTGTAGATGATTACTGTAAGAGTGAAAGTACACCCTGATTAGACTGATTAGCCTGTGCAAGCATAGACTGTCCAGCCTGAGCAAGAATGTTGTTCTTGCTGTATTCAACCATCTCTGTAGCCATATCTACATCACGGATACGTGATTCAGCTGCTGATGTATTCTCACTTGTTGTATTAAGGTTGTTGATAGTATGCTCAAGTCTGTTCTGAAGAGCACCAAGCTTAGATCTCTGAGTAGATACAGAGTTAATAGCTGCCTGAATAGAAGCCATTGCTGCACCTGCTGCTGAGAATGAACTTACCTTAAGTCCGCTAATCTTAAGTGAAGAAGCATTCATATTTCCAATAGAAATTGAAATACTCTGTCCTGATAATGCACCTACCTGTAAGTTCTTTCCTGTGAATGTACCATCAAGTAAGTTCATTGAGTTGAACTGTGTTGTTGAACGGATTCTATCGATTTCAGATGTTAACTGATCCATCTCCTGCTGAAGAGCATTTCTATCAGTTGATGTATTAGTATCGTTAGCTGCCTGTGTTGCTAATTCGTTCATTCTCTGAAGAATTGAATGTGTCTCGTTAAGAGCACCTTCAGCTACCTGTACTAATGAGATACCATCCTGAGCATTAGAAGCAGCCTTATTAAGACCTCTGATCTGGCTTCTCATCTTCTCTGAAATTGAAAGACCTGCAGCATCATCACCAGCTCTGTTAATTCTGTAACCAGATGATAACTTCTCTGTTGACTTCTGCTGTGCACTCTGAACTCCGCTTAACTGTCTGTTAGCGTTCATTGCTGTAAGATTGTGTTGTACTACCATAATAGTTTCCTCCTTGAATTCTTGGTGGCGTCCCTGCCACCCATAATTAAATTGTTCAGGATCACTCCTGTTATATATTATATCGGACTATTGTTCATTAACTTTAGCCATAATATAAACTTATTTTAATATTTTTTAATGCACATGTCAAAATACCGAAATATACTTATTACCTAACTGCATTAAAATATTGGTAAATATATGTATTATTTCTTATGATCCATAAACTGCGGTTCAGAACTTACCCTGCTCATATTCTGATAATACTTGTTCGCCATGCTTACGCTCCGCTTGGCAGTCTTAGTTTCCTGCTTGAGTTCACGGAACTTTCTTTCTATCTGTAGCTTGTTTCTTGACTCTTGCGCCTGTATAGTTGCACTTAATGCTGATACTTCTTTTATAAGCTGCTGCAGCCTCTGTATATCTGCCTTATAGTTCTGCTTATACATCTCAACATCTGCTTTAACCCTGTCATATACTGACTGAAAGCCTTCATCAAGTGCATTGAGCATATCTATACACTCTGCTTTATTCTCCATGTTCTTCTGGAACTTATCACCATCAAATTCTCCCGATGTAACAATACGTTCCTGTTCAACATTGTAATCAACTATGTCCTGTAATATCTTTTTCTTCTTTTCAAGACTGCTTGTCATTATCTGAAGATAATTCTCTGTTTCCATAGTCATCCTCAACTTTATAATCTTAAACTACAATACATTGCTTCTTAAATAGTTGTGTTATAATAGCTATTTTAAATCAATATCTTATTTATTTCCTGCGCGCTTCATGACTTCTTTCCATGTATCGCGCATTCCTCTTAGTTCATCTGTTGCCTTTTCAAGAAGTTCAAGGTCTTTCTTCATATTAGCATCAACAAGTAATCCATATATATACTTATAAAGCTTATCGAAATCCTCTGCTACAGGATACTTATGATTAAGTGTAGCCTGAAACTCTTCTATAATCATCTCTGCCTTTACTATATTAGTATGTGCCTTTTCTGTATCATTCTTTTCTATTGCAACCTGAGCAATATTACAAAACTTAATTGCACCTTCATATAATAATAACGTAAGCTCAGCCGGTGTCGCTGTTAATATCTTATTGCGGTTATACTGCTGTGCCATATTCTGATTATATATCATAGCTTATCCTCTCCCGATGTTCATACATCCTTGTATTTATCAATATTGTGTGCGTTACATATAATACATATGCTTATTACATGTCATATGTTAAATTATATGTAATGCAACACAACGTAACATAAACAAATCATTCTAGGTAATATTATACATTAATTACCAATAAATTCAATAATATTATTATATATTTACTTATATTTTCATGTATATTTTTATATATGATGTTAAGGTTCAAATATATTTGCCCCCTAAGCTTTTATTGATATTATCAACTTCCAAAAAGTCCCGACATAGAAGATGACTGCGAATTAAGCTTAGCAAGTGCTGACTCCATAGCTGAGAACTTACTATAGTAGTAATCTTCCCATGTTGATACCTTTGATTCAGCATCACTTATCTTTGTATTGTATTCTGAATACTGTGTATTCATCTGCTTATCATTGTAAATCGTGTATGCGCTGCTTACAGATGATGATGCCATCTTGTTACCAAGATCAGTATATACTTTAGTACATAACTGTGAGAAGAATGAAACTACTGTCTCAGGATCACTTGCAATAGCTGCTCTTAGCTTATCTTCGTTTCCTGATGTAGTTGTATCATCCTTATCACCATCTATATGGTACACACCCTTTTCGTTCTCACCTGATGCGAAATATCCGAGTGTTGATATACCAAAGCTTGACAGAGCATAGCTCTTGCCATTAATAATAAATGATGATGCCATATCATTCTTTAATGTATTGGCAACACTGTTTAGTGTATCATCTTTTCTAAGAAGCGAATCCTTAATCTTTGTCTCCCACTTTTCAACCTCTTTATCAGACATAGCATCCTTTTCTTCATCTGTTAAAGGCTCATATCCCTTAGAGCTGTCTGCGTTATAAGCCTCATCCATAGACTTGATAAGCTTGTTGTACTCTGTGAACATGTCCTTGATAGACTTGTATATAGCATCTACATCTGTGTCTGTTGTTATAGTAACTGGCTCATCGTCCTTTGTTTCTGCTGTAGCCTGGATAGTAAGGCCATTGATAGAGAATGTGCTTGTGTTGCTGGTGAACTCAGCACCATTAAGTTCTATCTTTGCATCTACTCCTACTATTCGTACTGCACCTGTAGTACCAGCTGTTGATGAGCCTGCGGCTGTTGTACCTGAAGCTGCTCCTGTTGTTGCTGATGTAGAAGCCGCTGCATCTGCTTCTGCCACATATGCTTTAGCCGCACTTATTTTGTTATCAAGCAGTGTTTTGGCTTTTGCTTTGGAATCAGTGTTCGTATTATTAACCTCTTCTACAACTTTAGTATTAGATGCATCTGCTACTGCTTCATTGGTATCCTTGTTTAATGTAACATAACCATCTTTGACAAGATTATCCATAATCTCCTGATTCTTTGTATAGTCAGAAATCAGAGAATTATAGCTTTCAAGCTTCTTAGTGTCTTTATTATACTTATTATACAGTTCTTCATTGTCTTTTTTCATGGCTTCTGTATCATATTCATATATAATATTGCCCTGTTCATCTTTAACTGTACTTCCGTCTGAATTAGTCTTTGCTTTTTTATACTTGTTATAATCTGCGTTAGCAGCTATATCAGCTTTTAGTTGATCTCTACTAGCTGTTACATCATCAATTGACTTGGCTGTTCCCCATGTATCACTGCTTTTCAGTGTGTCTACTACCTTCTTTGCTGCATTATACTGGTCAGCATATTTCTTAGCAACCTCATCAGCAGTCACCTTTGTATACATAGATTCCAGCTCATTATTATATGCAGCGCTGCCATCTGTCAGCTTGGAAAGTCTATCACATTCTTCGTATTCCTTTGAAGCTTTATTCGGACTTACATATAAGCCAAGCTTCTTAAGCGAATCATTTCCGGCGGTATCGTTAGCCGTAAGACTAAAGTCTCCCTTTGCTCCTGATGTCTTTGAACTTATAAAGAATCTTGCATTATTCTCATCAAAGCTGGCCTGTACACCAGCATCCTTTAACTTTACAACGAACTGGTTGACAGTCATATCCTCTGTCAGCTCTATATTAGTACTCTTGCCGTCTACTGATAGTGTAACACTTCCCTGTGATGTGCTTCCTGTTATATCAGACAGCTTCGATGAACCTGTAATCTTGGAAGAACTGTCTGTTGCATTCTTAACCTCACCACCTGTAAGATAACCTGATGATGCAAGCTTCTTTACCTTAAGCTTCTGTGTACCTGCAACCGCACTTGAGCTTGCTGTTACTGTAGCTACCGTTGAGTTAGATACTGTTGACTTCTTAAGGCTGTATGCGTTAGATAATCTTCCTGCTGACAGCTTTCCACTATAGAAGCTATATATACTTGTATTCATAGTCTTCCATTTTTCCTGTTTCCATGAAAGCTTTGTCTGTGCTTTGACAAGATTGTCTTTTTTTAGCTTATATCCTGATACAAGTGCAGATACAAGTGTCTCTGTATCCATACCTGAAACCATACCCGATAATCTGATTGGCATATTATTCCTCCATTCTTATATATTTCTTCATAACATTATGTAATTCTTTATCTCTTCTCATCCACAAGTATACCAGCAAGCTCCCATGCCTTAGCAAGCATCTCAAGTGCCTTTTCTGATGGTATCTCCTTGATAACTTCATCTGTATCCTTATCCTTAATCTTAATCGTAATACGGTTAGTTGGCTCGTTGTATCCGAACTCTGCTACTGTATTATGATTGATAACCTTCTGGATATCTTTAAGCTTCTGCATAGAAGCTTCTTTCTGTTCTTCCTGCTGCTTAAAGCTTGATTGTGCACCACTGTTGCCATTGTTACTGCTGTTGCTGTCTGCATTAGCTCTCTGTGATGTACTCACCTGCATAACTGCAGCTATATGTGCTGCGCTGTTTACTGAATCCTGTGAATTATTAGTTTCTGCTGCTGGTGCTGCACTAACCTTGTTAACCTGTGCAGCCTGCGTTGCGTGGCTCTGATAAGCTGCCTGGCCACTTATCTTCTCAATTCCCATTATCTTTCACCTCCGTGTGCGTATACATATACGAGTGACAGCTTTTCCACATCACCCATACAATCATCGTAAATATATCAAACCTTATACCCTGCTAAGAAATCCTTTTCTTTGCATACTGGTCATTAGTTTCTATTTCTTATATCGGCAATACATGTAAAAATATAATACCAGCCTTTTTATTTGTCCTGCTTCGTAAACAGTTTATTAAGTGCAGCCATATCTATCTTCTGCTCTGCAGCCTCTTTGTTGGCATCTTTTATCTGTACATATACTTCTTTACGATATATAGGAACGGACTTTGGAGCTGTGATGCCAAGCTTTACCTGATCGCCTTTTATCTCGATTACTGTTATCTCAATATCATCATTGATAATGATTGCTTCGTCCTTCTTTCTTGATAATGCCAGCATTCTACTCCCCCTTCCTTTCGTTAAGAATATCATAAATAGGGTATCTGACAGCATAATCCTCATTATCTGCTATAAGCTGGACACCCTTCATAGTGTCAGCATTGATTATGATAGGAGCCTTTAAGTTAATAGTCATCTTTGTAAGATCCTCTGGTACTGTAAGTGTACAGAACACTGCCAGATTGGCTGATTGTATATCCTCACCAAGTGTGTTAAGTATCTCATCCTCCACAACAGGATCATAACCTTTCATGATATACTCCGGCTTCATGACAGGAAGTGCCAATGCTGCCTCATCAAGCGACTGAAGCCACATGATAGCTGCTTCATCTCCCTTTTCTACATCATATATAAGTGTGAATTTCTTGCAATCCTCAAACCCTATTATTCCAAGGTCAAAAGTAACTATTTTATTATCATCAATATCTACAGTGCCAAACCACCTAGTATCAACCTGCATATATACCTCCTTGTTTTTGCGAAGCAAAAATCCGAGCTCCACGCGAGGAGAGGTATTTGCCTCCTTGTTTTTTGCGAAGCAAAAAATGCGACTGCCCTTGCAGGAGCAGAGGTATATTTGCCTCCCCTTGTTTTTATATGCTGAATCTTTCATTTATGGATTCAGCATATTTTTAGCCTATAAAATCCAGCAATGTCTGCTGTACAACCTTACTTGCTGCTGAAAGTGCTGCGTTGTATACAAGCTGTGCTGCTGTATAGTTTACTACCACTTCCTCAAGGTCTATATCTTCGTTCTGTGACTTAAGACTTTTGAAGTTGGTCTTCTGTTCTGTAAGTCTTGTCTTTGTAAGGTCAAGACGCTGAATTCTGTTACCTACATCTGCCTTTGCATTAGATATCTTCTCCTGATATTCCTGCATCTGTCCGATGCCCTTCTCGAAAGCCTTTGTCATCTGATCCTTTGCAAGATTCTTCTGCTTATTTAGTCCTTCGAGCATGTCATCAAGCTTTTTCTGGTCGTCAGTACCTGCATACTTTTCTTCCTTCTTCATGCTCTCGACTTTACTTATCTGATTCTCGATATCTATAGTATTCTGCACAGCTGCCATGATATCATCTACATTTCTGCCAAGATATATATCAAAGCTTTCGTCTGCCTGTGTATTAACCTTAAGCTTCTGTGTAAAGTTTACGTTATATTCAATATCTTCGCTCTTCTTTACGTAGCTTATACCTGTAACATTGTCTACACATGTAAAATACATTGTCGGATCCACATCGCCCTTTTTAAAGTTGGACTTTTCATACTGTACTGAAAATGAGTTGTTGGTGTATGTATTGTTGTATACATTCTCACCAAGAAGTACTTCTCCAAGCTGCGAGTTAATAGCTATTTCATCATCGCCAGGTATATAGTTTGAATCTGTTGTAAATGTTATACTCACTGGATTGCCGCTTCCATCATCCAGAGAATCTATAGTCTCACCATTGGCATTTACTATTCCTGTTACATTAGCCGTTCCATCATCATTCTTAGTTACTGTAGCCACATTTCCACTGGCATCTGTAATCTTAAATGTTCCGTCAGCATCAACCTCTGAGTAACCAAGCTGTATTCTATGAACTGTAGCCACATTAGGTGTCACTATCTTGCCGTCTGTATCCTTCTTGACATTCAGATTAATGATATCTTCGTTTGTATATGCATTGGTATATACCTTTTTTTCACTGATGCTCTCTCTGTCAAAGCTCTGTGTTATGGTATAATCTGCCTCAGCTGCTTTAACATCTGATGGATATGTGAGCGGTCTGTCTGTAGCAAAGCCTGTAAATACATATCTTCCGGCATAATCTACATCACCCTGCACATAGTATGAATTCTTCAGCTTGTCAAGTGTCTGTATGATTGTATTACGCTCATCTGATGAATAAGAATCCGAAGCACCCTGGTTGCAATATGAATACAGCTGGTAAACTATATCATATCCCTGTGCAAGTGCATCCTGCGTAACCGAAAGCCATGATGAAGCATCGGGTATATTCTTGTCTACATACTGTGTTACCTGGTCAAGGCTGCTTCTGAGTCTGAGTGCTCTTATAGCTATGATTGGGTCATCAGAAGGCTTGTTAATCTTCTTCTGTGTAGATAACTGTGTATCCATGGTATTTATCTGGTTCTTATTAGCCTGTATGTTAGCTATAGAACTGTTTATCATCATCTGATTCGTAATTCTCATATATTCCACCTCGTATCTATATTGATTTATGTGATATCTGCATTTTTAAAATCTTCTTTTTATGAATAATCTTCTTTTATAAATATTCTTTTGCACTTATCTTGTCTGTGCCTGCGTGCAAAGCATCTATATAAAAATGTTATTAAGTATATCCGGCATATTTCACATTTTATAAGCCTGTCTGGTTAATAAGCTTATCATATATCTGATTCATAACTGACATCATCTTTGAGTTTAGATTATAGGCCTGCTGGAACTTCATGATATCCATGACTTCTTCATCTGTATCTACACCCATGACTGAAAGTCGCTGATTCTGTATAGTTGTCTTCATATTGTTGTAGTTTGTTACAAATGTCTTAGCCTTGCTTGCATCTATAGACATATCACTGACTATAGTTTCAAGGAAGTACGAACCTGTACCACCATCAAACAGTCTTTCCTTCTGTAATGCATTAAGCTTATCCATAATGCTTGCACTGCCTTCGCCTTCGCTTACTGTTGTCTTTGTTGCAAGCTTGTTGGCATCCTTAAGAAGCTCAGAATTAACTGATACTGTTGAGGCTGTAAGTGTCTTTGAATTATCTCCCACTACAAACAACGCTATACCCTTATTAGCAGCATCCTCTGTTTTAGCATCTGATACATATCCACTCTTAAATATGTTGTTGACTGCCTGTGAGAATGTCTGTATGAACTGGTTAAGCTGCGACTGATAGTAAGGAATACCCTTATAGTTAACATTTGATGAAGCCTGTGGATTCGTCTCTGTCACTCTATTTCCATCATCATCAAGCTTATAGCTGCCATCTGCATCTGTTGCAACTGATTCTATCTCACCGTTACAACCATCCCTTATATCTACAAGTGCCTTAAGCTGACCGCCAAGTGAAGAACTATATATGTCAAAAGGATCATCATCGCTCCACTGTACGTCATATAAGCCTTCTGCATCGCTTGCGTTTCTTTTCTGCGTTCTTGCGACTACCTCAAGTGTCTTATAATCATAGTTGTTTACAAGCGACTGTCCATTAACTGTTATCTGGAAGGATGTAAGTCCGTTTGCTATCGGTGTCTCGTTAGTTGATATATTGATATACTTTGACAGATCATCAACAAATGCATTTCTCTGATCTCTTAAGTCGTTAGCATCTCCATAGCATGCTTCTATCTGGTTAATCTGCTTATTAAGTGCTGTTATGTTCTGTGCAAGTGTATTGATATGGTCTATAGTATCTTTAATCTCATTGTTAGCATCTGACTGCACATTTCTTAAGTTAACTGCCAATGTGTTGAAATAATCCGACATACTTTTTGCGTTATTTATAAGCTGGTTCTTTGCCGATTCATCAGATGGTGTTATAGTCAGCTGGTTAACTGCTGAAAAGAAGTTGCTGTATTCTTTAGAGAATCCGTTAAGTATAAACTCATTCAGATAGTCCTCTATCTGTGTCATGTAGTTGTTCTTTGATTCATACTGTCCATAGTTAGACATATTGTTTCTATACTTCTGGTCATAGTAGCTGTCTCTTGTCTGATTGATGCCGACAACATCAACACCGGAACCTATAGTTCCATATGATGAAAATGTTCTTAACGAGTCAGCTGCCTTTAACTCTGCACTCTGCTTTGTATAGCCTTCTGTATTAATGTTTGACAGGTTGTGCGCTGATGTTGTTATGGATGTCTGCGCTGCCTGAAGTCCTTTATATGATATTGATAAACCAAAAAATGTAGATGCCATATTATTTCTCCATTCTTGTTGTTTCCTATAGTCTCTTTAACCAACTTACTGTTTCTAAGTCTGCTGATTACTCTAAAATAAGCCAGCCATTATTATCAAATCATGATGTAAGTGGCAAAAGGTTCATCTGTTATTCATCATGCATGTCCAAGTGATGTAACAAGATGTTCTATCATATCACTTACTACGTTGATATATCTTGAAGCCGCATTATATGCGTGCTGATACTTAATCATCTTCTGAAGCTCTTCATCAGATGATACACCTGATGTCTGCAGTCTCTGGTTGTCATAACCATTGACCATGGTTGTCTGGTTGTTGACATACTTGGTAAGCACACTTCCCATCGTAGCAAACTCACCTATATAATCATTGTAAAATGTGTTGAAATCTGCCTTTGCATAGTTCTCAGGGTTAAGTGATGCAAACTTTTTGCTGAATGTATCTATAAGCTCATTTACCTTTGAGAAATCCTCCTTGCCATGCTCTGTAGAAAGAGGGAGTGTACCTACATTCTGTGAAGCCTTAGGATTGACGATCAGATTACCAAGTGTATAGTCAGTTTCAAAGCCAGTAACATTCAGGTTGTTTCTTACATATATTGTACTGCCATCTGCACCTGTGATCTGCTTATATCTGTCTGTACCGTTTCTTTTAAAGAGTTCAACACCTCTTGTTTCATCGTCATCCATGCCATATCCAGCCTTGCTCATATCAAGTATCTTGTATGTCATGCTGTCTATATTCTCTGTTTCTTCCTGATTAGCATCAACATACAGCTTTTCAGATGCTTCATAACTGTATGTTCCATCACCATTTTCTTTTCCGGCAACTGCGTTGCCATGGCTGTCATAAAGCACATCATGTGTCGATGCATTGTATACATACTTATCTGCCTTTAATATATTGCCATCTGCATCTGTGAGCTCTTTTGTTGTATTCATGGTAGTTTCCGGACATAAAACATCATTCATGGCTGTTACTATTCCATTTACAAGCTTGTCAAAACCTGCTATAGCACTAAGGATAGCTGATGGCTCTATATACTTGTTATAGTAATCCTGCTTCTGCTGATACGCATCCATGGCACTATTATATTCTGCCATACCCTGCTCTGTTGTAAGATCATAGTCTGCTCTTTCAGGCATTACTGGAATATCTGTGTAGTTTACCTCTATAACACCTCTTGCGATAAGCAGTCCTTTAAGCTTGCCTTTATCTGTGTCATTGGCATTGTTTGCCTGCTTGTCAAAGTTATATACATCCTGCTGATATCCCTCCCACTGAGGTATAAGCAGTCCATATGTTCCTTCTTCTCTTACGCTCATCTTTGCGATATCATTTTTTGTTATAAATGGGACATTCTCGGCACTTACTATTACTTCGCCATCCTTTGTCTCATAATAATCAATATCTATATACTTACTAAGCTCATCAAGTGCAAGATCTCTTGAATCTCTTAAATCGTTCGCACGCTCCACACCTTCCGCTTCGACCTTAACGATGCCTTTGTTAAGATTATATATCTTCTGTCCAAGTGAATTAATCTTTTCCACCATGTTGTTTACTTCGGTATTCAGTGTGACCTGATAATCCTTAAGTCCACTATATATAGCCTCTGAACGGTCTATGAATGCTGTAGCATTCTGTATAAGTGATGACCTGGCTATAGTACTTGTTGGATTCTTTGTAAGTTCGTTTACTGCATTGTAAAGGTTTGTGATATGCTCCTGATAAGTAACTCCCTGCATTTCACCAAACCAGTCTTCAACCTCGTATACTGCATTAGCCTGGCTTTCATAGAATCCCAGTCTTGAACTTTCAGTTCTGTATGACCTGTCTATGAACTCATTCCTTATACGGCTTATCGCATCTATATCTACGCCTAAGCCATACTTGCCTTTGTTAAGGCTCTTAGAAAACACGTTAGCATATGTTGAATCTGCAAATGTTATCTGCTGCCTTGTATACCCTTCTGTATTAACATTAGAAAGGTTATGTGCTGTTGTATTAAGTGCTGTCTGCGACGATCTTAAGCCTGTGGCTCCTACCATCAGCGACCCCATTCCGTTTGCCATAATTCCTCCATTAAAAAAATCACACTATCAAAAATAAAACTGGTTCTAATACCGCAGTACCATTAAACATCCCAATTCAATCCTTTGAAAATGTGATTCTTATATTATATCTGATATTATTCTATACTTGTATGTAAGTCCAGCCTGCTTCAATCCTTTTCCACATACCAGACTTAATGTAATCTTTTATAATCTTTATCTGTTTTAATACTTTTCTTTAGTTTATATCACTGCTTTGCATCAAATCCTGTAGCACCTGTTATTTCCTGTTCTTCATAAGCTGTTCTTCCATAGTTGCCTGTCTGTGGCTTCAACACTGAGTTTCTTGCTAGATCAAGCTCAAACTGAATCATATCCATAGATTCTTTAAGCAGCAGCTTATTGTTCTCGTTAACCGCTGTAAGCTGGCTAAGTGTTCTTTTAAGCTTAAGATATATGTTCTGAAGAGCATCATGCTCTTTAGCTTTCTTTTCAAGTATCTGTACTATGTGTTCAACCTTTATCTCTTCATATGGAAGTCTTAGCACATTACATATATCCTTCACATCTTCCTGTCTTTTTTTCTCATATACATCTACTTCTTCTATGAGCTTCTGCTCTCTTGTAAATATCTCCTGAAGCTTTTCGATATTGCCACTTACTATGGCAGATGTTTTTTCATTCGACAGACTAAGGAGCTTCTCATATCCATCATTCTCATTCGTAAGGTCTTCGATTAAACAATCTATCAGGCTTGCCATATATGCTCCTCCGTCTTAAGATTATCGTGTCAGCAAACTATAAAACTGTACAGCAATGCACAATCCCAATGCATCCTCTGACCATATGCATTCTTTTTCATCAGAATGTCAATGTAGATACACTGCCAAGCATCTTCTCGGCTACTGCCTCTGAACTTATATTATATGTTCCGGCTGCAATACGTGCCTTAATGTCGTTGACTTTATCAAGTCTTACATCAGAAGCTTCACTAACTGCTGCCTTAGCTGTATTATATAATCTGGCTGTATCTGATAATTCATACTTGTCTTTTTCAGTTTTCTTAACAGCCATGCCTTTTTCCCTGGCATAAGCACTTGTCTTGTATACCTGGCTGACAGCATTATAAGCATCTATACGCATACTAACCGCCTCTCTTTCTATCATAAACAAAAAACTTTTTTATTTCTTTATGATAAGTTTATCGGTTGTCTTGATGTTTTACTTAACCCCCCATTTGCATTACAGTGTCAGTTTTTCGATTTTGCATGTATGTTTCTTAAACTGCCCGTTTTTATTATCTGATGCATCGTAGCTTATACCTGCAATAACAACTTCTCCTTTGTAATCTTTCAGGCTTTGTATATATTGTTTTTCTTTAATCTGCTTGATGGCTGTTTCAGCCGATTTATTCCATTTAAGTTCAACAATCACCGCTGGCTTATCAACATTTCTTTTCGGTACAAAAACCATATCTGCGTATCCTTTTCCCCCAGCCAGTTCACGATATATAGAATACTCTTTTTTTGCTGAATAAAATGCAAGCGAAATTATACAGGAAAGTGAATTCTCATCATTATACTTTAATATAGATACATTTTCCTGATGAACCTGTTCTATCATATCTGCAACCTTTTTCTCATCACCTGACAACGTAGCAGCAAGTAGTTCTTCTGAGCTTCTTATTGCATCCATAACAGGCTCCCATCCACCATCTTCTATACAGTTAATAAACTCCTTCTGCACCTCCTGGTTAGGTATTGAAACAGTATGCTTATAGAAATCATAAGTAAGATACCCTAGATGTATAAGCAATGTTAAAACATCATCTGAGCTTTCCAGCGTTGTCATATCATTCTGGAACTTATCCGGATTAACCACCACACTTTCACCAGCTATAAGTCTTATAACAAGAGCCTTAAGATTGTACATATCTAGTTGTATATACTTTTTAAGTGCTTCATAAGTTTCTGTTTTCGTCCAATAGCTGTCAAAATCATGGCCAAGAAGTGACATAACCACTGACCTTGGATTATATATCTGTATTCCTTTAAGATCGTATCCATCATACCACTGTTTCATCTTATCATATGGCATATCATATTCATCACATAGTTTCTCCACCTCTTCTCCCGTGAAACCCGTAAACTCTGCCAGTTCCCTCTGATTCGTCATGCTATACTCATCAAACATATTAAGAGCCGAATGTTCCCCATACTTCTTAACTGGAAGTATTCCTGTCATATATGCAAGCGAAACATAAGGCTGATTTTTAAGCATATCCCTAAGAAAGTCAAGATACAGCTTATAAGTATCTTTATTACTCTTTTCGCTATCACGGAAAATACAGTCCCACTCATCTATAACAAATATAAACTTACTTTTTGTCTGCGAATATATTTCTTCAAGAACAGAAACCAGGTCAGGCTCATAATATTCAACTTCACTGAATTCCTTTTTCAGTTCCCTGGTAACTTTTCTTGATATAAGTTCAATCATATCTTTTATAGATTCTGATCTGCTTGTAAACTGCTGTATATTAAGATGTATTACATTATATTTATTCAGATATTTTTCAAAATCAGCATCCTTAGCAATCTTATATCTGCTAAAAATTTCTTTTGAATCACAACCCTTTCCATAATATGCAACTATCATATTTGCTGTCATTGATTTTCCAAAACGACGGGGACGGCTCACACATATATTTCTATGTTCTGTATCCAGATATCCATTAACAGCTGACAGTATTCCTGTTTTATCTACATATATTTTAGAATTAACAGCTTTAATGTATTCATCATTGCCTGGATTTAAATATATACCCATTACCTTTTACCTCCATTTTAAAAATTATTCTATATTTATTGACACACAAAGCATCTGAAATGTAAATGTCTGCTTCGCAGCCGCTTCCTTTTCTTTTGCGCTCATTATATAATAATTTACTATTTATCTGCCCTATACTCACGAACCCGCGCTTTCGCGCTCTTTCGTCCTGCTTCGCATGACTGTTCGTTCGTTA
>OHSK01000802.1_pt1 | contig 14516 bp, 12 predicted proteins | sample 1578701 | NCBI WGS metagenome assembly OHSK01 (sample SAMEA3879503, study PRJEB24766) | human gut metagenome | biome: human-associated habitat; feature: feces | place: USA | collected 1985/1987
TAAAATTGGCTTTTGGAATGAAAACAATACAAATTAACAGATAAAAAGTTGGCAGTTTAGAGAAATTACAGTAATTTTGCGCCGTCAAAATGGAGACAAGGCCCGGATCGGTCGTTTTTAGGCAAATCTTCGCGCCACACACACCATAGAGACGCAAAGGAGGGAAGGATATCTTCAGGATACGCCAGTGGCTTGATTGACCACAACCACCCATTATTACCATTCGACAAGGACTTAGCAAACAGAGTAGCTTCTATCACCATAGGAGCCGACTCTGCAGCGCCATGCCCTTCGGACAGAGAAATAAATCAAAACAAGTTTATACACATTTATACACAGGATCAATTTTTATGAGAACTACAACATTGCAATCTTCCAAGGCATCATCCAGCCTTTGGAAACTTTTCGCAGCCATGCTACTCGTGTGGATTCTTGTCCCCATAGGGCAGGCTTCGGCACAAAATAAAGCGACGGAAAACAACGGAACAGAAAATACTATTGAAGGTGTTGACAAACTTTATGGCATTGATCCTTCGTCAGCAAATTGTACAAGCAAAGGAACGGCTGAAACCGACGGAGATAAGATTGTGTGTCTGTATAATGTCGGTGCCAAAAAGTTTCTGAGTATTGGCGGCAAGTGGGGTACCCATGCCTCGCTGAATGTTTCACCACATTCCATTTATATGATATGGAATGATGGTTCAAAAACGTATTTCCTGCAAAGCAAAGTGACAGGTTCTAGTACTGGCTCATATATGGGAATCTTCAAGGATAAAGATGGGGTAAATGGGGTATTTATGGATAGAAATGAAAATTGCGCTATCAGATTTGTAAAAGCCAAGGACTATTCAGAAACGAACAAGGTGTATCTCGTCAAAATCCACACAGCCAAATCTCCATTTAACCCATTGGGGTATCTCACTGCTTATCCCAACGACGAGAATAAGTTCTGCGATTATGTGACAAGCTTAGCCACAGAGGGCACCCCAGAATACAAGAATCAGGAGTGGAAGGTGATTACAAAGAATGAGTATTACCTGCTCTTCAACACAGATCCTGCATATATGAAATCGCCTGTCGATGCCTCTTTCCTTCTTACTTGTCCTGATTTCAGAGTAAATGATACGGATGCTGCAAAATGGCTAATCGGAGGTGAAAATTTACCTGATGATGTAAAGAGCCACGTGTACTTTGGAGACAAAAAAATGTACAAGACGTATAACATAATTGGCAACACAAAAGATGATGCTTGGACAGGTAGAACTGAACCCCATCACCAAAAATACGGCCAGTATTTCTATTGCTACACCAAAGGCCTGCGCGGATTCAATATCTACCAGGACGTGAAGGTACACAAGGGAGGATGGTACCTGCTGCGATGCAACGGATTCAGCACAGCGAACAGTTCGGAGAACATCGATACGAATAAAAAACCGCTTGCAAACCTGTTCATTACAGTGCTCGGTGCCGACGGCAAACCGAATGAAAAGATATACTCAGCAGCAACCCTCGACGGTATAAGTCAGGCTGATGCCGAGACGCTTGGCAATACATACGAAGGAGCCGGTATCGGACATGCCTTCTTCGAGGGAAAGTATGAGAACCAGGTGCAGATATGTCTCGACAAAGCCCTGGATGGGAACGAAATATCAGACAAGAATCCTGTTACGCTCCGCATAGGCTTCTACGTAGACCCTACACCCGACGGAAAGCCGGCTGTAGCCAAGGACGAGCTGACCGCCGTGGACGAATTCAAGCTGCTTTATGCCGGACCACGACGCAACCCGGAGCTGATTCTCGACGAGGAGTCTACCGACCTGCGCTATCTGACCGAGGCAAAGGACGAGTACAAGAATAGCGTGCTTCATCTTAACCGCAAGCTGAACGACAATATGTGGAACTCGCTCATTCTGCCCGTCGATCTGACGTGGGGACAGATGAAGCGTACGTTCGGAGACACCGTGAAGGTAGCAAGACTTGCGGCGCTGACGGAGAATAGCGTGCAGTTCGTGACCGTGGAGCCCCAAAACGACGACTCGGTGATGGTCAAGGCTTTCGAGCCGTATATCGTTTATCCTCCCTACACCGAGACGCGCTCACCAGCCTATACCGTAGAACACTTCTACACAAAAGAGGGCGAGGACAATAGCGAGTGGCTGGGCAGCGACTACAAGCCCTCCTCCGACAAGGACAACCGTCTGACCAAGACCATCGAGAAAGACCACTACGACATCACGATGGTATCGCTCGACAGAAAGAAACTGACGGAGCATATGGATCCCAAAACCTGGGTGTCAACAAAGACCTTCTCAGGCAGCGGCAACCAGCGTACGATGGTCTGCAAGGGCACATTGGCAAAGACATACGACAACAACGGGATCATCTCAGACCGCGACGACCTCAATGGCGACTTCTTCATGTACAAGGGCAACCTCATCCAGGTGCCGAGCGGCGCAAAGGAGAATGGCGAGCTCTATCAATACGGACTGAAGGCGTTCCGCTGCTGGTTTGAGTTGTCGGGCACATCCGCAAGCTCGGTCTCGCTCATGATCGACGGCGTGGAGGATAGCGCCACGAGCATCGACGACATCCACGGCAGCAGCAATAGCACGTCCTACAAGCGCGGCATAGAGGGCGTATTCAACATGCACGGACAGATGGTGCGCCGCGACAATAGCCTGGAGGGCTTGCCCAAGGGTATGTATGTAGTAAACGGAAAGAAAGTCATTATCAAATAACAAAACGACAATAACAGCGACACAAAATGAAGAAGATTTATATCGCTCCCAAGATAGATGTGATCATCCTCGACTCTCTCTGCGACGCAACCTTACAGACAGCCAGCGTCTTAAAAGGCCAGCCCAACGGAGAGTGCATCGACCGCTTTGGTGTGTTCGGCGAGGAGACGACCAAGAAAGACGACAAATACACAGGCTTGTGGGGACAATCGAACAGCAAAAATTGGGGCGACGATTAATACTCCCCTCGGCTGCCATAGCAGCTGATCATCCTTAAATGCAAAGGGCTGGATTCCGAATCGGGATCCAGCCCTTTGTCGTGGGAGGGGAATCTATGCGGGAGACCCGCAAACGTTAAGGACAAGAGGCCCTACTCGTAGTGCATGCTCTTGGCGGGATGGATACGAGAGACGAGGAAGGAGGGGACGACGAGGGCGGCAACGCAGACCAGGAGCGTGGCCACGTTGAGGGCCAGAACGATGGGCCAGGAGATCTCCACGGGGACCGTGCTGACATAGTAGGTCTGGGGATCGAGGCGCACGAAGCCCGTGAGGTGCTGGAGGGCGATGAGGCCCAGGCCCAAGGCGTTGCCCCAGAGCAGGCCCTTGCCCAGCACAAAGGTGGCAAACCACAGGAAGACGTGGCGCACCTGCTGGTTTTTGGATCCCAGGGCCTTGAGTACGCCGATCATCTGCGTGCGCTCCAGGATGATGATGAGCAGGCCCGAGACCATCGTGACAATCGCCACGGCGATCATCAGTCCGAGGATGAGCCAGACGTTGAGGTCCATCAGCTCCAGCCAGGAGAAGATCTGCGGATTCATCTCCGTGACCGTGGCGGAGGAATAGGTCTCGCCATAGTGGTCGGTGGTGCGGTTGACGCGCTTCACGACCAGGTGCTCCACCTCGTCGATCTGGCCGAAGTCGCTCACCAGCATCTCCGCCCCGCTATACTGGTCCTCCTGCCAACCGTTGAGGCGGTTGGCGGTATAGAGGTCGGTGAAGCACATCTGCTGGTCATACTGCTTGAGGTTGGTCTCGTAGATGCCCGTGATGGTGAAGCGGCGCGTGCGCACGCCCTGGTGGTTGATGAAATAGGCGAAGATGCGCTCCCCACACTTCACGCGCAACTGGTCGGCAATGGTCTTCGAGATGAGCAGCCGCTGCGTGGAGGAGGAATCGGAGAAATGGGGAATCGACCCCTCCACCATATTTTGGTGGATGAAGGTCGTGTCGTATTCAGGACCGACGCCCTTGAGGGCCACGCCCAGGAAGTCGTCGTCGGTCTTGAGGATGCCCTGTGTCATCGCGTAGCGCTCCACGTGGCGCACGCCCGGTATGGCGCGGAGGACGGTCGTCATGGAGTCGTCCATCTGTATCGGATACTGGTCGGAGGACATCAGGCTGGCGATATTGGCCACGGTAATATGGCTTCCGAAGCCCACGACCTTGTCGCGGATCGTATGTTTGAAACCGAGGATCACGCTCACCGTGACGATCATCACGGCCAGACCGATGGCCACACCTGCCGTGGCGATGCGGATGGCAGGCTTGGCCACCTTCTGACTTCCAGCTCCCTTGCCGTAGATACGGCGTGCGATAAACAGGGGGAAATTCATAGTGTTTCTATTGAGATGAATGCGTAGCAGACCGGACCACAATCGTCCGGCATCATATAAAGGGAAAGGAGCCGGGAGCCGCTCCTTGGGCGACTCCCCGCTCCCTATAAGGGGAATGCGATAGACTTACTTCACGCGGCCGGGATAAGCCTCCAGGCCCTTCTCCAGGCAGACGAGGGCCTTGCGCAGCTCGTCGCAGCAGAGCACATAGGCCAGGCGCACCTCGTCGAGGCCGGCACCCTTGGTGCTGTAGAAGCCGCTCGCAGGGGCCATCATGACGGTCTCGCCCTCATAGGAGAACTCCTCCAGGAGCCAGCGGCAGAACTTCTCAGCATTGTCCACGGGCAACTTGGCGACCGTGTAGAACGCACCCTTCGGCATCGGAGAGAAGACCCCCGGGATCTGGTTCAGACCGTTGACGAGGCAGTTGCGACGCTCCACATACTCCTTCTGCACGCCCTCGATATAGCTCTCGGGAGCCTCCAGCGAGGCCTCGGCGATGATCTGACCCATCAAGGGGGGAGAGAGACGGGCCTGGCAGAACTTCAGCACGGCCTTGCGCACCTCGGTATTCTTGGTGATGATGGCGCCGATACGGATGCCACACTCAGAGTAGCGCTTGGAGACGGAATCAACGAGGATGACGTTGTTCTCGATACCCTCCAGGTGCATGGCCGAGGTGTAGGGCTCGTCGGTATAGATATACTCGCGATAGACCTCGTCGGCGAAGAGATAGAGGTCGTGCTTCTTCACGATGTCGCGGATCTGCTCCATCTCCTGGCGGGTATAGACATAGCCCGTGGGGTTGTTGGGGTTGCAGATCAGGATGGCACGCGTGTTGGCGTTGATGAGTTTTTCAAACTCCTCGACGGCGGGCAGGGCGAAGCCATTGTCGATGCTCGTGTGGATGGAGCGCACCTTGGCGCCCACCATCAGGGCAAAGGACATGTAGTTGGCATAGGCGGGCTCGGTGATGATGATCTCGTCGCCAGGGTTGAGGGTGGCCATGAAGCCAAAGAGCAAGGCCTCGGATCCGCCCGTGGTGACGATGATGTCGTCGGGCACCAGATTGATGTTGTGCTTGGCGTAGTAGCCCACGAGCTTGTTGCGATAGCTCTCAATGCCCTGGCTGGGCGAATAGGCCAACACTTTGGCATCGACCTTCTTCAGAGCGTCGAGACCACATTGCGGCGTATGCACGTCGGGCTGGCCGATGTTCAGGTGATAAACTTTCGTGCCGCGCGCCTTGGCTGCATTGGCCAGGGGTGCGAGCTTGCGGATAGGCGATTCGGGCACAATAAGGCCACGTGCTGAGATTTCCGGCATAATTCTTTTAGTTATTTAATACGGTTACCCCGATTGCACGGGGATTGACTCTTGTGTATGAAACTTGTATTTTGCCACAAAGTTACACCAATTCGGCCAAACGGCAAAGGCAAAGGCGAAAAACTTTGCCCCCGCGGGTCATTTGTGGGATTTTCTTGCTACTTTTGCAGGTCGAAAGCGGTCTCCCCGAGGGGTAGCCACCACTTTTCGGGGCCTATCTCGGCAAGCGGGACGGGCCCACGCAAGACAAGACGTCAGACAAAAAAGAAAACATACATATATATAATGAGAAGCAGAACAGCCAACTGGTTTGAGACCCGCGTCCGCTACGACAAGATGATGGAGGACGGACAGAACAAGAAAACCACGGAGACCTACGTGGTAGATGCCTACACCTTCGGCGAGGCCGAGGAGGCCATCACCAAGGAGATGGGCGCATACATCAACGGAGAGTTTGAGGTGAAGGCCATCACGCCAGCCACCTATGGCGAGATCTTCTTCAGCGACGCCGATGGCGACGACAAGTGGTTCAAGTGCAAACTGGCCTTTATCACGCTCGACGACAAGACGCAGAAGGAGAAGCGCACGAGCGTCTATTATCTCGTGCAGGCTGCCTCGGTGAGCGGGGCCGTGAAGCATGTCGATGAGGTGATGGGATCGACCATGATCGACTACGAGATTACCGCCATCGCCGACACCAAGGTGATGGACGTCTTCGAGCACGACAACCGCGCCAAGGCCGAGGGACAAAACGAGGACGCGAAGCCGGAATACGAGGAGCAGTAGGCTTGTTCCAATATTCCAATATTCCAGTATTCCAATTGGTCCAGCATTCCAATTGTTCCAGTATTCCAGTTATTCCAGTTTCCAATAAGACAGTATTCCTGTTTTCCAATAAGACAGAAGACTGTTTCATCATAATCATATAGGAGAAAGCATACGATGGTAGATGTAGCAAAAAACTTAAAAGAGGTGCTCGGCCATCTGCCCGAGGGGGTGGAGCTGGTGGCCATCAGCAAGTATCATCCCAACGAGTATATCCTGCCGGCCTACGAGGCGGGACAACGCATCTTCGGCGAGAGCCATGAGCAGGAGTTGCGCCAGAAGGTGGAGACGCTGCCAAAGGACATCCAATGGCACTTCATCGGCCACCTGCAGACAAACAAGGTGAAATATATCGCGCCCTATATCTCGATGGTGGAGGCGGTCGATACGCCCAAGTTGCTCCGCGAGATCAACAAGCAGGCGGCCAAGCACGACCGCGTCATCGACGTCTTGCTCGAACTCCATATCGCCGAGGAGGAGACGAAGTATGGACTGACCCTGGAGGCCTGTCGCGAGCTGCTGGAGGCAGGAGAATGGCGCGAGATGAAGAACGTACACATCAGCGGCCTGATGATGATGGCGTCCAACGTGGAGGACGAGGACCAGATACGCCGCGAGATGCTCACGGCAGCCGACTTCTTCGACGAGGTGAAGGCGCGCTATTTTGCCGACGACCCTCGCTTCTGCGTCCGCTCCTGGGGCATGAGCCACGACTACCAGATAGCCGTCACGTGCCGGAGCAACCAGGTGCGCGTGGGCACGGCCATCTTCGGCCCCCGCGTCTATTGACGCAAGCCCAACGGGTATTGACGCAAGAGAAAAGGTCAGCCCTTGCCTTCTATTTGGCGCAGCTCCACATAGCCGTGCATGACGGCATAGACGGTGAGGGCGGGGACGCTCTTCACGCCCAGTTTCTCGCAGATATTCTTGCGATGGGTATTGACGGTCGGCAGGCTGATATGGAGGCGGTCGGCGATCTCCTTGCTCATCAGTCCGCGGACCACGAGCGAGAGCACCTCCACCTCGCGCGGGGTGAGGGTGGGACGCTGCGCGTCGGTCTCGACCGTCGGCAGGTTGCGACCGCCCGAATGGCCTTGCTGCACAAGGCGCAGCACCTCGCAGACGAGCGTCTCCTCGGCCACGCCCACACAGAGGTGGCGAAAGCCAGCCAACTGGGAGTGAGGGTCGGAGGAGAGGGTCAGCACGAGGGTCTTGCGGCGGCGGTCCATAAACCAAAGGTGGTGGGCCACGGCCACGGACTGGGCCACGAAATAGTGATAACAGCCCTCACCGCCCCCGGCAAGGAAGGCGTCGAAGGTGGGGTAAACATCCACGGCCATCATCGGCACCACGGTCTGCAAGAGCTGGCGCAATCCTATCGTGGCCAACACGTTGGGATCGACAATGGCGATATGGGGGCGGCCTGAGGCCATCTTTCCTTTCTCCATAGGGTGCAAAATTAGCGATTTATCGGCAGAAGAAAGAAGCTGCGCGCCCTTTTCTTCACCATAAGGCCTGCTTATAAGGGGAAAACAACCAAAACAACTCGCTTTGAAAAAGAAACGCAGCCATATTATCCTACCCGAGGGCATGGCGGGAGAAGTGTTGCTCCACGCCTGTTGCGCGCCCTGCTCGTCGGCCATCGTCGAATGGTTGATGGCACACGACCTGCGCCCCACGATCTTCTACTTCAATCCCAACATCTTTCCGGCGCGCGAATACGAGATACGCAAGGAGGAGAGCAAGCGCCACGCCGAGACGCTGGGCCTACGCTGGATAGACGGCGACTACGACCACGCCAGTTGGCGGGAGGCCATGAAAGGGCTGGAGCGCGAGCCCGAGCGCGGACGACGTTGCGAGGCGTGCTTCGCCTACCGCATGCTGGCCACGGCCCACATGGCGCAGCAGACCGGAATCGGCTTCTTTGCCACGACGCTCGCTTCCTCGCGATGGAAGGACCTGGAGCAGGTGAACGCGGCCGGTCTGGCAGCAGCCGAGGCCGTCCCTGGCACGACCTTTTGGGCTCAAAACTGGCGCAAGGACGGACTGCAGGAACGGCGCAACCAACTGCTCAAGGAGTATCAGTTCTACAACCAGCTCTACTGCGGCTGCGAGTTTAGTCTCGCCTCCTCCAAGGCCATGGAGCGGGAGGCGGAGAAGGAGAAGAAGGAAGAATAAAGGTTGCATCCTATATTTGGAGCAGCAGGAAACGTCGTATTTTTACAACACGGCCAGCTAAATTGGGAAAACAACTTGAACAACTTTTACAACTTTGAACAACGCTTCGCGGGGACATCGCCTCTTCGAGGCCCATGCTGACCAAGGGTTGCTGCAAGGGAAACAACTATGAACAACGCTTCGCCTTGGACACGTTTCCTGCTAATTGTTCTGGCATAATGTCCTAGCATAATGTCCTGGCGAAGCCTTGTATTTTGTTGTTTACCTTGCAGCAAGATTGTTATACACGCGTAGCGTGTAGGTTGTTACTTGTTGTAAAAGTTGTATTTGTTGTTTTCCCTAACTCAGCAGGACGTATTGCCAACAGCACAAACCCTATCACTCGATTTTCCGGATGAACCAAAAAATTCCCATCCTCTCCTTGTTTTCGTTTTTGTGGTCTCAGCCGGCGACCTTGCCGAGGGTTGCTTACGTCCGTCTCTGTAGATAAATTTGCGACTGCGTTTGGTCGTGACCTACGCTTGCGTCTGCCTAAATAGTGCGTTGTTACATTGTCACGTTGTCACGTTGTCACGTTTTTGATTTCGATTCGGCTAAGGTTTGCGGAGGCGCCCTGTTGAGGACGCCCGTTCTTACATTATAACGTTTAACGTTTTCGAAAATGGCTGTTGTCTTGGACTAAGAGAGAATGGTTTTAACGTGACAATGTAAGAACGAAAATCCTGCGCAGACCACCTCTTTCCGAGGCGCCTGCACAGGAATCTCTTTATCTGTGGTGTGTGAACCCTATGAGGATATTAGTTCTCCGCAGCGTGGAAGAAGATCGTCTGCGGGTCGAGGCGCTTGCCCTGCGGGTCGAGGACGTTGAGGCGGAGCACGCCGCCGTTGTGGTCGAAGTAGCGCACCTCCAGGTAGTGGTAGCCCTTGGCGAGCGCCTGCTGGCAGACCATCTCGTGGGGCGACTGCTCGCGGTCGTTATCGACCACCATGTTGCCGTCTATCTTGAGCCAGCTGCCATCGTCGCTGAGCAGGGCGAAGGTATAGACCCCGTCCTCGGGTATGAGGATGTAGCCCTTGGTAATGAGGCCGATATTGCCCTTGCAGGCCTCCGGGATGACCACGTCGGGCGTGGTGTAGGATCCGTTGAAGGGCGCTGTGGTGATGAGGCGGCAGGTGACGCCCGGAAAGTCGTACCAGTCGGTCTTCACGCCTGGACTCAGGGTGGGCACACTCTGCAGCGCTGGCAGGAGCCCCTGCTTCACGAAGTCGGCCTGCACCATCTCGTCGGCGCGGCCCTCGGGCGTGAAGGTGCGGAGCGTGAAGGGCGTGGTCTGATCGACCGTGATTGGTCCGACGTAGCGCGGCGACTCCGCGTTGGGGAAGGTGCCGTCGGTGGTGTAGCGGATGACGGCCTCCGGGTCCTGGCATTCCACGGTCAGCGTGCCCTTATCCGTGAAGGCGTTGACGTTGTGGAAACCGTCGAGCGAGGGGATGCGGTAGGGCACGCCCAGGCGGTTGAGCATCGAGAGCTGCTGGCGCAGGCGACCGTAGAAGTCGTCGTAGTCCTTCTGCGCGGGCTGCGTCCAGGCCAGTTCGGCGAGCGCCAGGATGCGCGGGAAGTACATGTAGAGCATTCGGGATCGTGACGGGATGCCTTCGGCCCAGAGGTTGGCCTGCACGCCGATGATATGCGCCCGTTGTGCTGCCGAGAGGCTGGCCGGGGCAAGATCGTAGTCATAGACCTGGCGCATGGAACTCTTCTCCTCGTTTTGTGAGAAATAGAACGGTGTGGCCGGCGTGTAGATGACATCGTTGCCATGAGCCGTGGCCTCCGGCACCGATTGCGGCGCCCAGTTTCTCCACCACATCACGGTGGAAGTCTTGGAGAGTCCGCCCTCGATGATCTCGTCCCATCCGATCATGCGGCGGCCCTTGGCATTGAAGAATCGCTCCATCTCGTGGATGAACCACGACTGCAGCTCCTCCACACCCTTGAGTCCCTGCTGGGCGATGCGGCGCTGGCAGTCGGCACACTTGCGCCAGTTGTCCTTCTCCACCTCGTCGCCGCCGATGTGGACATACTCATAGGGGAAGAGGGCGATCACCTCGCTCCAGACGTTGCGGCAGAACTCCAGGGCCGCGTCCTTGCCCGGGCAGAGCGGCGAGGTGAAGACCTTGCCCCAGCCCACCTGGTCGAAGCAGCTGAGGCCCTCGTAGTTGGCGATGGCGCTCAGGCAGTGGCCCGGCATGTCGATCTCGGGCACGATACTGATGCCACGGGCGGCAGCATAGCTCACCACCTCGCGGATCTGTTCCTGGGTGTAGAAGCCGCCATAGAGCGAGTCGCCCTCGGCTGTGGTGCGCCAGCGGTCGGCCGGCAGCAGCAGGTCGGGGTTGTCCTCCTTCTTCGCCTGGTAGAGGCAGGAGGCGTCCTGGCCGTTGGGCTTGCGCCAGGCCCCGCGCTCCGTCAAGAGCGGATATTTCTTGATCTCGATACGCCAGCCCTGGTCGTCCGTCAGGTGCCAGTGGAAGCGGTTGAGCTTGTAGAGCGCCATGAGGTCGATGGCCTCCTCCACCTCGGCCACGCTGAAGAAGTGGCGCGAGCAATCGAGATGGAAGCCGCGCCAGCCGAAGCGCGGAGCGTCGCTGATCTGGCAGGTGGCCACCTGCTGTCCCTCCGTGATCTGTCGGAGGGTGGCGATGGCCGACGTGATGGCGCCGTAGTCGTGGCCCTTGACCGTGATGCGCGCCTTCTCTACGTTGAGGCGGTAGGCCCCTTCGCCCTTCACGCCCTTGCGGTCGATCTGCAGCAGGATGTCGCCCTTGCCGCCACGCTGGGTCTGGGGGCGCACTCCCGTGAGGCGCTGGAGGCTGGAGGCGAGGTAGTTGGCGGCTGGCTGGAGCGCCTTGTCGCCGTATGCGATGGTGGTCTGAGGCTGGATGGTAAACTTACCCTTTCCCCAGGTCGCCTGTGCGGGTTTGGGCACGAGGCTGGGTTGAGCCTGAAGCACCGTGCCGCAGAGCAGGAGCAGCAGGGCGCCGAGGAGGAATCTGGTCGCTTTCATGTCTTGTGTTATGCTGGTTGATGATGATAAATCTGTCGATGAAACCGTGAATTCTGCCGATGAGGCTACAGGAATCTTTCGATGAAACCGCGGAAACTGTCACGCCTTGTGCTTCTTGCCGATGCGCGACCGGATGGACCGCATCGTCACCTCGGCCACGCCCAGCGCGTTTTGTATCTCGGTCTCGCTCTTGTCCATGTGCTCCATGATGAGGAAGAACTTCTGCTTCGGCGAGAGGCCGTCGTATTCGGCGTCGAGCGAGGCGACATACTCCACGTCCACGAGGCTATAGTAGGAGGCGAAACTCTCGAAGTCGTGCTTCTTCCAGAGCACGGTGGTCTGTCCCGCCATGGCCTCGTTGTAGCGTTGCAGTCCGAGCTTCAGCGAGTCGCGGTGCTTCTCCATCAGCAGGTCGCGCTTGCGCGTGAGCTGTTCTATCTCCTTGGTCTTGTCGCCCGCCATGCGCTTCAGTTCGTTGAGCTGCGTCTCGTAGCTCTTGATGAGGAGCTGATCGACGGCGCGCGCCGCCCGTCCCTTGTAGTTTCTGTACCAGGAGTAGAGCGTGGCGATGATGGTGAGCAGCACCAGGACGACGATCACGATGATGGCTATTGTCACCATGCGCTCATAGTTGTGGCTGATCCTCATCTGCTCAAACTCCGACTGCACGGCCCTGACGTTGTTCTCCGGCCGTGCGCGGCTCACGCTGTCGGAGAGCTGCAGCAGGCGTTTGGCCGTCATGGTCGCCTCGCGCCATTCTCCCTGCTCCGACCGAAATTCCATGATGGCCTTGAGCACCAGTTCCTCCGAGGGCGTGTCGGGCGCTATGATGAGGGCCTCGTGCCACATCTTCGTGGCCCGCGCCGTGTCGCCGCGCATGGCAGCGAGCGTGCCGAGACAGGTAGGCCGGACTGGTGGGCGTGATCTCGAGCGACTCCTCCAGGTATTTGCGCGCCATGGCCGTGTCGGTCTCCATGAGGAAGGATCCGAGGTTGTTCATGATAAACGGGCGGTTCTTCTCCGCGATGTTCGGCAGCAGTTCCATGCTCTGCCGCAGACACCAGGCCGTGCTGTCCTGCAGTCCGAGCTGGCTGTAGATGAAAGCCATATTATTATAGGTATGGGCGAGCCAGTCGAGCCGCTTCGCCTGCTTCGACTCCGCGATCGACTTCTGGCTGAAGCGGAGTGCGGTCCGGAAGTCGCCTGCCTCCTCGTTGACGAGCGTCAGTTGCTCATAGACCTTGTGGCGGAGGACGGCGTCCTGCGTCTGGTCGGCGATGGTGCGGGCCCGCTCCAGACAGAGCACGCCCTCCTTGAAGCTGCCATGGGTGTAGAGGATCGCGCTCTTGTAGAAGAGCGACGCGCTGAGCCGCAGTTTCTCGCTCCCCTTGCCCTCGTAGTAGCGGATGCTATACTCGATGTCGTCGAGCGAGACGAGCGGATGGTTGGTGCGGTAGTCGGCCTGCGTCTTGAGCAGGTAGTAGTAGGCCGAGTCGGCAGGGGTGGTGAGGCGGTTCAGGCGGATGCCGTCGAGCACCGCGCAGGCCGTATCGACGCGTCCGCTGTCGAGCAACTGCTCCACGGAGGCCAGCTGCTGGTTGTCCTTGCCGCTCGGGTTGCAGGCCGTCAGGAGGCCCGCCAGCAGCAGGAGGCTATATAAGAAAGGTAGAAGTCTTGGTTTCATGTCAATTGTTTCTAAGTCGTGGACGGGGGCTTGCTTCGTCTCGAGCCTTTGCCGCATCCAACTGCAAAGTTACGAAATTATTCCGCACCGACCAAGTTTGCGAACCGCAAAAAGCTGAATTGCTTTCCTCCTTCTTCTTGTTGCAAAAGTTGGATTTCGGACTTTTCTCGTGGCATTTCGCCTCTTTCTATCCCCGTTTTTCTGTCGCGATGGTCTTTGTAAGGGCTTGATAGATAGCTTTTTGAAACTGAAACGAATGTGCCACATGGCAAAGTGAGAAATCTGCCCAAAAATTTGCACGGTTCGTTTTCTCGTCGTAATTTCGCCATGTCAATCGAGCTCCCGTCGGGGGCAAAACCTTATTAATGACCAATAGTATGAGAAGAAAAAAGCTGTTTCTGATAGCCGCCCTCGCCATCACGACGGGTGCTACCGCAAGAGATTACATCACCGTCACGACCAACCAGCATGACTCCCATGCGTATGCGCCGGGCGAGGTCAAGGCCATCACGTTCTCTGGCAACACCATGCAGGTGAACAAGCAGGACGGCACCGACAGCTATCGTCTCTCCGACATCGACGAGGTCATCTTCAGTCTTGCCACGGGCGTCTATGGACTGAAGGCCGACGGTGGTCGCCTCACGCTCAACGCTCGCCCGGGTGAGAACATCATCCACGTCAAGGGCTACGACCCCTCGCGCAAGTACTGCATGGGCATCTTCAGCGCCTCGGGCCGCAAGGTCAAGAGCGACGCCGACTGGAAGGGTCAGCCCATCGACCTTACGGCCTTCTCGGGTGGTGTCTATCATGTGAAGATCAACGAGACCACATTCAAGTTTAGCAAATTCAACGCATAATACACTTCGTCTGTTTAACATCACTATATTTGTTTGGTAAATACGCCGCGAGGGCGTTCATTTTCTTCATCGAGAAGGGCAAGCGACATAGCTCTCGTCGCTTGCCCTTTCCATTTTCCATTTTTCTTTTTCTTCCTTTCCCCATGAAACCGATGATTTTTGAGGAAAGCGGGCTCATATAATATTGTTGTGTTTTTAACAATCTGTATTTCTTATGCAAACAAC
>OHSK01000803.1_pt1 | contig 14516 bp, 10 predicted proteins | sample 1578701 | NCBI WGS metagenome assembly OHSK01 (sample SAMEA3879503, study PRJEB24766) | human gut metagenome | biome: human-associated habitat; feature: feces | place: USA | collected 1985/1987
TATTCATGCCAAAACACCTCGCGGAATAGTGATATGTGAACAGTAACCAGTAATCATACGACACTATAATAACACAAACAACACCCTCTTGCATTTCCAATTTCCCTATATTAAAATAAAATCAACCATTGTAAACAAGAGGGAAAAGAATGAAGGTACGAATGTATAATGTAGGTTTCGGAGACTGCTTCTGTCTCCGGGACAGAAAGAAGAGTCTGCTGGTAGATTTCGGAACAAATAACAGCAGGATAGAGGGGCGCCCCAGAAGAGAAATATTTGATGTGATCATCTCAGATCTGTCTACGATCAAGAGTAAAAATCTGCTTCTGACACATTTTCATATGGATCATCTGTCAGGGCTTCTTTATATGATGAAGAAAAAAGATATTTCTGTTGACTTTGGGAAAATTTATCTTCCCGATGTTTTTTCAAAAAAAGAAATGAGCAGAACACTGGTGCTGCTGCTTCTGGCAGATTTGTTAAAAGAATCCGGACTGCCAAGCCGTCAGGTCAGCCTGTTTGCACTGGTGGATGCACTTCTGGAGAACAAACAGAACGTGGAACTGTTAAGCAGGGGAAAACTGTTTGAAAACAAATATCAGGCACTCTGGCCGGATACAGATGTAATCCGGAAGGAGACGGACGAAGTCTATAACAGAATCTGTGAAGACGGGAAATTTAAAGAAGTAATGGATGTTCTGCTTGAATTTGCAGAGAAACTGAGACTGATCGTATGGTCTATGACTGCTGAAGGCAATAAACCAGCGGAAACTGTGGAAAAAGAAACAGATTCAACAGCATCTGAGCTGACAGAACAGCCGGAGGTCCGTCAGAAAATTATCCGGGCATATGTGTATGAGCGTGAATTTCGCAGAATCAAAGCACTTCCTGATTTTAAGAAACTGCTGGCATGGCTGAATGAGAATCAGATAAATCTGCGGCAGTTCAAGCATAAGATCAGTATTGTGTTCCAGAATGCCAGAGACGGAGAATTAAATCTTTTGTTTACCGGGGATGCACAGCCTGAGCATCTGAAAATGATCGCAGAGAACTATGATGGAAAATTGCCATTATACGAACATTACTGGTGTATCAAGGTGCCCCATCATGGAACACAGGGACATTATTTTGATTTCTCTCAGTATGAACCTGAAAATATGCTGATCTCTAATGGAATCCATTTTGCCAACAGCAAGAAAGAGTCAAAAGAACTCCGTACTTCACCGCTCTATGGAGGCTTGTTTTATATCCCGGATACTCATATGTACTGTTCAAACTGTGACTGCTGCGACAGTTACGAGAACGGATGTTCCTGTAAGGAGGCGGATGTTATCTCTCCTGCTTATTACAAGGATATATAAAGCGGTATATTTTGCTCGAATTCGGTTGCCGTAGTTATAGTCTGATTTGAATTAATACAGTGGGAGATTTTTATGATTTTATGATCTGATAAACATAAAACAGCAGACATCTGTATATTCCATCGAATATACAATGCCTGCTGTTGAATTTTTTACAGAATTTATATGATCATAAATTTTATTGGATTATTTTGCCGGTGTCAGGTGCCAGATATCGTTGTTGTACTGTTCGATAGTTCTGTCAGAAGAGAAGAATCCGGCTTTTGCAATATTAACCAGCATCTTCTTTGCCCATGTTTTTCTGTCTGCGTAATCAGCCAGTGCCTGATCTTTCTTCTCAACATAATCGTTGAAGTCAAGCAGTGTCATAAACCAGTCTTTGCTTACCAGTTCGTGGTGCAGTCTTTCGAGATTTTCTTTGTGGCCAAGTGCCAGCATCTTTTCACTTACAATGAAGTCAACACATTCCTTGATGCGTTTGTCATTTTCATAAATATCTCTGGAGCAGTAGTCAGCTTTCTCGTAATGTTCGATAACTTTCTCACTGGATTCACCGAAGATATAGATGTTATCTTCACCAACCAGTTCGCTGATCTCAACATTAGCGCCATCCATAGTTCCCAGAGTAACGGCACCGTTCAGCATGAACTTCATGTTACCTGTACCACTTGCTTCTTTGGAAGCCAGGGAGATCTGCTCAGAAATATCGCATGCAGGGAATAATTTTTCGGCTGCGGATACATTGTAGTTTTCAACCATAACAAGCTTCATGTATGGTGCAACTTCCGGATCATCTTTGATGAGATCCTGGAGTGTGAGCAGAAGATGAATGATATCCTTTGCAATCACATAAGCAGGAGCTGCTTTTGCACCGAAGATAAAGGTTACAGGCTGAGCAGGTTTCTTTCCACCCTTAATCTCCAGATATTTGCTGATGATGTACAGAGCATTTAACTGCTGGCGTTTGTACTCATGGAGACGTTTGATCTGGATATCATAGATGCTGTTCTCATTAATTTCAACACCTGTGTTAGAGAGGATAAATTCTTTACAGGTTTTCTTAGCTTCTGTTTTGATCTCAAGAAGCTTGTTCAGAACTGCCTCATCATCCTTATATTTCAGGAGATTTTCCAGAGCAGTTGCATTTGTTTTAAACTCATCACCGATCAGAGAGGTAATATAGTCTGTCAGCGGATGATTGCAGTGCATTAACCAGCGGCGGAATGTGATACCGTTAGTTTTGTTGTTGAATTTCTCCGGATAAATATCATAGAAAGCTTTCAGCTCGCTTGTTTTCAGGATTTCTGTATGCAGAGCAGCAACACCGTTGATGGAGAATCCATAGTGGATATCCATATGTGCCATGTGAACCAGGTTGTTCTTGTCGATGATGGCTACATTTTCCTGAGGATATTTTGCTTTGATCTTTTCATCCAGCTTTTCGATGATTGGTACAAGGTGAGGAACTACATCAAGAAGGTAGTCCATTGGCCATTTTTCCAGAGCCTCTGCAAGGATAGTATGGTTTGTGTAAGCACATACTTTGGATACGATTTCAGCAGCTTCATCAAAGGCGATTCCACGTTCTGTCAGGAGACGGATCAGTTCAGGAATGATCATACTTGGGTGAGTATCGTTGATCTGGATCACTGCATACTCGTTTAATTTGTGAAGATCTCCGCCTCTTGCAAGTGTCTCATCAATAATCAGGCGCGCTGCATTGCTGACCATGAAGTACTGCTGGAAGATACGGAGTTTACGTCCGTCATTATCGCTGTCATCCGGATACAGGAACAGTGTCAGGTTGTGAAGGATGTCCTTTTTGTTAAAGGAAATTCCATCGTGAACCATGGATTCATCTGCCAGATCAATGTCAAATAAGTGCAGATGAATGGATTTGTTATTGTAGCCTGCAACGTCGATATCGTACAGGGAAGATTTCAGTGAGAATCCGCGGAACGGTACAGTATAGGAAACACCTGCAGGTGTGAGCCAGCTGTGTTTTTCAATCCATGGGTTCGGAGTTTCTTTCTGAAGTCTGTTCTCAAAGAGCTGTTTGAACAGTCCGAGGTGATAGTTCAGACCAATACCTTCGCCCGGAAGTCCCAGAGTTGCGATAGAATCCAGGAAGCATGCTGCCAGACGTCCAAGACCGCCGTTACCAAGAGATGGTTCCGGTTCAACTTCTTCGATAGCAGCGATTTCTTTGCCGTTTTCTTTTAAGAATTTAGCAACATCATCGTAGATTCCAAGGTTGATCAGGTTGTTGGATAATAATTTACCGATCAGGAATTCAGCGGAAATATAATAAATCTTCTTCTTTCCGTCCTGATAGCCTCTTTCGAAGAGCTGGTTCTTTGTATAGATTAATAATGCATTGTAGATTTCTTCGTCTGTGCACTGACGTGCGTTTTTCTTATACAGGTCGTAGATGAGTTTTTCTAAAGTTTCCATCGTAATCTCCCTTTCTGAAATGAATATGTGTTTTTTTATGAGTTAGATTGCTTATTTTTTAGTTTTGAATAGTGTATTGTTTTTGATTTATATCAGGAAGAGAAGTTCTCTTGCTGACATCTATAACTATATCAGCAGTCTATTAAAAAAAATACAACAAAATTGCGATTTTATGACAGGTTTCTGCGAAATTTGTGAGGAGACATTCCGGTTGCCTGCTGGAACTTTTTGATGAAATAGCTGGTGTTGTTGAAGCCTACTTCCAGTGCGATCTCTGTGACAGAGGAGTCGGAGTGCAGAAGCATAGGCTTGGCTTTCTCAATGCGCAGGTCATTGATATAGGCAATCAGAGTCTTACCGGTATATTGCTTGAACAGTTTCATAAAGTAGTATTCGCTGTAATTAGAGAGAGCAGTGAGCTCTGCTGCGGTCAGCGGCTGTGAATAATTGAGGTTAATGTAGTCCAGGATCTTTTTAATAGAAGCAAGACTTTTGTTCTCTTCCTTATCTGCGGGAGTGATGTAATTTCCCATGAGCATTTCGTAGAAAAAGCTGAAGAACAGAGCCTTTAATTTTACGAAATAATATGGCTTTTTTTCTTTATGGCAGGAATGGATCCTGTCAAAAAGCAGGCAGATATTCCCATAATTGTCATCAGATCTGGAAATAATATGGGTAAATTCCGCCTGATTATCCATCAACAGGGAAATGACACGTTCCTGACATAAATCTCCCGCCGGGCCTGACAGGAAATTCAGGTCAAAAACAATACTCCGGAAATAAAGGATATTCTTCAGATCTGTTTTTATGCCATGGAGAACGCCACGGTTCACAATGATCAGGTCACCGGCCTTGACGCGGAGGATCTCTTTGTTCAGACGGACCAGTCCGCTGCCGGATTCAATATAAATCAGTTCCATCTCGTCATGCCAGTGGTTGTAGAGAGAATGGAATATCTCGCAGTTGTCTGTATAGGTTTCTATGGGAAGCTCAAAGGAGCCATGAGAGCTTCGTTCTTTCAGGGTATCATCTACTTCAATCGTGGGAGTAACTGGCATGGAAAGCGCCTCCTTTTTTCAGAGATTTTTTATCTGTAGTAAGACAATGGAATCAAAAGTATTATTATGGTCGATCCACTGATAGGAGCCATTATATTTCTGGCAGATATCTTCAATAATAGAAAGTCCATATCCATGAGAACCCGGTTCTGATTTCGTAGTCTTATGTGTAAAACTCTGTAACGGGTTCTTGGTATTGTGCATATATATGGTAAGAAATCCGTTGGAAATGTTTGCAGACAGCCGGATTTCAGGATCAGGATTGCCGGAAGAGCTACAAGCTTCGATAGCGTTGTCCAGAAGATTAAAAAATATACTGCTCAGGTCAGTCGTATTAATGGAAATCTTTTCCGGTAAAAGGATTTCATAGGATACCTGGATATGTTCCTGTTCTGCACGAAGCCGTTTCCCTTCCAGGATTGCCTGTAACAGGTTATTCTGACAGTAAGGATGAAAACGATCCTTCTGAAAAGTCTGATTCAGATTTCTGATCGCAGTATCAGCCTGTTCATATTTTCCCTGTTCCAGAAGTATCTGGAAATCCTGAAGTTCCTGTACAGTTTTGGTCTGAAAATCCCGAGTATCCTGTCTGCGGATCTGAAGACTGTAATCCTGTTCCTGTTTTAATTGTTTCTGCTTTTGAAGAAAAGCCAGTTCCATTTCAGTATTGGATTTCTTTAACACATCAGAAAGCACGCAGTATAAAAGAATACAGATCAGGATCATAAACACTGCCAGGATCAGAAAGATATGATCAATTTTTTCTGTATAAATCGTAGACAGAAAATATAACAACTGGAATACAAAGAGGAAGAGAAATAAAGGAATCAATTTAATGTTCTTTTTCATGACTGCAATCCTCCTCTGGTTGTTTTTCTTGTGGTCTGCAATTAAGCCGGGACAGAACAGAAGCGGTATATGTTTCTGCTTCCTCATATTTTTTCATATCCATCAAATACATGACAGACATGATGTGATTCTCAATATCGTGATTCCATTTCCGGAGACTGGCATATTCATTACTTAACTGAACGGAATCATTTATCTGCTTTTTCATCAGCTCAATTTCCATTTTTTTCTGTAAATATTCCCTGTGCTGTTGGGCTAAAGAATGGACTGCACGCAGAAACAACAGATAACTGCCGATGCATATGATCCAGTAAATGATGCTCAGAGCCAGAACTGCTTCGGGCTTTTTCTGAAGGGAAATTATAACATTGAGAAAAACCGGAGCGATCAGTGGCAGTAACAGTTGTAAAAAGGTGAGTATTTTCAAATAATCTATACACTGCCGCAGGATTTCTGATATTTTCCAGAGAAGAAACAGGCCAAGCAGGATGTTGGAGAGTTCGATAACGAAATATTCTGCAGGTGAACAACTGGATATCAGGTTGTGCGGAGTATAGGTATCGGTCGGTATAAAAAGATTATGAAGTGCAATGAAAACACTGGTACATAAAATTTCCGGACAGATTATCAGCAGCTGGAAAATAAAATAAACGGCTAATTTTTTCATAAAAGATGCCTGGAATAAAAAAAGTGTTACAAGAAATGTTGTAAGCTGAAATACGATTGTAATTCCATTATGCTGTGATTCACGTTTGATCCAAAATAACAGTGCCATAAATACTGACAGACACAAAAACAGCGGGAGTGAGATCTTGTGTTTGCTTGGCAGGATCCTGCAGCAAAAGTAAAGCAGTCCAAAACACAGATAAAGGCTGGATAGAATACACAAGAATAGATTGATCATATGACTGCTCATTTACTGCACCTCCCTGTGACCGGCAAGCATCATGAAAGCAAACGCGTCCTTAAACTGCTGGTAATAAGATCTGCTGACAGGGATCTCTGTATTATCAGAAAGTATAATGCCCTTATGACTGTAAGTACGTACAGCATGAAGATTAACGGCAAAGCTGTTATGGCAGAGACAGAAATCTGGTTTCATTCTTTCTGTAAGAGCTGTCAGTCTTTCTTTTGTTGTATATGTTCCTGTTCTGGTATAGATCGTGGTCTGCCTCAGATTTCGTTCCAGATAAAGAATATCGGAGCAGAGCACCTGATAATTGCGTGAATTTCCGGAGAAATACAGATATCGTGTATGCAATTTCTGAAGCTTCTGGCACGCTGCTCTTAGAGCCAGAGGGAGATATTTTTCCATCTGTTGTTTATGGATAAAGTAGGCATGTTCTGTCTCATATACTGCGGTAGCATATTGCAGATACTGGCTGATAAAAATAATCTGAGTGTCCGGGCTGATATGGTTGATCTTTTCTGCAAGTGAGATGCCATTTACAGCGTCAGAACCAAGATCAATATCTGTCAGTACAATGGAATAAGGGCATCCGTTTTCAGCAGCAGCCCGGAGAAATTCATCACCGGATGTGAAATGCGTTATTTCAAAAGCTCCCGGAGGATACTTTTGCAGAATAGTATGTATTATTTCATAATGTGAAGGGTTGTCTTCGCAGATTGCAAGTTTCAAAATTGGATTAAGCTCCTTTGGATTAAAGTGGTTGTAGTTTCTTATGTCAGTGACAATATCTGTCGGATATGCCAGATGGATAAAATGAACTGTATTTCCAATAATCATACTATAAAAAATAACGGGATGCAATTTGTCTGTGAGGAAGATTGGAAAAAATTGGTTAAATATGTAGTGAAATATAGTTGTTTGTGTGAATGCATGCGATTTCGGGAGTCTGTGTGATACAATCAGGATATGGAAACAAAGAAGCGATTTTAAAGATTTTGTACGTGAAAAAAATTATTATTCCTGGTACTTTCAAGCGCTGAATATAGAATATATGTGAAAGCGGTATTGTTTCCATGGGAGAAGAAAAATATTATAAGAATGACTGTCTGAAAATCATTATGGACATATATAAAGTGATTGGAAGTATCAGGAAACTTCTGGTAATAATACAAATGGCGAAGGAATAGACAGAGAGTGGGAATGGGTTAGCTTACAAGAGCTTCCCATTCCTGCTTTTCTTTTTTCGTATAGATAATCGGTAAGATGTTCTCCGTAAAGGACAATCAGCCCCTTTATTATTTCTCAGAGTATTTTTCGATTACACAATTATGTGTTTTTTGCTTCTTATCATAAGAAATTCCAACAAGTAAAATATTGTCAGTATAATTTGCAACAGCCTCAGGGTACTGCCTGTTTTTTATCTGCCGGATTGCGGTTTGGGCATTTTGATTCCATTTTAACTCAACAACAAGTGCAGGGTAATCTCTGGAATATTCTGGCTTTGGAAGGTAGACAAAATCTGCAAAACCTCTGCCTGCAGGAAATTCACGTATAGGTTTAAAATAATACCGCATAGTGCTGAGATAACCGATGGACAGAATGCTGCTGAGGGAGTTTTCGTTGTTGTACTGAATAGCTGAAGCGTATTCATTGTGTATTTTTTCAATGGATCTGGCCACAGTGTCTGTGTCCATGTCCAGAGTGGCATCCAGCAACTCTGAGGATTCCTGCTGGAATGTCAGAAATTCATTCCATTTCTTTCGTTTAACAGCTTTGGCAAGTTCCTGACGGATTTCTTCGTTTGGAACAAATGCAGAATGAGTGTCCTGATCATAACCCAGATATCCCAGATGGATCAATAAGGTCAAAACATCATTCTCATCCCGGAATGTCGTCATATCATTTGTAAAATTTCCGGTATTAACAGGAATATGCTCTCCTGCCAGCATACTGAGAATATCATCCTTTAACCCCTCAAAATTCATATCTATATAAGTCTGCAGTGCTTCAAAAGATTCTGTCATATTCCAGTAGTTTCTGATAGAACCAAAGAGCATGCCGTTTACCACAGACCTTGGATTATAAACCGGCTCACAGTTTTCAAACCTGTACCCGTCATACCATTCTCTGATTTCCCTCATATCCATATGATATTTCTCACATAATTCTCTGACTTCTGTCTCTGTAAAACCCACAAACTTCGCCAGAGGTCCTGCATAAATCATAGAAAATTCATCAAACATATTCAGGGCAGAATGTGTTCCATATTTCTTTACCGGCAGGATTCCTGTCATATAAGCAAGATGAATATAAGATTTATCCTTAAGAAAATCCCGCAGAAAATCAAGATACTGCTCCTGTGCTTCTTTATCTGACTTGTATTCTCTGAAAATACAATCCCACTCATCTATAATAATCACAAACGGACATCCTGTCTGCTGATATACATCCTGCATACTTTCAGCAAGATCTTCTTCATCAAAATAGTCCACATCAGGATATTCCTGTTTCAGGTCACGCATCAGAATCCGGTTTAATCGCAGGACCATTTTCTCTACTGTCTTACTGCGGCTTAGGAATTCCTGCATATTTATAAAGAAAACATTGTATTTGTTCAGATATTTTGAAAAAGATGAATCTTCTTTTATCTTAAGTCCGTCAAATAATTTTTCAGACTGACATCCTCTGCTGTAATATGCAGCCAGCATATTTGCAGTCATAGACTTTCCGAAACGTCTTGGTCTGCTTACACAGACATTTTGCTGCATGGTGTTAAAAACACGATTGGTATATTGTATCAGTTCTGTTTTGTCCACATAAATCTCAGAATTGATTGCTTTATAAAATTTATCATTGCCGGGATTTAAATACACACCCATTTCACACACCTGCTTTCCTGACAGATATTTTAATTTACCGTAACTATAAAAGTTCCGTCCAACTACCGTACTGTCTTTCAACTGATATTCCTGTAAATTTGTACTTTCCTTTTCCATATCCCGAAACCGGCTCCAGTATTTTCCTTTTAACCAATTCTTTTATAAGCATAGAAGCGCGTGTAGGCTTCAGACCAGTAGCATGTTGTACATCTTCTCTTCCAAATGCCACTTTATCACTTAACGCATCATACATTTTCTGAATATGGTTTATTGTTTTTTCCAGGAAACCATGAATTTCATCTGAATACCTGTCATGCACATCAATATTCACTTTTTCTGTTACAATGTTCGCTTTTTCCCTCTTAATATTCACTTTTTTCATTTCAATGTTCGCTTCTTCTGTTTTCAGACTCTCATTTAGAAGATTTATAAATTCTTTATTGATGTGCATCATGCGATTATGAAGAGGATTTTTTTCATTCAGCAATAAATTTCGCAAAAATACTTCCAGATATTCAGTTGTCTCATGGATTCCATTCTTTAAGTCATTATAGTTTGCACGAACCAGGGCATTTCGAAAATACCAGGCATTTTCTGCAAATATATCATTTGTGGCATCAAATCCCAGTGTTCTGAGATATTTAATAAAAAAAACTGCCGTAGTTCTGGTATTTCCTTCGCCAAACACATGTATCTGCCACAGATTTGCCACAAAAACTGCCAGATGATGTATCATTTCATCTATAGATAAACCCTTATAGCTGTACTTTTTTTCCTGCGTAAAATCATATTCTAATGTCTCTCTAAGTTCTGATGCACTTCCATAAAGAACGGAAGCTCCATCTAATACCCATTCTTTTTTTGTAATGTTATAATCCCTGATTTTTCCGGCATGTGAATAAATTCCTGTAAATAGTTTCTTATGAATTGCCAGATATTCTGTAGGTGTAAAACTAAATGCATTTTCTGATAATAGTGCTGCAATTCTGGCTGAAACTTTATCCGCTTCTTCAGTTCTGTCTCCTGACTTTGGCTTTTCTCGTCTTTCCTCATAATAAGAATCTACCAGATATTGAGCTTCTTCTATCGTAATTTTTCCCTCAATATTCTGAACAGCTGTATCAACCAGATACTGCGACGGCTTTAATCCATCAACAGCCTGTAAACCAATGGCAGTATTCCATGCATATCCCTTTTCACGCCTGCCTGGCTCTGCCTGTATAAGATATTCTCTGAAAGGATCTGTTTTCATTGATTATCACGCCTTTTTTTCTATTTTATCATTCTTAATAGTTTCACTCTCTGTGTCCCAGCTCCCAGAATGCCACTGCACTTGCCGCAGCTACATTCAACGAATCTACTCCGTGGGACATTGGTATCTTTACTGTATAATCGCAATCTGCGATGGTCTGTGATGCAAGGCCGTCACCTTCTGTTCCGAGAATGACTGCCAGTTTTTCTTCTGACCGGAGTGCTTTGTCTTCAATTCCTACAGAATCGTCACGCAGAGCCATTGCCGCTGTTTTGAATCCCAGATTTTGCAGAATCTGCATTCCATCCTGTGGCCATACAGTTTTTTTATCAAAATATGTCCAGGGAATCTGGAATACGGTTCCCATGCTTACTCTGGCTGCCCGTCGGTAAAGCGGATCGCTGCATCCGCCGGTCAGAAGTACTGCATCCATATGGAGAGCTGCTGCTGACCGGAAAATAGCTCCGATGTTTGTAGGATTTACAACATTTTCAAGAACTGCTATGCGGCTGGCATTTCTGCAGATTTCCTCTACAGATGGCAGTGGATTTCTGCGCATTGCGCAGAGCATTCCGCGAGTAAGAGCAAATCCGGTCAGCTTGACCAACAGTTCATATTCCGCAGTATAGACCGGCACATCCGGATATTGTTTCAGGATTTCCTGTGCCTCTCCTTCCAGATCTTTATGCTCCACCAGAAAAGAGATGGGATGATATCCTGCATTCAGGGCTCGTTCAATTACTTTCGGACTCTCCGCAATGAAAATTCCCGGTTCCGGTTCATAGTATCGTAAAAGCTGCACTTCTGATGTTCTGGCATATACATCCAGTTCCGGCGCAGCGAAATCTTTTATTTCGTTAAACATAAAAATAAAACCTCCAAACTGAGTAATCTTATCTTACATCAGTTTGGAGGTTTATACAAGAATTCCTTTTCAATAGTGCTATTCGATTCTTTTTCTTCTGTCTTTATATGCCAGAAACAGAATCGTCAGAAACGTAACTGTCTCCGCTGCAAGAAGAGAGATCCAGATTCCATTTAATCCAAATAATTTCGCAAGTATAACTGCGCAGATAACAATAGCAACAATTCCTCTCAGGAATGATCCGACAATCGCGATTTTCGGTTCATCTACTGCTGAGAAATATGCCACCAGTACAATATTGATTCCTGCCACTATAAATCCAAGGAAATACAGACGCAGTCCTGTATGTGCATAATTCAACAACTGAACATTGTTTTCACTGTTGAAAATGCTGATCAGCGTGTCGGTTGAAGTCCAGATGATCAATTGGGTCAGTGCTTCTACAGCAAGACATACGAGCAGGCTCCATTTCAGAAGTTTTCTTACCTGAGTGGGCTGGCCTTTTCCGTAGCTTTCACTGATCAGGGGCTGTGCTCCCTGGGCCAGACCGTTGAAAATTGCAAATGCCACGATAGAAAGGTTTGCCACAACTCCATAGGCTGCTACACCCATATTTCCCGCGATTCCCAGGATCAGAAAGTTAAATACAATGGCGATCACACCGGAAGACAGTTCACCGACGAATGCGGAAACTCCTAGCTGACAACAGGAAATCAGGTGTCTGAATGACGGTTTTTTCCAATGGAATCCTACATGGTTTCTGCTGCTTCTGTAGTGTATGGTACAGACACTCATTGTTACGATCGGACAGATTGCAGTAGCCAGTCCTGCTCCGGAAAATCCCAGACCGACAGGAAACATGAATATATAATCAAATATAATGTTAAAGATACTTCCACTGATGGAACCGATCATTGCAATAGAAGGCGCTCCATCGTTTCTGGCAAATGCAGTAAATGTATAATTTGACATGAAGAATGGTGTTGCGATCAGAATAATTCTCACATAGTTTCGTCCAAGTCCGATCAGTCCGGCATCTGCACCCAACAAAGCCAATGCTTTGTCCGGAATAAAGATTCCGATCAGCATAAATGGAACTGCAGCCAGTATGCTCCAGGTTACTGACTGTACGAAATAATAATCTGTATTTTTTCCTTTTGCCCTGCTTATGGCATACCTGGTAGCGGAACCAATCCCGATCATAGCCCCAATCGCATAGATCAGTCCATAAACCGGCAGAATCAAATTGAGAACTGCCAGTCCGTCAGCACCGGAATATACAGATATAAAGAAAGTATCTGCCAGAACATAAACGGAAATCCCGATCATTCCGGCAACACTCTGGGTTACATATCTGGTGAATCTTTTCAGCATAATACTTCGCTCCTTCGTTATATTGTCAGCATTGTCTTCCTTTCATCTGCAGACTTATCTCACCATTATACCCATATAAAACAAAAATACAACCACAAAAACTCCAGACATAAAAATCTCCTTAAGCAGATTTTTTAATGCTGCTCAAGGAGACTCTGTTGATATTCGCAATTCACTTCACGACACTCTTTATTTTACCCGGTTTTTTTTCAGGTCTTCTACAATTTCATTGTAACGTTTTTTATTCAGGCGATAGAAAAACAGTACAATTGCTGTCACTATCCATAAAACTCCCGGAATTGTAGTAAAGGAATGTCTCATAATACTGAGGACAGCCGGATTCTGTACCTGATTTGCCACATATCCATATTTTCCAAGAAGTGCTGCAAGTAGCGCAGTTCCTATTGCCATGCCAATTTTATTTCCCAGTGACACAAATGCATATTGAAAACCATCATTCCTTAAGCCCGTTTTCCACTCTCCGTATTCTACGCAGTCGGGAATGATCGCATAGATTGCAGTGTTAAATCCAGAGAAAAAGAACTGTGTAATTCCTGCAAGTGTATAGAACGCTGCCGATGTTTCTTTTACATTGAAGAAGAACATACAGAGCATGGAAATTCCAGTGAGGAGAGCAAAAATGGATGCAGTTCTTCCTTTATTGTTCAGTTTGCGGAATACAGGCTGGAAACATGCAGCACCGATAATGGATGGAATGATAATGCACATGGAATATGTAGTATAGTAGGATGCATTTCCCTCTACATAAGTGAAATAGTATAAAACATCTGCATTTCTTCCATAAAGTGTAAATCCGAATAACACCTGTCCAATTAATGCCAGAATATATGGGCGGTTCTGCATCACCGCTCTTAACTGCACTTTTATGGATATTTTTTCTTTTTCCGGCATAATCACCTGCTCTTTTGTTTTTGCGAAACAGAAGAAATGACAGGCTGCAAAAATACATCCGTATATGATTGCTACCAGTAGGTATCCGGTTTTAGCACTTTGACTGCCAAGTTTTCCAATCAGTGGAACTGTAATGATATTGATAATTCCAATTGCGATCATTGCAGATACTGAACGTGATGTATTAATCTTTGCACGTTCATCGATATCCTGTGTCATTGCTCCACAAAGGGTGCCATACGGGATATTTACACAAGTATATCCAAGTACCAGCAGACAGTATGTAATTACCATATAGATAACCTTTGATCTGTCCGACCAGTCCGGATGTGCCCAGAATGTCATAATCAGAAGCACGGCCGTGATCGGAGCTGCAATGAGAAGCCATGGACGATAACGTCCCCATTTTGTTTTGGTTTTATCTGTCAGTCCACCCACGATCGGATCATTGATCGCATCCCAAAATCTCGAAAACAGCATCAGGGCAGAGACTGCTGCCATACTGATTCCGAATACGTCTGTGTAAAAAATCATGAGAAAATTACTGACGAACATCCAGCTGAAATTACATCCTACATCGCCAAATCCATATGCGATTTTAC
>OHSK01000814.1_pt1 | contig 14428 bp, 11 predicted proteins | sample 1578701 | NCBI WGS metagenome assembly OHSK01 (sample SAMEA3879503, study PRJEB24766) | human gut metagenome | biome: human-associated habitat; feature: feces | place: USA | collected 1985/1987
GCGGGGCGTCGGGGACGCCGCCCCCTACAAATGTTACTGCTTACTTCCCGGCTGGCTTTTTCGTTTTATTATAATCCCCAGCAAATACACCCCGTACACCGCAATCGCCGCTGCGCTCACGCAGGCGGACACCTTCAACCCGGGCGTATGGTAGGTAAATTCTATCTCGTTCTCCCCCGCGGGCACGTACACGGCCATCAGGCCGTCGTCCACCTTCTCAATCGCGGCGGGCTCACCGTTGACCGTGGCACTGAACCCGTCGTCATAGGGCACGCTGAAAAACGCCAGCTCGTCCGCGTCATAGGCGGTCTTTGCAGTAAAGCCGGTGTCCGTCGCGGTAAACGCTGCCACACCGGCAGCACGGCGGGCGGCACAGTCGGCGGCGTAGGCGTCCTCGCTGCGGTTGGTCAGCTCCTCGTCGGGCAAGGGTTCCAGCAGACTGCCAAAGGCGGAGATCTGGTCGCCGTCCAGCAAAATCGCACGGCACAAAATCTGGGCGCGTTCTTCCTCGCTTACCCGCTCCAGCTGGTCCGCTGTCACGTAGCAGTCGTAGGTAAAGCCCATCGGCACCCAGTTTTCGTTCTCGTAGAGGGCGTAGGCGTCGGTCTCGCCGGTGCGCTGCCAGCCGGGCAGATCCTTGCCGGTCCACTCGGTCTCCTTGTCCTTGGCGACCAGCGTGTACCGCACGCTCAACAGGCCGCGCAGGGCGTAGTTCTCGGCGTCGGGCTTGGAGTTCACATCCCGCTTGACGCCGACCTCGGGATAAAACGCCATGATACTCGGCGCAACCGTCGAGTTGAAGAATTGCAGGCAGCTCCTGTTGAACCACAGCCCCAGATTGTTGTGCGCACCATAGGCGTCAATGCGGTAAAACGCATCGTCCGGCAGCGCGGCGGCGACGTCCTCGACAGAATCATAGGTTTCGGCAATCAGATTGCTGTCCACGTCCCACTGGGCGTACTTCGTCAGAGACAGATGCAAACTGCCGTACAACAAGCTGAATCCCAGCACGGCGGCGGTCAGAATCGCGCCCCACCGCCGCTTATTGCGGCAAAAATGCCACAGCAGCGCAAAAATCACGATACCCAGCATCGTCATGCCGAAGATAGCCCAGAACCGCGCGGGCTCGTCCAGCACGCCAAAGACCGTGTTGCCGTCGTCGTCCTTGCCCGGCACAACGGCAAACACCACCGCCGTCAGCGTCAGGAAGGTCGTCAGCCGCAGCGCCCGCGGCAGACGCTGCTCGGCCAGCGCCGGGCGGGAGAGCAGATAGCACGTTGCACCGCACAAAACCAGAATCGGCATATAGTACCACCGCGCGTAGTAGCTCGAGTTGAGCGCATAGAACGCGCTGTTCAGCACCGGCACAAAGGCGCAGATAAGGCACACTTTCATGATGCGCGCAAAGGGGTGGCGCCGCCGCACGCGGCAGAACGCCAGCCCGCCCGCAACGCCGACCAGCGGCAGATAGGCCGTCAGGCTCGTGTGCTTGAGGATGCCCTCCTGAAACAGGTCCTTGAAATAGGGCGCGTCGGGCATGAGCAGGGTGCTGTAAAAAATCGCGCCGTACTGCTGGGATTTGCCGTAGAACAGATACCCGTACCCGCTGAACGGGTCGATGGTGCGCGGATTTTGCAGCAGCGACAGCCCCGCCGGGAGCAGCAGCACGCACCCGCAGGCACAGCCCAGAGCTGTCTCCCACGCCAGGCGCACGAACTTGCGCCAACCCAGCTCATACCGCCGCCCGGCGGCCATGCAAAAGAAATAGATGATAAGAAAGACCGCCTGCCCGGCGAAGAAGAAGTAGTTATCGACAAGATTCAGCGCGACCCAGAACGGGAACGCGCCCTTTTTATCGTCGATGACCGCGTCGTCCAGCGCGGCCAGCATGTACGGAAACAGCGCCACAACGTCCAGAAAGTGGTTAAAAAAGATGTTGTAGATGCTGAACCCGGAAAACGCATACAGGCAGCCCGCCAGCATGCTCCAGGTCTCGTCCCGCACCCAGCGGCGCGCCCAGAGATACCCGCCGCCGCCCGCAACGGCCATTTTCAGGCAGAGCAGCGGCACCATGGCCCAGGGCATGAGCCGCGCGGGCACGACCATGGACAGCCAGAAGAACGGACTGCCCAGCAGGTAGAACGAGTAGGAATTGACAAACCCGCTGCCCAGGTCGGTGGCCCAGCTGAACGACCCGCCGTTTTTGACAAAGGCGTTTGCGTACTGGTAAAAGTTGATCTGCTGGTCGTTGAAGTCCCCCGCGTAGTGGAAGTACCCGCCGCCCGCGACGGCATCCACGATGCAGTGGGGCGCAAACAGCAGCACCGCCGTGAAAAAGCAGAGTGCAAAGACGCGCCAGTAGTTCGATTTTTGTTTAAAAATTGTGCTTTGCATATTGATAGTCCCCTTTATGGGGCCTCACTTTGAGGAAAGTTGTGGTATACTTACCGTAGAGCTGTAGGGGGCGGCGTCCCTGACGCCCCCCGGGCCGATGGCGGGCATCGGCCCCTGCATACGCCCCATTATACCACAAACCGGAGGTCGCGTGAAGATGAAAACCTATCCGTTCAGTGCGCTGTTCAGCCGCATGAAGTACATCACCCGCTGGTGCCTGATGCGCAGCACCCGCCCCGAGTCCCTGAGCGAGCACACCGCCGACACGGCCATGCTGGCGCACACGCTCTGCCTGATTGGCAGGCACTGCACGGGCACCGGCGCGGCCCTGCGGCCCGAGGTCGTAGCCACAGCGGCCATTTACCACGATGCACCGGAGATTCTGACCGGTGATATGCCGACGCCCGTCAAGTACAAGAACGACGCCCTGCGCACAGCGTACAAGGCCGTGGAGCACGAGAGCGCCCGCGTGATGGCGAGCCTGCAGCCCGAAGAATTACAGGCCGAGACCCAGGTCTGGCTGACCGGCAGCGTACTGAACGACGCCGAACGCAAAATTTTAAAGGCCGCGGACCGGCTTTCCGCCGTCATCAAGTGCATCGAGGAGGACCGCGGCGGCAACCGCGAGTTTGAGGCCGCCTACGCCCAGCAGATGGCCGCCCTGCACGCCATGCACAGCCCCGAGGCGGAGTATTTCATCGAGCACATGCTGCCCTGCTACGAGCAGAATCTGGACGAATTGACGCGCGGTAGATTTTAATACGGTTGTAGGGGCCGGACATGTCCGGCCCGCGGCATACCGGTTATTGCGCTTTTACGGGAAAGTTGCGGGCCGGGCATACCCTGCCCCTACGTTACTGCAATCTGTACACCGCCTCGATCAACGTATCCACATCGCTGAAGTGCTCGAGCATCGAGCAGTAGCGGCGCAGGGCGGCAGCGCCGTGCAGGCCCTTCATATAGTGCATGGCCTGGCTGCGTGCCTGGGGCATGGCGGCCCACTCGCCCTTTTCCTCGCACATTTCGTAGATTTGGTCGCGCAAAGCGGTCATCCGCTGGTTCAGCGTCGGCTCGGGCGGGCGTTCCTCGCCCAACAGCGCCGCGCGCACCTGCGCAAACAGCCACGGGTCGCCCAGTGCGCCGCGCCCGATCATAACGCCGTCGCAGCCGGTTGCCTCTAATAAGGTAAGGGCTTCGTCGGCGGTGGTCACGTCGCCGTTGGCCAGCACCGGGACGGACACGGCCTGCTTGATGGCCGCGATGGCCGCCGTGTCGATGGGCGGGATGTACATCTGCTCCCGCGTGCGGCCATGGACGGCGATCAAGTCCGCGCCGTTGCCCTCAAGCTGTTTGGCGACCTCGACGCCGGTCAGGTGGTCGGCGTCCCAGCCGATGCGCATCTTGACGGTCAGCGGCGTATCATCGCCCAGCGCTTTGCGCGCGGCGGCGACCATCTGCCCGCAGAGCGGCGGGTCCAGCATCAGCTTGCTGCCCGCGCCGCCCGAGACGATCTTCGGGGCCGGGCAGCCCATGTTGATGTCGAGAATGTCAAATTGGATGCCCTGCTCCCTTACAAACAGAATTGCCTTGGCCATCGACTCCGGCTCCGCGCCGAACAGCTGGATGGCGTACAGGCCGTGGGGGTGCTTGTCCCGCAGCAGAGCCAGGGATTTTTCATCGTGGAAGTTCAGCGCCTTGGCGCTGGCCATCTCGCTGACGGTCCAGGCCGCGCCGTGGTCTGCCATCAGATGGCGGCACGCCGCGTCGGTCAGGCCGGCCATCGGCGCAAACACCGCGCCGGTGGGGATGGATAGGTTGCGTAGCTGCATAAGTTTCCTTTCCAAAAGGCTTCCCCCTCGGGGGAAGCTGCCGCCCGCAGGCGGCTGATGAGGGCAAAGTCCGCGCAGCCGCCCGTGACCGGGTCCCGGCCGTAAGCCCGCCCTCTCATCCGGCGCTGCGCGCCGCCTTCCCCCGCCCGCGGGGGAAGGCTTTAGACTTTTCGATTTTTACATTCTATTCTACCATATTTTCCGCAAATGTGGTATACTGAAATGTAGATTGTTTATAAGGAGTATTGCGCATGAAACTCATGGTCCTGGACGGCAACAGCCTGGTCAACCGCGCGTTTTTCGGCATCAAGCTGCTGACGACGAAGGATGGCCGCTACACCAACGCCATCTACGGCTTCCAAAATATACTGCTCAACCTGCTGGCGGCGCACAAGCCCGACGCCGTCGCCATCGCGTGGGATGAGCGCGCGCCGACGTTCCGCCACACCGCCTACGACGGCTACAAGGCCACCCGCCACGGCATGCCCGAGGAGCTGGCCCAGCAAATGCCGGTTTTGAAGGAGCTGCTGACCGACCTTGGCTTCGTGCAGGTCAGCAAGGCCGGCTGGGAGGCCGACGATATTCTCGGCACGCTGGCCGCAGCGTGCGAGGCCGCGGGCGGCACGACGCTGCTGGCTACCGGTGACCGCGACAGCCTGCAGCTTGTGGACGATGCAACCACCGTGTTGCTGGCGACCAACAAAGAGACCATCCCCATGGACCCCGCCGCCATCCGCGAGAAGTACGGCATCGAGCCGCCGCAGCTCATCGACGTCAAGAGCCTGATGGGTGATGCGTCGGACAACATCCCCGGCGTGCCCGGCATCGGCGAAAAAACCGCGCTGGCGCTGATTTCAAAGTTCGGCAGTTTGCAAGGCGTCTATGACAACATCGACGACAAGGCCGTCAAGCCGGGGCAGCGCGCCAAGCTGACCGCCAACCGCGACAAGGCCGACCTGTCCTATATGCTGGGCACGATCCGCAAGGACGCACCCATCGAGACCGCCCCTGCCGCCTACCTGCGCCAGCCCGGTGACCCTGCTGCCGCCGCGCAGCTGCTGGCCGAGGGCAAAACGCTGCCGCACCCGGCGGGAGAGCTGATCGTGACCCCGCACCCCGGCGAGATGGCCCGGCTCACCGGGCTTTCGGTGGCGCAGATCAATGCGGACCGTGAAAATACTGCCTGCCAGTATGCAGAAAAATGGAACGCTGTGGTGGTACTCAAGGGCTGCCGTACCGTGGTGGCTGCACCGGATGGCCGCGTGTGCACAAACCCTACCGGAAACCCAGGCCTTGCCCGGGGCGGCAGCGGAGATGTACTGGCCGGTATGACGGCGGCCCTGCTGGCCTGCGGCCTGCCTGCATACGAAGCTGCGGCCTGCGCGGTGTATCTGCACGGTGCCGCTGCCGACCGTGCCGCTGCTGCGCTTGGCGAGTACGGAATGCTGCCGCATGATATCCTGTCCCAGCTGGGCCGGATATTTGCGGAAAACCACAGATAAAAAGAAAAGGGGTGTCTCTCTGTCTGCCGGAGAGACACCCCTTTTAACATTGCATCACATCGCCAGAACTTCGGCCCACTTTTCCTCGGCTATCGGGATGCCAAGCTCCATGTTCTCCTTGCGGCTGCGGTGCTCGCCCATGCCGGGGCAGCGCACCTCACGGCCCGGCTCTGCAGGCTCACTGGATGCCACATCGGCGGCAATGGCATCAATGACGGCATCGGTGAGGTCGGCGGACTGGAACTTTGCCGGATCAATGGCGATCATGATCTGGGTCAGGCCCACTTCATCGCCAAAGGTGCCGATCGTTGCCACCGAGTTTGCGCCCGTCAGGATAGTACCGATCATATCCAGCAGGATGGAAAGACCGCTGCCCTTCCAGTAGCCAATGGGGATCATGCGGCGGGTCTCTTCAATGGCAGCGGGGTCGGTGGTCAGGCTGCCGTCTGCATCGTAGCCGCCTACCACAGGCAGCTGTTTGCCGGCCAGACGCATCGTTTCCAGCTTGCCGTAGCTGAACTGGCTCAGGGCACAATCCACCATGATGTGCTCCCCGTTCGAGCGCGGCACGGCCAGAATGAGCGGGTTGTTGCCGATGTGGTTGTCCTTTGCGCCCCATGCAGGCATGTTGGGGCAGGTGTTGGACCAGCAGATGCCGATGCAGCCCGCGTCTGCGGCCTGCCAGCCGTAGGTGCCGCCGCGCATCCAGTGGTTGTTGTTGCCCAGCGCCACCATGCCAATACCGAACTGATGTGCCAGCTCTACGGCACGGTCCATGGCGTGCTTGGCGTTCAGAGGGCCAAAGCCGCGCTTGCCATCCCAGCGCTCCATGGCACCAAAGCTGGCAATGCACTCGGCCTCAGCGGCGGGATCAATCTCGCCCTTGCGCAGGTATTCCACCACGCGGGGGAAGCGGTTCAACCCGTGGCTGAACACGCCGGCCAGACTGTTCTGGGCAAAGATCTCGGCCGCTTCATGGGCACGCTTTGGGCTGAAACCGTATTTGGTCAGGACCCGCTCAAATTCGGCCAGCATCGTCTCGTAAGCAATGCGCATGGATTGTACCTCCTGTATGTAAAAAGTAATAAACAGATCGTTACACTTATTATAACAAGCGGCGGCGCGGTGCGCAAGATGTGCGGCCGGCATCAGTGCAGGCGGTGAAAGGAGTATACGAGCACACACCGACAGCTATGTGAAAAAACAAATGAATGTGCGAACTTCATAATTTTTTAAGATTTATTTTGTGAAAAAGTCATATTGAAAAACGAAAAGATGATTGATATACTAATACCACAATATCCAGTTGGACATGTTACTGGTAATGCAGGCAGGATCTGATGGAATGACGAATACCTTTTCTTTTGGGTGAATTGTAGCCAGATACTATGATTCCGGGAGAAATTGTACACGGGGTCATTCTGTTGGGTCTTTTTTCTTTTGTCCGCTTCGGCCGGGCGGCAGGGAAATGCCACCACACACAAGATAAAGGAGAACAAAATGAAGAACTACAAGCAGACTGCCTCCGACGTGCTGCGTCTGGTTGGCGGCGAGAAGAACGTTGTGCAGGTCGAGCACTGCTCCACCCGCCTGCGCTTCACTCTGGCAGACACCTCCAAGGCGGATGCTGCAGCCCTGAAAAAGACTGCCGGTGTTATGGGTGTTATTTCCAGCGGCCCGCAGTGTCAGGTGGTCATCGGCAACGATGTCATCGAAGTGTACGATGAGCTGCTCAAGCTGGGCACCTTCAACGCAAGTCAGGCTGCAGCTCCCGCTGCCCCCAAGGGCAAAAAAGAGATCGGCGGCATTATTCTGGACTACATGGTCGGCATCTTCCAGCCGCTGGTCCCCGCCATTGCAGGTGCAGGCGTTCTGAAGGCTCTGATGGTGCTGCTGAGCACTCTGGGCCTGATGAGCAGCGGAGATATCGCCTATAAGGTGTTCGTCGGCGTGGCAGATGCAGCTCTGTACTACCTGCCCGTCATGGTCGCCTTCACCACTGCAACCAAGTTCAACTGCAACAAGCTGGTGTCTGTGGCTCTGGCTGCTGCCATGATCCACCCCAGCGTTTCCGCTCTGCTGGCTACCGAGGGCGGTGCTTACTTCCTCGGCATCAAGCTGCAGAACATCGCTTACGGCGGCCAGGTGTTCCCGGCCATCCTGACCGTCATTTTCATGTCCTTTATTGAAAAGTGGGCCAACAAGTGGTGCCCCAAGGCCATCCGCGTGTTCTTTGTGCCCATGCTGTGCTTCGGCATTGGCTTCCCTGTGGCACTGGTCGTCCTCGGACCTCTGGGCTACAACATCGGTGCTCTGCTGACCACCGTGATCCTGGCTCTGTACAACACGCTGGGCTGGCTGGCCGTTGCTCTGCTGGCTGCCGTGCTGCCCTTCATGATCTCCATGGGCATGCATAAGGCTCTGGTCCCCTACGCAGTTGCTTCTATTTCTGACCCCGGCTTTGAAATGCTGTACATGCCTGCTTCTCTGGCACACAACATCTCTGAGGGCGGTGCCTGCCTCGGCGTTGCACTGAAGACCAAGGACGAGAACCTGCGCGCTACCGCAATTTCCGCTGGCATCTCCGGCCTGTTCGGCATCACCGAGCCTGCTCTGTACGGTGTTACCCTGCAGCACAAGAAGGTCATGATGTCCGTTGTGGCCTCCAGCTTCATCGGCGGTCTGTTCGTTGGCCTGATGAAGGTCAAGGCATTCGTTGCCATGGGCCCCGGTCTGGCTGGCATGGCCATGTTCGTTGACCCGGATAACGGCAAGAACATCCTGTGGGCTGCAGTTGGTCTGGTGATCTCTGTTGTGGCTTCCTTCGCACTGTCCTTCTTCCTGTATAAGGACGAGACCCCCGCAGAGGATGAGACCGCTGCACCCGCTCCCGAGACTGCTGCAGACGCAGCAGCTGCGGATTCCACCATCAGCAGCCCCCTGCAGGGCAAGGCCATTGCTCTGGAAGAGGTCAAGGATGAAGTTTTCTCCCAGAAGATCCTGGGCGACGGCATTGCCGTGGTGCCCGAGAAGGGTGAGCTGTACGCTCCCGCTGACGGCGTGATCGAGTCCGTGTTCGGCACCAAGCACGCCATCTCCATGAAGACCAATGCCGGTGCTGAACTGCTCATGCACATCGGCATGGATACCGTCAAGCGCGACGGCAAGGGCTTTGACCCGCAGGTCAAGGACGGCGAGACTGTCAAGAAGGGCCAGCTGCTGATGAAGTTTGACCTTGACGGAATCAAAGCAGACGGTTATGATGTAACTACCCCCATCGTCGTGACCAACGCCGATGAGTTCACCATCAAGACTGTGGCCGAGGGCGCTGTGGTGCCCGGTGCCGCACTGCTGAAACTGGAGGCAAATAAATGAGTTTCCCCAAAGGCTTTTTCTGGGGCGGCGCTGTTGCCGCGAACCAGGTAGAGGGCGCATGGAACGTGGATGGCAAAGGCCCCAGCGTGGCCGATGTTGCCACCTACAAGCCCAACACCGACGTGAAGGATTACAAGTCCCATGTTGCCATGGACGACGCACACATTGCTGCCGCCATGGCCGACCCGGATGATACCTATTATCCCAAGCGCCGCGGCATCGACTTCTACCATCATTACAAAGAAGACCTGAAGCTGTTTGCCGAGATGGGCTTTACCATGCTGCGCGTTTCCATTGCATGGACCCGCATCTTCCCCACCGGCGAGGAAGCAGAGCCGAACGAAAAGGGCCTGCAGTTCTACAGCGACCTGTTCGCTGAGATGCACAAGAACGGCATCGAGCCGCTGGTCACGCTGAGCCACTACGAAATGCCGCTGGCACTGGCCACCAAGTACAATGGCTGGGTGGATCGCCGCGTGATCGACTGCTTTGCAAAGTTCTGCCATGCGTGCTTTGAGCGCTACAAGGATCAGGTCAAGTACTGGCTCACCTTCAACGAGGTGGACAGCGTGATCCGTCACCCCTTCACCACCGCCGGCATCATCCCCAGCCGCGTGCCCGAGGATAAGATGCTGGAGACCTGCTATCAGGCCCTGCACCACCAGCTGGTGGCCAGCGCTATGGTAGTAAAGGACTGCCACGAGATCATCCCCGGCAGCAAGGTGGGCTGCATGCTGACCAAGCTCACCACCTATGCCCGCACCTGCGCACCCGATGATGAGCTGGCTACTCAGGCAAAGAATCTGGAAAACCTGTTCTACGCCGATGTGCATGTCTGGGGCGAGTACCCCCGCCTGATCCTCAAGATGTTCGAGCGCAAGGGCATCCATGTGGAAATGCTGCCCGAGGATGCCGCCACCCTGAAGGCAGGCTGTGTGGACTTTGTTTCCTGCAGCTACTATATGACCATGACCGAGTCTGTGGACCCGAACGCAGAGCGTACCCCTGGCAACACCGTGCTGGGTGTCAAGAACCCGTATCTGCCCTCCACCGACTGGGGCTGGCAGATCGACCCCAAGGGCCTGCGCTACAGCCTGATCGAGCTGTACGACCGTTACCGCAAGCCGCTGATGGTGGTGGAGAACGGCATGGGTGCCAAGGACGTGGTGGAGGCCGACGGCTCCATCCACGACCCCTACCGTGTAGAGTACTTCCGCCAGCACATCAGCGAAATGGGCAAGGCCATCGATGAGGGTGTTGAGATGTGGGGCTACACCACATGGGCACCCATCGACCTGATCTCTGCGTCCACCAACCAGATGTCCAAACGCTATGGCTTTATCTATGTGGATCAGGATGATCTGGGCAACGGTACTCTGGCCCGCAGCCGTAAGGACAGCTTCTACTGGTACAAGAAGGTCATTGCTTCCAACGGCGAAGATCTGGACTAAGCGGCAGTCTTAAGGGTTCAACGGAAGGAGGAGGGACCGATGCACATTCAGAAGGTGCTGAACAGCAGTGTTGTGCTGGTGCAGGATGACAGCGGCGAGGAATCCATCCTGCTGGGCAAGGGCATCGGCTATGGCCGCAAGGCGGGCGAGCCCATTGAACGGCAGCCCTCAGACCGCGTGTTCCTTCCATTGTCCAACCCGGACGCACAGCCTATGCTGGAGCTGTTTTCCAGCATTCCGGCATCCTATCTGGAACTGACGCAGGACATTGTGGACGACGCAGAGCAGTCGCTGGGAGTCAAGCTTTCGGCGCACATCTATCTGCTGCTGACCGATCACCTGCATTTTGCAGTGGAGCGCCAGCAAAAGGGTCTTGTGGTGACCAACCGCATCTTCTGGGAAATCAAGCATTTTTATCCCAAGGAGTACGCGGTGGGCCAGCGCGGCCTGCAGAAGGTAAAGGCAAAGCTTGGCATCGAGCTGCCGGACGAAGAGGCAGGCAACATCGCCTTCCATATCGTCAACGCCCGGCAGGACCCGCAGGCCGGCTACGATGCCATGCGGGCAGCGCAGCTGATCGGTGAGCTGTCCAACATTGTCACCTACAGTATGCACTGCCCGGTGAGCACCGAGAGCATCCACTATGCGCGGTTCGTGAGCCACCTGCAGTATTTTGCCGAGCGGTTCTTCTCCGGCAAGCTGATGGACAGCGAAGACGACTTTTTGTTCCAGCAGATGCAGCAGAATTATCCGGCAGCGGTGACCTGCGCGGAAAAAATACGCACCTTTGTGCTGCGCAAGTATGGCGTGTTTTTGCCCAACGAGGAAACCGCCTATCTGGCGTTGCATGTGGCGCGGCTGACGAGCGGCAAATAAAATCAGAAAAAGGGGAGAGCTGCCTTGTGGAAGGCGGCTCTCCCTTTGGGTTTTGAAAAAGGGAAGGGGAAAGGAAAAAACAATGGAGATAAGTCTGTTATTGATGCAGCAGATCGCACAGCTGTTCCTCATTCTGATCATGGGCTATGCTGTGGTCAAGGTAGGGCTGCTGAAGGCCAGCGACAGCCGGGTGCTCTCGGTGGTCATGGTGTATCTGGTCACGCCCTGCGTGATCATCAACGCATTCCAGATCGACGATACGCCGGAGATCCGCAAGGGCCTTTTGTACTCCATGGCGATTGCGGCGGCTATCCATGTAGTGCTGCTGGTGCTCAGCGCCCTGTTGAGCCGCCCGCTCAAGCTGGATGCCGTGGAGCAGGTGAATGTGATCTACAGCAACGCCGCTGCACTGGTGATCCCGTTGGTCAAGGCTCTGATGGGCGATGCGTATGTCATTTACTCCTGCGCATTCATCATTGTGCAGCTGGTGCTGCTGTGGACCCACGCCAGTTCCCTTTTGCAGGGCAGCAGTGCGCTGGACTGGAAAAAGGTGCTCACCAATATCAACATGATCGCCATTGCAGCCGGTGCACTGCTGTACTGGTTCCGTGTGGTGCTGCCTGCACCGCTGCAGAATACCATGAGCACAGTGGGCAACATGATGGGACCGATGGGCATGCTGCTGGCCGGTATGGCCATTGCAGAAAAGCCGCTGCGGGAGGTGTTCTGCACCCGCCGCAACTATCTGCCCACAGTGCTGCGTCTGGTGGTATGCCCGCTGGTGGTTCTGGTGCTGCTGTGGGTCTGCCATGCATCCAGCTGGGTGGCCGACGGCAAGAACATCCTGATGACGGTCTACCTTGCCGCCATCACCCCTGCCTGTGCTACTGTTACCTCCATGGCTCAGCTCTATGACCGCGATGCGGCGCATTCCAGCGCGCTGTATGTGCTGACCACTCTGCTTTCCATTGTGTCTATGCCGGTAATGATCGGCCTGTTCGATCTGCTGCTGTGATGAGCTGCGCTTATTCCCTCTGCCAAAATACAATAGAAAGGAACCAACCTCAATGAATCAACCCAGAGACAAGGGCCTGAACGGCAACGAAAAGATCGAGCAGGCGGTAGCCGCCCTGCAGCAGGAGCCCACACAGGAACAGCTGGCCCACACCCTTACCGTGATCCGGCGGCGCATAAAGGAGCACGGCCAGCTTGTCGTGGCGGTGGAGCCCAATTTGGGCAGTGAACAGATGCAGCTGCGGGCCATCCGGACGGCCGATGACGCAAGCTGGTGGTATGCATTCACCAGCTTTGACGAGGAAATGAAGGGAGCCGAGCCGGTGCAGTCCACCTTTCTTGTGGATATGGACAAGCTGTTTGATGCAGCGCTTGCCGTGCCGGAGATCAGCGGCATCATCCTGAACCCGTGGAACCGCACCATCCAGCTGGATAAGACCCTCATCCGCATTATCAAGGGTGCATGAGTGCGCACCGCAAACCTGCGATACATGGAGGAAACAAAAATGTTCAGACCCATGAGAAGAGCCAGCCGCGCCATCCCGGAAGAAGCTGCAAAGCACCTGCTGCAGCAGTCCCGGCGGGGCGTGCTGGCAGTGAACGGCGACAACGGCTATCCCTTTGCGATCCCGGTAAATTATTACTACGATCAGGAGCACGACAAAATCTACTTCCACGGTGCAAAGTCCGGCCAGAAGGTGGACGCGCTGAAACAGAATGATAAGGTATGCTTTACCGTTTACGGCAACGAACACTTTGAGCCGGGCGACTGGGCACCTTATGTGCAGAGCACCGTGGTGTTTGGCCGCTGCCATCTGATCGACGATGCCGCTGCTACCGAGGCCCGCGTGCGGGAGCTTGGCATGAAGTATTACCCCGGCAAGGAAGAGGTGGAAAAGGAAATTGCGCTGGACATCAAGGCCGTGCAGCTTTACGAGATCACCATTGAACACCTCACCGGCAAACAGATCCAGGAAAAGTAAAAATAAAACAGGGGACTGTTGCAAAATAAAAATGCGATAGCAACTTGCACAAAGAAATAGCACAAAATCAAAAACCCGGAGCCTTTTTTAAGCCGATTTGGCTGTGAAAAGGTTCCGGGTTTTGTGCATTGTTTTTTCAGAGAGCTATTTTGCAACAGTCCCGTATAGATCAGTTTGCAGGGAAAGGCCCGGCGGTTATCTGTGTTACGGGCGCTTGGGGGCCGCTTTGGTCAGCATCTGCTGGAACTTGCGGGCTGCCGTGTTCAGCGGGCGGTGATGGTCGTACACAAGGCAGATGGAGCGCTGAGGGATGATCTCCTGCAGATGCAGCTGCACGATCTCACCGCGGGCCAGTGCATCCTGTGCCATGGGCTGGGGCAGGAACGCAATGCCCAGCTCACTTTTGACAAGGGTCAGCATCTGGTCGGTGGTGGCAGCCTCGGTATCCGGCTTCAGCACCGCACCGTGATCCAGAAAGAACTGCCGGTAAAAGGCGCGGGTCATGCTTTCGTCGCTCAGGGAGATCAGCGGATAATTGTTCAGCTCCTTCAGCGAAAGGTTCTGGCTGGCAAGGGCAGTAAAGGTCCTGCCGCCCACAAGCACCTCATAAAAGGGCTTCAGCTCCACCATTTTCAGGCCGCTTTCCACCTCGGCAGGGGTGGTGATGATGGCAAAATCCACCTCGCCGTTTTTCACGGCCTGCAAAGCCTGCGGCGTGGAGTGGTTGGAGATGCGCAGGCGGATGCCGGGATAGTCCGTGTGGAAGGCGCGCAGCTTTTCTGCAAGGTAGATGTTCAGCGCAGTTTCGGTAGCGCTGATGCTGATCGCACCGTGTTCCAGCGTGGCGCTGGCGCTCAGCTCTTCTTCTGCATCCTGAATCTGAACCGCCGCAGATGCAATGCGGGAGTAAAGCAGTTCACCCTCCGGGGTAAGGGTAACGCCGCGGTTGGAGCGGATGAACAGCACGCAATTCAGCTGGCTTTCCAGCCGGTTCATCGAGTGGG
>OHSK01000819.1_pt1 | contig 14407 bp, 13 predicted proteins | sample 1578701 | NCBI WGS metagenome assembly OHSK01 (sample SAMEA3879503, study PRJEB24766) | human gut metagenome | biome: human-associated habitat; feature: feces | place: USA | collected 1985/1987
TGAGACATTTAATGAATGTTCTGGATCTTTCGGTGGACGAGATCAACCAACTGATTTCCCTGGCCGAGACCATTATCGAAGATCCAACCCGATACTCAGAAGTTTGTAAAGGAAAGAAATTGGCTACTTGTTTTTATGAACCAAGCACACGAACCAGACTTAGTTTTGAAGCAGCGATGTTAAATCTGGGTGGCAGTGTTCTTGGTTTTTCTTCTGCTGATTCAAGTTCAGCTTCCAAAGGCGAAAGCGTATCCGATACGATCCGTGTCATCTCTTCGTATGCGGACATCTGTGCGATGCGTCATCCCAAAGAAGGTGCGCCGCTTGTAGCGTCCATGCACTCTTCTATTCCGGTGATCAATGCCGGGGACGGTGGACACAATCATCCGACTCAGACATTGACCGATCTTCTTACGATCAAAAATCTGAAGGGTCGTCTCGACCATTTGAAAATTGGTTTTTGCGGAGACCTGAAATTTGGACGAACCGTTCATTCCCTGATCGGTGCGATGGTACGTTATCCGGGTATTGAATTTGTCCTCATCTCTCCTCCGGAGCTTCGCATCCCGGATTATCTGAGAAAAGAAACATTGGAAGAAAACAATATTCCATTTCAGGAAGTTCCCGATCTGGATTCGGTCATCGGAGATCTCGACATTCTGTATATGACCCGTGTACAGAAAGAACGTTTCTTTAATGAAGAAGATTATATCCGACTGCGCGACAGTTTTATCCTCGACAAGGCGAAAATGGCGATGGCACCGGAAGATATGCTCGTACTTCACCCTCTCCCACGTGTCAATGAAATTGCCACGGAAGTGGATGACGATCCGCGCGCCGTATACTTCAAACAGGCAAAATTTGCTGTTTACATCCGCATGGCTTTGATACTTCGGTTATTGGAGCTTGCCTAAAGAAAGGAGAACGTAATTATGTTAAATATTGGTGGATTGAATCAGGGAGTTGTCATTGATCATATTAAGGCAGGTCATGCGATGCAGATTTATCATTACCTGAATCTGGAAAAACTTGACTGCAGTGTAGCCATTATCAAAAATGCAAAAAGCAATAAAATGGGAAAAAAAGATATCATTAAGATCGAAGGACCTCTCTGCGTAGATCTTGATATCCTTGGTGTGTTAGATGACAATATCACGATCAATATGATTGAAAATGATAAGATTGTACAAAAACGTACTCTTACACTTCCTGAGATGGTTACAAATATTATCAAATGCAAAAATCCGAGATGTATTACTTCCATCGAGCAGGAACTTCCACACCGCTTTAAATTGACAGACCGGAAACATCGTATTTACCGTTGTCTGTATTGTGAGCAGAAATTTAAACCAGCCCAGGAAAAGGAGTTTTAAAAAATGAAACAAAAACGAAAAATAGGATTGCTCAGTCTTTTTCTCGTACTCAGTATGCTTGTCTTTACGGCATGCGGACAGGAAAAGAAGGCGGCGAATTCTGTGATCCATGTAGGAACCAATGCAGAATTTCCTCCCTTTGAGTACATTGACGAAAATGGCGAGATTGCCGGCTTTGATGTCGCAGTCATGAAAGCCATCGGAGAAGAAATGGGATATGACGTTGAATTTACCAATATGGAATTCAAATCTCTTACCGCTTCTCTGAAAACCGGCGGGCTTGATGCCGTCGCTGCCGGTATGACAATTACCGAAGACCGAAAACAATCCGTCGATTTTTCCGATGGGTACTATGAAGCGACACAGTGTATCGTCGTTTCCAAAGACAGTCCGGTAACTGCCATGAAAGATCTGGAAGGCAAAAAGATCGCCGTTCAGGAAGGAACCACCGGGGACCTGATGGTAACTCCGGGAACCGATGACTCTGTCCTTACAGATTCTACCGTAAAACGTTTTAAAAAAGGTTCCGACGCGATCATTGAGTTAAAAAACGGCGGTGTCGATGCGGTCGTGATCGACAAGGCACCGGCGGAACGCTTTGTTTCACTGAACGAGGACAGCCTGAAATGCGTGCAGGATTCAGAAGCCAGTGAAGTATATGGAATCGCTGTACAGAAAGGCAATACGAAACTGTTAAATGACATCAATGAAGGATTGAAAAAAATCAAGGAAAATGGTACCTTTGATCAGATCTTTGAAGAATATATCAATGGAAATACCAATGGTGGCAGCGTAAAATCCGACAATTTCTTTGTCAATCTGTTCAATAAATTTAAGTATGTATTTATTGATACCAAAGGCTATGCCCTTTTAGGAAAAGGTCTTGGTGTCACATTAGGAATTTCCTTTGCGGCAGCACTGCTTGGCATCGTGCTCGGTTTCCTTGTCGCTTTGATGAAATTGACTGAGGTTCGCAAAAAGAAAAAAACATTCCTCTCCCATGTTGCAAATGTATATATTGATATACTGCGTGGTACACCGGTTATGGTACAGCTGCTTATCATTTATATGGTGATTTTCCAAAACAAACTGGGAATCGTCGCTGCGATCCTTACTTTTGGAATCAACAGCGGTGCTTATGTCGCTGAAAATATCCGCGCCGGTATTCTTGCCGTAGATCCCGGTCAGATGGAAGGCGGACGTTCTCTTGGCTTTACATACCGTCAGACGATGCGCTATATCATTCTTCCGCAGGCAATCAAAAATATTCTGCCTGCCCTTGGAAATGAAATGATCACTCTCGTAAAAGAGACATCCATCGTCGGTTATGTAGCAATTGCGGATCTTACAAAAGCATCCGACTTTATCATATCAAGAACTTATGAAACATTTTTACCGCTCATTGCGATTGCCTTAATTTATTATATCATTGTTAAGATTATGACAAAGGCTTTGCAATACATGGAAAGGAGGCTGCGTCAAAGTGATAACCGTTAAAAATCTGAAGAAAAATTTTGGTGATCTCACCGTGTTAAAAGGAATCGATGTAACGATTGAAAAAGGGGAATGCGTCGTCGTAATCGGTCCTTCCGGTTCCGGTAAAAGTACCTTTCTTCGTTGCTTGAATCGTCTTGAAGAGCCGGACGGCGGTGAAATTGATATCGAGGGCACGGACCTTCTCTCTCCACACACGGACATCAATGAGATGCGCCAGCGGATTGGAATGGTATTTCAGCATTTTAATCTGTTTCCTCACAAAACCATTTTGGAAAATGTGACGCTTGCACCGATCAAATTAAAGAAAATGCCGCAAAAAGAGGCCGAGGATGCTGCGCTTGAACTGCTTCGCCGCGTTGGGATTGAAGATAAGGCATCAGTATATCCTTCTACCCTATCCGGTGGGCAAAAACAGCGTGTCGCCATCGCAAGATCTCTTGCCATGAATCCGCAGGTCATGTTGTTTGATGAGCCGACTTCTGCGCTTGATCCGGAGATGGTCGGCGAAGTTTTGGATGTTATGAAAAATCTTGCCAAAGAAGGGATGACGATGGTCGTCGTAACCCACGAAATGGGATTTGCAAAAGAAGTTGCCAATCGTGTACTGTTTATGGCAGATGGTGTGATCTTAGAGGAAGGTACGCCGGAAGAAATCTTCGAACACCCTCAGCATGAAAGAACGAAAGCATTTATTAAAGCGATTTAATATCATTATTTCTATACAAAAAGGACTGCATAGCAGTCCTTTTTTATATTAAGTATTCAAACTTCTGTTTTAGAACAATCCGGTGATCTGTCCATTGTCATCGACATCAATGCCTTCTGCTGCTGGTACCTTAGGAAGCCCAGGCATAGTCATAACCGTTCCGGTGATTGCTACGACAAATCCGGCACCTGCCGATACATAAACTTCACGGATATGGATCGTAAAGTCTTTCGGACGACCAAGCAGTGTTGGATCATCGGAAAGCGAATATTGATTTTTCGCCATGCAGACCGGCATATTGCCAAATCCTAATTTTTCCAGTCTGGCCAGTTCTTTTTCTACCGCTTTATCATAAACCACATCTTTTGCTCCATAAATCTCTTTGGCAATCGTCTCGATTTTTTCCGTCAGAGATTTGGAATCTTCATACAGGCAGTGGAAATTGCTTTCTTTGTTTTCAATGGTATCGATCACTTTATTTGCCAGTTCAATACCGCCTTCGCCGCCTTTTTCCCATACTTGTGACAATGCAAATTCGCAGCCTCTCTCTTCGCAGAATTCTTTTACATAATTCAATTCCGCTTCGGTATCGGTCACAAACTGATTCAATGTCACGACACAAGGTACGCCGTATTTGGATACATTTTCAATATGTTTTTCAAGATTGATAATCCCTTTTTTCAAAGCTTCTAAGTTTTCTATACCAAGGTCTTCTTTCTTCACACCGCCATTGTATTTGAGGGCACGTACCGTAGCTACAAGAACTACAGCATCCGGTTTCAGACCTGCCATACGGCATTTGATATCAAAGAATTTTTCGGCTCCGAGGTCTGCACCAAATCCAGCTTCCGTAATTGTGTAATCCGCTAATTTAAGGGCTGTTTTTGTCGCTCTCACACTGTTACATCCATGCGCAATATTGGCAAACGGGCCGCCATGTACGAGCGCCGGTGTATGCTCCAATGTCTGAATCAGATTTGGTTTCAATGCTTCTTTTAACAAAGCTGCCATCGCACCAACGGCGTTGATCTCTTTGGCTGTTACCGGTTCCCCATCATAATTATAAGCAACGATAATACGTCCAAGACGTTCTTTCAGATCTTTCATATTATCTGCCAGACAAAGAATCGCCATGATCTCGGAAGCTACCGTGATGATAAAATGATCCTCTCGAGTCACACCATCTACTTTTCTTCCCAAGCCAACAGTGATATTTCGAAGAACACGGTCGTTCATATCGACGCAGCGTTTCCATACAATCTGCTTTGGATCGATGCGAAGAGCATTCCCCTGCTGGATGTGATTGTCAAGCATCGCTGCGAGAAGGTTATTGGCAGAAGTAATGGCATGAAAATCTCCGGTAAAATGAAGATTCAATTCATCCATCGGTACAACCTGCGCATAACCGCCGCCTGCAGCACCACCTTTTAATCCAAAACATGGTCCGAGAGATGGCTCACGAAGGGCAATGATGGCTTTCTTTCCAATTTTAGCCATCGCCTGACCGAGACCTACGGTCGTCGTTGTCTTTCCCTCTCCTGCCGGTGTCGGATTGATCGCTGTTACGAGAATCAATTTTCCATCCGGGCGGTCTTTGATCTGATCCCAAAGATCATCGGTAATCTTTGCTTTATATTTCCCATAAAGATCCAGGTCGTCCATTGTAATATTTAATTTTTCAGCTACTTGTTGAATCGGAAGCAGGTCTGCTTCCATAGCGATTTCAATATCTGATTTCATTTCAACTTCCTCCTAAAAGAATCGTGTATTTAATAAGTATAACATAATATTTATTTATCGAAAAGCATTTTCTGTATTTCTTTCATATAATCTGCCACAATATCCAGTTCCGGACAGCACCGGTAAAGCATCCGTGTACCGGCGACATCCTCAATTTCGCTGAGAACAGGAGTTCCGTCTTCCTCAAAAATAAAGTCAATCCCCGCCATGCCAAACGAAAATTTTTTCAAAATGGCTTCGACTTCTTTTTGCGGTATTTGGTCTTTGAAAACCACCTTCACTTTGCCGCCGCGTGAAAAATTAGCACGAAAATCTTTATCAGAGTGCCGCAGTATGGCAGCATAAATCTGATCTTTCAATACATAAACACGCATATCGCTGCTCTCTTTTCCGACAGGAAGCATGGGCTGGATAACATAATCCGTCTCTCTCAGTACCTTTTTTAGTTTGGCAGCTTCGTTTCGGAACGAATAGACTTCGCTTCCACCGTGTCCATCTGCGGTCTTAATCACAAAATCCTTTGCAGAACAGATTCTTTTTTTTTCCTGCTCATAAAATTTGGAAGAAAAATCCATATTTTCTAATAAATACTGTCTGACTTCTTCCGCAGAACAGCCTAAAATTTCATTTACCTTGTCACTATTGCAAGATACCGTCGGAGTGCAGAACACCGTATCTTTCAGATACTCTCGTGTCTTTCCTTTGTGATTACAGATCCCGCTGACAAACGAGGAATTCCATACAGGAATCTTCCGCTTTTCAAATTCGGCATTGATCGACGGACAGATTGCACGGACAAGAACGGCACATGGCTGTATTCCTTTTTTCAGCAGCGAAAGGTATCAAGAACCGCTTTTACATCAATATTATAAGGTTTTCCCCGTTCGGCAAACATTTCGACAAATGTGGAATTCCGATCAAGACCTGTTTTGTCATAAATCATCCATAATTCATTTGGCATGATGCGGTTCTCCTTGCTTCTTTATGTATTGTAGAATATACCAGGCAGTATTTACTTTGGTACAATCCAAAAGGTTTTTAAAATGCGCATTGGAATTTACTTCACATACCAAATATCCTTCCCGGCCAAACAGGAGATCCACCCCGGCAAAATCGCATTTTACTGCACGACAGGCTTTTACAGCGAGTTCGACAGCTTCTTTATCCGGTTGATAGACATGCATCTTGCCCCCATTGGAAATATTTGCCCGAAAATCGGTATCGGACGTTCTCTCCATCGCAGCGACGACTTCATCTCCGACGACTTGCAGACGGATATCGCGACCGCTGCTCTCACGAATGTATTGCTGATATAAGAACGGCACGTTTTCCAATTTTTTTGTTAATTCAGACAATTCTTTATGGTCTTTTGCCATATATACTTGCTGTCCAAAAGAACCGAAGGCTTCTTTTACAATAATTGGAAAGACTAACTTGTTTTCAATCTGCGATAGAAAATCCAATTGCGGAAAACCTATATTTTCGTAGGTCATGGGTGCCGGAAAAGTCAATGGCTGTGGCAGATTCTGCAACGAAAGTGCCAATGCGGTCTTTCGTTTGTCATCACAGATTTCAATCCCCTCGGCCGAGTTATAGACCGGAATGCCACACGAAGCAAAGTATTTTGCCAAAAGGATATCTTTGTCCCAAAAGAGAACAAAATCCGGCTTTTTTTCCGTTGTCAGTTCAAACATTCCCAAGAAACATTCACTGTTCGTTTTCACAAAAAGATCTATCTTATGCTCTTTGGCTGCCTCCATAAAAAGATCCGTTAATTCGGAAAACTTAGACGTATATAAAAAGCCGTTTACAATGATCCAGCCATACATAATTTAGCCTTCTTCCTCAAGATAATTTTCAAACTGTTCCATTGACATCAAGATCACACGAGGTTTGGTGCCTTCTTCCGGTCCTACGACACCGGCATCGGAAAGCTGATCCATAATTCTCGCAGCACGGTTAAATCCGATGCGGAATACTCGCTGCAGCATACCGATCGAGGCCTTGTCTTTTTCAATGATAAATTTGGCAGCTTCAACAAATAGTTCATCGCGCTCCGGACCGCTTACGACAGCTCCGGAAGCTCCGGCTGATTTCGTGCCGACCGGATTTTCTTCAATATGTTTACTGATTTCTTCGTTGTAAGCCGGTCCATTCATATGCTCTTTCAGGAACGCGACAACTTGATCACGTTCTTCGTCTGAGACAAATGCACCCTGCACACGAACCGGTTTTGGATAATCCTGTGGAGCAAATAACATATCCCCATTTCCCAACAGTTTTTCTGCTCCGGAACCATCAATGATCGTACGTGAATCGATCGCGGAGGATACAGAAAGGGCGATACGTGATGGGATATTTGCCTTGATCAGTCCGGTGATAACATTGACGGACGGACGCTGCGTAGCAAGTACCAGATGGATTCCCGCTGCACGGGCAAGCTGTGCAAGACGACATACCGCATCTTCTACTTCATTGGAAGCAACCATCATAAGATCGGCAAACTCGTCAACCACAATGACAATCTGGCACATCTTTTCGTATGTATTGTCGTCGTTGTGTTTCAGACCGGCGATTTTTTTATTGTAACTCTTGATATCGCGTACTCCGAGAGCAGCAAATTTTTCATAACGAACCGTCATTTCCTGAACTGCCCAGTTTAATGCGGCGGATGCCTTTTTCGGATCTGTCACGACCGGGATCAGCATATGCGGAATATCGGCATATGCTGTCAATTCTACCATTTTCGGGTCAACCATGATAAATTTGACATCATTTGGGTTCGCCTTATACAAGATACTCATGATCAGGGTATTGATACATACTGATTTACCGGAACCCGTGGCGCCGGCAATGAGCATATGCGGCATTTTTGCGATATCGGTTACAATCGTCTTTCCACCGATATCTTTTCCGACGGCAAACGTCACATTGGATTTTGCATTGATAAATTCCGGGCTTTCCAAAAGTTCACGCAAAGTAACCGTGTTTCTTTTTGCGTTTGGAACTTCAATTCCGACAGCTGCTTTTCCGGGGATCGGAGCCTCGATTCGGATGTCCGATGCCGCCAGACTAAGTTTGATATCGTCTGCCAGACGGGTAATACTGTTTACTTTAACCCCCTGCTCCGGAACCAGTTCATACCGGGTGACACTCGGGCCGCAGCTGACATCTCCCATTTTTACTTTGACGCCAAAACTATCCAATGTATCCTGAAGTTTCTTCGCTGTCTGCAGCAAGTCGCTGTCACTTTGTCCGCCACTTCCCTTTTTCGGTTTTGAAAGCAGATCCAGTGATGGAAATTGATATTCGGAATCTTGAGAGGAAGCCGGCTGTGATTTGGTATTTGGTTCCACCGGCTTTTGTGCAGGCTCTGCCATAGCAGAAACCGACGTCTTTTTCTCCGGTTTTAGTGGTTCCTTTTTCTCAGCAGCGGCAGTTTTTGCTTCCTGTTTTTCTTTTTTGCCTTTTCCAAATTTTGTCTCTAATTCTTCTTTGTAAACGGTAGGCTCCTGCTGGCCTTCACGTATGATCGAGATTTCCGGAATCTCCTCTTTCACCGGTTTTTCTTCTTTCGGCATCTCTTTTGCCGGTTTTTCAGGTGTTTTTTGTGGTTCGGAGATTTCTTTCATCTTACCTTTATCTGCCTTTTTGCGACGTTTTCTATTCGCAAAAGTGTGCGTTTGCATCGTACGAGCATGATCTTCCGGATAACGGATCTCCGGTTCTTCATACTCGATATATTCTTCCCGGTCTTCTTTGTGTTCTGCGTACAATTCGCGAATCGCCGAAAAGATCAGCTTTCGCGTCGCCAGCATGACAAACAAAATGGTCAGTCCCAAAATAATAATAATCGCGCCGGCTCTTCCAAGCAGCGTACCAAATAGCGTGGAAAGAATTCCACCCACAAATCCACCGCCAATATGTTCGGAACTGGATTCCTTAAAAATATCAATCAAGTTTGATATTTCAGGATCGACCACCCACTGAAAGATACCGCATAAACATATGTAAAGGAGGGCAAGATAAATAATCTTGCGCCGTACTTCCGGTCGTTCCGGATTGGAGATAAAAAAACCGCTTCCGATGGGAAATGCCAGCGGAAAAATATAAGCGGTGGCTCCAAATAATCCAAACAAAAGACTTCCGATCAAATTTCCTACCGGACCACACATTCCAAATAAACTAAGCAGTGCCAGTAAGGAAAATATAATGATCGCAAGCAATGTGATTTCTTTTGCCAATGGAGAACTTGTTTGTTTTGAATTTTGTCTGTTCTTTTTTGCTTTCGAATTTTTTGTCTTTGACGCCATACTCTTTCAAACCTCTCTTTATTTTCTGGAATTAATGCGGACATTGTTTCAAATAATCCATCACATCGGAAAGAGTTCCGACTTTGTCTACAAGCCCCTCTTCTACAGCCTGTCCGCCTACAAGGAGCGTTCCCAGATCTTTTGCAAACATGGAAGTGTTCATCATCAACTCTTCCACATGTGTTTTCGTAAGCCCTCGTTTTCGGATGATAAAATCAACGATTCTCGCCTGAATTTTTTCAAATTGATCATAACTTTGTGGTGCCCCAAGAATCATGCCACTCATCCTCACCGGGTGAAGAATCATCGTCGCACTCGGTACGATACAGGAAAAGTCTGTCGCTACCGCAAGGGGAACTCCGATCGAATGACTGTCTCCTATAATAAAAGATGCCGTTGGCGTTTTTAATCCGCTGATCATCTCGGCAAGTGCCAGTCCACAGGAAACATCACCGCCAATCGTATTAAGAATAAATAATATCCCTTGAATTTCACTATTTTCATCATAAGCTGCCAACATCGGCAGCAAATGTTCATATTTTGTCGTTTTGGCAGTTCCCGAACTGCCTTCATGACCTTCAATCTCTCCAATGATCGTAATGATCTCAATGCCTCCGATGCGGCATTCTCCAAATTCTTTGATCTGCTCTGTATTCATATGTCATACCTCCTGTTAAGAAATAGTATGACAATTTTTCGAAGATCCTATACGTCTTTTTGGAGAAAGGACGCATATAAAGCAGGTTTCCGATCGTTAGCAGCCGGGAATTCTTTTTTCCAGCGTCGAACGTGGTCCGGTTCTATCGTTATCATAAGGCATTCATCTCCATAAGAGGTCGCTTTGTAAGCGACAGAAAGTGGGCTGCCATCATAATCATACGCGGCACTGGAAGCCTCATAATCCAGCGACACATCTTTTCCTATCCGGTTGACACCTAAAACATATGCCTGTGTCTCAACGGCTCTTGCCGGAAGCAGCATGTTCCAATGTGCGACACGTCCTTTCGGCCAGTTTGCGATCACGGCAATCGCATCGCAGCTTCGCATCGCCTGATAAAGTTCCGGAAAACGCAGATCATAGCAGATGGATAACCCGAAGATCACCCCATCGATCGATACTGTAACCAGTCGGTCACCTCCGCAATAATGCTCATTTTCTTCTCCATAGGAAAATGGATGAATTTTCGTATAATCTCCAAGAATCTTTCCGGCATCTACGACAGCCATATGATTTTTTGCGAAACCGTCTTTTTTCCCTTTTTCAATATAACCAAAACCGATCGCAATGGCATATTCTTTTGACAGGTGTTCAAAAAATTTGACTGTCTCCGAATCTTCTCCAGCCTTCTCGCCGTATTTTTGCGGATTCATCGTAAATCCGGTCAGTGTCATCTCCGGAAAAAGGATAAGGCGAGCCCCGCATTCCGAAGCTCGCTTTATCAATTCCAAACACTTATCCTGATTTACAGACTTATCTTCCCAGATAATGTCCATATTGGTAAGTGCAATCTTCACTCTTTTCTCATCTCCAAGATCATTGTTTTACATCTTTCATGCTGAAAGAAATTCTTCCCATCTTGTCTTTTCCAAGACATACAACCTTGACTTTGTCACCCAAAGTAAGTTCGTCTTCTACATGATTGATCCTTCTCTGGCAGATGTTGGAAATATGAACCATTCCCTCTTTTCCCGGAGCAAACTCGATGAATGCACCAAAATCTTTGATGCTTACAACAGTTCCTTCCAGAATCTGTCCTTTTTCAAAGTCAGATACGATAATCTGGATCAGGCGGATGGCTTCATCCATCATCGCTTTATCCGTACCACATACGGAAACAGCTCCGTCATCGGTAATATCAATCTTCACGCCGGTACGCTCGATCAATGTGTTGATCGTCTTACCACGCTGTCCGACTACTTCTCCGATCTTCGCAGGATCGATCATGATCTGTTTGATCTTCGGAGCGTATTCATTTACTTCTTTTCTAGGCTCAGCAATTGCTTTGCTCATAACTTCATCAAGGATATACGTTCTGGCTTCTTTTGTACGGCGGATCGCACCTTCTACGATCTCACGAGTCAGACCGTGGATCTTGATATCCATCTGAATGGCTGTGATACCTTTGTGTGTTCCGGCAACTTTAAAGTCCATATCGCCAAAGAAATCTTCCAGTCCCTGAATATCGGTAAGAATCAGATAATCGTCGTCCGTTTCTCCGGTAACAAGTCCTACGGAAATACCGGCAACAGGAGCTTTGATCGGTACACCGGCAGCCATCAGTGACAATGTGGAAGCACAGATACTTCCCTGAGAAGTAGAACCATTGGATTCCATGATCTCAGATACGGTACGGATGGTATATGGGAATTCCTCTTCCGAAGGAATTACCGGAAGAAGGGCACGCTCTGCCAAAGCTCCATGTCCGATCTCACGACGTCCCGGACCTCTGCTAGGACGAGTTTCACCAACCGAATAGGATGGGAAATTATAGTGATGAATGTATCTCTTGGAAGTTACATTTTCATCCAATCCATCAATCTTCTGTTTTTCAGAAAGAGGAGCCAATGTCGTAACATTGAGAACCTGTGTCTGTCCTCTCTGGAACAATCCGGAACCATGAACGGTAGGAAGTACATCGACTTCTGCGGACAATGGACGGATCTGTGTTACTTCACGACCATCCGGACGTTTGTGGTCTTTCAGGATCATCTTACGAACGGTCTTTTTCTGGAATTTATATACAGCCTCATCAATCAGAGCAAACCAATCCGGATGCTCTTCTTCATAGCGTTCTTCCAATTTGTCTTTAATCTGACGGATATTTTCTTCACGAACCTGTTTTACGTCAGTAAATACAGCCTCTTCCATCGCTTCCGGTGTAATGAAGTTCACCATGTCTTCAAACATGTCTTCCGGAATATCAAAATGCTCATATTCGTGTTTTTCTTTTCCACATTCTGCTACGATCTTATCAAAGAATTCGATGATCTGTCCATTGACTTCGTGAGCTTTGTAAATCGCTTCGATCATCTTATCTTCCGGCACTTCATTGGCACCGGCTTCGATCATAATAACTTTTTCTCTTGTCGAAGCTACCGTAAGAGCAAGGTCAGAAACCTGTCTCTGTGCGGAAGTTGGGTTGATTACAAGTTCTCCATCTACGAGACCAATCTGTGTTGCTGCCGTCGGTCCGTCAAATGGAATATCAGAAATGCAGGTTGCCAATGCGGAACCAAGCATTGCCGTAAGTTCCGGGCTGCAGTCCTGATCTACACACATAACGAGGTTTTCCAGTGTAACATCGTTACGGTAATCTTTTGGGAACAACGGACGCATCGGTCTGTCGATAACACGGTCTGTAAGGATTGCATTGTCCGAAGGTTTTCCCTCTCTTCTTGTGAATCCTCCGGGAATCTTTCCTACGGAATACATCTTTTCACTATATTCTACGCTAAGTGGGAAGAAGTCAATTCCTTCCCTTGGCTTCTCTGATGCTGTCGCTGTGGAAAGAACAACAGTATTTCCATAATGCATCAAAGCAGCACCATTTGCCTGAGCGGCAACTCGTCCGATATCTACGGAAAGAGTACGTCCGCCAAGTTCCATTGAAAATGTCTTGTACATACTTATATTCTCCTTTATTTATCTTTTTACAGAGCATCCGAAACAACTGAAAAACCTACTTATCCTATGATAAATCGGCTTTTCAGAAGTCTCGGATAATGCTCTTTTTAATGCACACACTTCATTATAACATTTGTCACCAAGCGGAGCTTGATGACCTGCGTGTGTATCAATACACTTCATTATATCATATCTTTGATATAAATCAAACCTCTTTTTATATCATTTTTTTGATCGGATAGCTTATGTCTTCTCCATCCCACATAAGTACCTCATCATGAAAATACGGAACACGCATCAACCCGGCACCAAAAAGATAGGCACGATCGCGTTCTGCAATCTCATCCAGACGCATCCATTTTACTCCGATGATAGATTGTTCGTCTGCAGGAAGTTCCGGATCAATTCCCGCTTTTGCTACAGCATCTTCCGGAATCTCCACCAAAAAGGTAAATACACGGCTCTCAAGATCCGGTTTATATTCCACCGTCAAAGGTCTTACCAAAGTTCCCTTGACCTGGCACTCTTCTTCTAATTCACGAAGGGCTGCCTGCTCCGGCGTCTCATTTTCTTCGATTCCGCCGCCCGGCAGATTGAAGAAATCTCTTCCAAACAGCTGATGCTCTACCAATAAGATGCGATTGCCACGGATTACCATGGACTGACTTCGATCTCTCTTCATAATTTATCCTCCACATAGTCAAAAATGATACTACTGATATCGGGTAAAAGCATATCAGCAGTACCATTTCATTCAGCTCATAATGAGCAGCATCATTATTTACGAATTCCAAGTTTTGCGATCAACGCACGATAACCTTCCAATTCATTCTTTTTGAGATAGTCAAGAAGACCACGTCTCTTACCAACCATCTTCAAAAGACCGCGGCGGGAATGATGATCTTTTTTGTTCTCTTTCAAATGATCTGTCAAAACATTGATTCTCTCTGTAAGAAGAGCAACCTGAACCTCAGGTGATCCTGTGTCGTTTGGTGTTCTTCCATACTCTTTAATGATTTCTGCTTTTCTTTCTGTTGTCATCATGATCGATGTACCTCCATAAAATTTTTTAAAAGCCAAGTACTAAGAACGGGTTGGAGTGTTCCACGCTCTGAGTATTGGTTGTCTAACGGAATTAGTTTAACACAATTTA
>OHSK01000829.1_pt1 | contig 14285 bp, 9 predicted proteins | sample 1578701 | NCBI WGS metagenome assembly OHSK01 (sample SAMEA3879503, study PRJEB24766) | human gut metagenome | biome: human-associated habitat; feature: feces | place: USA | collected 1985/1987
TGATCGGAAACGGAAATCTTAAGAAAGCTATTTTCAATCGTTCGTGTCATGATAAACCTCCTGTATGACAGCATTCGGGTAATATTACCTCGGAATTGCTGCATGTTTTTTTCTATTTTAGCACATTTTTCAGATGATAACGAGAAAAATACAATCTGTGAAAAATATAACTGGAAAATCTGTCATATTTCACAAGAGAAATTGCTGTTTTTTGGAAGAATAACCTTGACTAATGAAGGATAAATCTATAAAATAATTATGTGCGTATAAGAAACATATATTTACTTATGTGCGAAAGGTGTGGCTGTTCAGTTACTTCACAACAGAATGCTGAATAGTTACAAAAGAACAATAATTTAGGAGGAAAATGTAAAATGGCAAAATGGGTTTACATGTTTACAGAAGGTAACGCTAATATGAGAAACCTTCTGGGTGGTAAAGGTGCCAACCTTGCTGAAATGACAAACCTTGGTCTTCCTGTACCTCAGGGCTTCACAATCACAACAGAAGCTTGTACTCAGTACTATGAAGACGGAAGACAGATCAATGATGAGATCATGGCTCAGATCATGGAAGCAATCACCAAAATGGAAGGAGTTACCGGAAAGAAATTCGGTGACAAAGAAAATCCTCTGCTTGTTTCCGTTCGTTCAGGCGCAAGAGCTTCTATGCCAGGTATGATGGATACTATCCTGAACCTTGGTTTAAATGAAGACGTTGTAGCTGTATTATCTGAGAAATCCGGCAACCCACGTTGGGCTTGGGACTGCTACAGAAGATTTATTCAGATGTATTCTGATGTAGTTATGGAAGTTGGTAAAAAGTATTTTGAAGAATTAATCGATGAGATGAAAGCTAAAAAAGGTGTAAGTCAGGACGTTGATCTTACAGCAGAAGATTTAAAAGAGCTGGCAGATGCAAATCTCCATGCAGCCCAGACAAAACTGATGGATATTCTGAGTAATTATCAGGGCTTTAAGAAATGTACGTTAATTCTTGTATTTGACGCTTACAAGATAGAGGGCCATGCAGAGGAAGTGATCACCTATCATAACATTCATGTAGTCTACACCAAAGAAGCTGAGACAGCGGATCAGTACATTGAGAAAACGGTTCATAAGATCGGCAGGGAAAACCAGGTAACGGTAGCAACATCCGATGGACTGGAGCAGATTATTATCATGGGACAGGGTGCTCACCGTATGTCTGCCAGAGGTCTTTGTGACGAAATAAAAGCTACAGAAAACCAGATCCGCCAGCAATGGCATGAGAAACGTCAGAGCAGTAAGAATTATCTGATCGACAATATTTCTGATGAAATGGCACAATATATGCAAGAGAAAAGACTGGAAAAATAAGAAGGACTGGCTTTTAAGCCAGTCCCTTTTCTTCTAACCAGTCATAAAGTGTTTCCTTGTTCGCTTTACGCTGATGTGCCATATGATTAAACTGCAGGATTGTAAGCAGAGTAAATACTACGATCAATCCGATCAGTACATAAACTGACTGACGGATACTTGTGCCGCCTGCAATTGTACTTCTGAATGCATTTACTGTATAGGTAAATGGTACATAAGAGTGGATTTTGGATACAAATTCCGGAGAAATTTCTACCGGATAAGTACCAGCGGAGCCTGCAAGCTGGATTACCATGAATACCAGCATAAGGAAACTTCCAACCTTACCAAAGGTAATATTAAAGAAATACATGATAGATGTAAATGCCATTGCTGTCAGGCAGGCAAATAATACTGTCTTTGTCATCTCTATAGGTGTAAATCCATTGAATACATGAAGCAGAATGATCAGGAGAAGTCCCTGGAGGATTGCTACCGGATAAAGAATGGAAGCTTTGCTTGCCCACCATGCAAATCCTGATTTCAGTTTGCCTTTGTATGTAGTCAGAGGATACATCAGACAGAAGGCCAGTGCACCGACCCAGAGACCGACAGACATCATGTATGGTGCCATTGCATGACCGTTGTTTTCTACGGTTGTGATCTGGGTTTCCTCATCTTCGATCGGTGTTGCGAACATGCTGACAGTTGTATCACTGGATTTCGTGTTCTTTACCTGATCTGCACCTTCACTGAGGCTGGATGACAGTGTAGAGGATCCATCCTTTAATTTTGTCATGCCATCTCCAAGTTCTTTGGAACCATCATAGAGCTGAGAGGAACCACTCTGAATCTGGGAAGCACCGTCTGCAAGTTTCCGGGCACCGCTGGTCAGTGAATCATTATTGGCAACCAGCTTCGCTGTTCCACTTGCCAGAGTTTTTGTGCCATTACTGAGGGTATCAGCGCCACTTGCCAGAGTTTTGGCACCATCGGCAAGCTGTCCGGTTCCACTTGTCAGTGCTTCATTGTTAGAAGCGAGAGTGGACACACCATCCGTGTACTCTTTGATTCCATCATTAAGTGTAGAGGCTCCTTCTGATAACTGAGAAGCACCTGAGGAAATCTGAGGTACAGCAGCAGTAAGTTTCTTACCTGCTGATTTCAGGCTTGCAGCACCGTCTGTAAGTGTTGTGTCATTGGAAGTCAGAGTTTTGAATCCGTCATTTAATGCTTTCACACCTGCGGCTGCCTGTGGGAAAGATGCCGTGCTGTTTTCCAGTGTAGTCAGTGCAGAAGAAACAGACTGAGTTCCTGCATTTACTGCCTGAGCACCTGCATAGAGCTGTTTTACGGCAGCAGTCACAGAGCTGAATGCATTACCGGAAACATCCGGGATCTGACCTGCACCTGCATTCATCTGATCTGCACCTGCAGACATATTCTGTGCGCCGTTACTTAAAGTGGAAGCACCGTCAGAAAGCTGACCTGCAACTGCATTCATCTGTTCAGCTGCGGAATTCAGTTCAGAAACCCTGGAAGAAAGTTCAGAGGACATACTGCTTACGGCGTTGCTGATCTCACTGGAATACTGTGCTGCGAAAGAACCATCCACACCTTCCAGATCTGTAACAGAAGAGTAAAGTGCATCAGAAAGTCCGGCAATAGAATCAGCGGAGATCATACCATTTTCATCTGCAGAAGCTGCGGCATTATCCAGAGCTGCTGCGACATTCTGCATTGCCTGCATGGCGGTCTGAGCAGAAGCAATCTCGCTGTTGGCTGTTTCGAGTGCGGAAGAAGTAGCCTGAGTATACTCACCAAGTGCAGAACCAATACTTTCTGCTGCGGAAGATGCCTGAGAAGCTGCATCCTGAAGTCCCGGTACAAGAGTATCGGAGATCTGGCTGCTTACCTGGCTGATCGCATCGGAGGCATTGGAGATTCCGGTTGCTGCGGAGGTCATCCCTTCACTGGCATTTTCCATTCCTGTTTTTGCCTGGCTCAGTCCGGTGGTAAGTTTGTCAACGGAAGCAGCGGATGCACTGTTCTGTAAAGCTGACAACTGTGTGTAGAGTTGTCCCAGACCATCCTCAAGCTGCTGGGTTCCGTCTTTTAATGCAGCGGAGGAATTACTTCCTTTGGAAACTGCTGCATTTAACTGAGAAATACCGCTGGATACCTGACCGAGATTTTCCAGCCCGCTTAACTGAGAAGCACCGGCTGCTAACTGCTCGGCACCTTTTACATAAGCGGTGGTTCCGTCTGCGAGAGAATTTGCACCGTCAATATACTGAGTAGCTCCATCTGCCAGGGTTGTCACACCTGCGCTAAGGGAATTAATTCCTGATTCCAGGGCACTTGCACCCTCTTTTAATTTCTCAGAGTTTTCATTGAGCTTTGCAACACCGTCTGTGTAACTTTTAACACCGCTGTTGAGAGCATCGATTCCGGATGTAAGTTCTGGTACTTTTGCTGTCAGTGTGCTGACACCGTCATCAAGTTGTCTGGCACCATCATTTACCTGGGAGACACCATCTGTGTATTCCTGAATACCTTTTGTAAGGGTTTCGGCGCCATCTGCGAAGGTCAGTGTGCTGGAAGAGAGTTTTTTCAGATTCTGGGTGATGGTCTGGTTTCCTTTGGCAGCAGATTCGATACCGTCTTTAAGTTCACCGGAACCATCGGCTGCATCCTGCATACCGTCTCCGACTTTGGCTATCTGGTCAAAAACTGTCTGTGTATAGGTTTCTGTTACTTTGGTGGCAACTGCATCCTTGATCTTCAGCAGTGCGGTTTCACTTAATTTGGAAGCAATGTAGTTGGTTCCGGGGTTGGTTTCGTATTTCAGCTCCATTTTCTTAGGTTCATCGTCCATAAGTGTGGCAGCATTTGCGGAAAAGTCTTCCGGAATGGTAATTACCATATAGTAAGTACCGTTTTCCAGGCCATCTTCGGCTGTACGGCTGTCTACGAAATTAAATGCCATAGAATCATTCTCACGTAATTCTTCTACCATGTCCTTTCCTACACTTAGCGTGGTGCCATCGTAGTCTACAGGTTTGTCTTCATTGACAACTGCTACAGGAAGATGGTCAACACTTCCGTATGGATCCCACATGGATTTCAGAAACAGTCCTGCGTAAATGATCGGGATTGCGATAATTGCAATTACCACAACGAACATGATCTTATTATGCAGTAGATTTTTCCATTCGTTTTTGATCATACCTTATCCCTTTCTTTCTATAATTAGTTGTAGTGAAAACTGTTCGGTCTACAGCTAGTGAGCTTACAAGATTGTTTCAAGAATCAGCTTGTCGGCAAACTAATGTGCTGGAGTGGAACAGTAAGGTGCTGATAAACAGCAGATTGAATAATCAAAACATAATTGATTAATAGCTGCCGAAACTATTAATCGACAAAGTGTTGATTTTTTCTATGGATGGTATTATACTAAAACTAAAAATAAGATACAACCATTAAATTTGCTATTTGACGTATATTAATAGACATATTTGATTAAAATGACTATTTTTACACGGAATCTACATTTAGGATAAAATATACAAAAACATGAGAATAAAATTGGTGATATTTACAATTAAGCCAATTGAGAAGGTTGTGAAAAGCAATAAGCATTTACCCAGGCCAAAGGCAGAAGACGGAATGACATAACAGAGATGTCTGGGCGTTTTATGGAATTGCTATAGAATGTGAAATAAAGAACAGGGGGAAATGTTAATGGTAGAAAAAGTAGACAGAAGAGTACGAAAAACCAAAGCACAGCTTCGGGCAGGTCTTGCACGACTGATGCAGAAGAAGAGCATCAAGGAAATTACAGTTAAGGAACTGGTGGATGAGGCAGATATTAACAGGTCTACGTTTTATCTTCATTACAGTGATATTTATCAAATGTTGGAGAGTATTGAGAATGAGCTGATGGATGAGATTGCCCAGGTAATTGAGGAGCATCCTCTGGATCTGGTACAAAATGGAAGTTCTTATCCGATGATTGAGCATATTTTTACAATTCTTGATAATAATAAGGATATTTGTATTGCTCTGTTGGGAAGCAATGGAGATATGGGGTTTGTGAGCAGGATGGAGAAGATGGTTGCAGATACGGTTCTCCGGCAGTTGTCCGGGAAATTTGCAGCAGATAACCATGACGTGGAATATGTTTATGCATTTTGCCTTAATGGGTGTGTGGGAATGATCAAAGCATGGCTTTCTTCGGAACACCGGGAATCAACCAAACATATTGCAGAACTGACTAACAGAATGATCGAGAATACGACACATGACTTCCTGCGGCAGATACCAAATGCATAAATCCTGTGCATCGTGAAGTGGGTTATCGGGCACGGAGTGAACAGTAATGATTTGACAAAATGATGCCCTTCTGCTATGGTTAAGCCAATATAAAGCAGGAATAGAAAGCAGAAGTAATAAAAGGGAGATGCAGTCATGAAAGAAAAGCTTACACAGAAGGATGTTGAGAAAATCCAGCAGGAGATTGACCATCGCAAGCTGGTTGTACGAAAAGAGGCAATCGAAGCTGTAAAAGAAGCAAGAGCCCAGGGGGATCTGAGTGAGAACTTTGAGTATTATGCGGCAAAGAAGCACAAAAACCAGAATGAAAGCCGCATCCGCTACCTTGAGAATATGCTGAAAACAGCAACCATTGTTTCTGATGATTCCAAAGACGATGAAGTTGGAATGGATGATATTGTAGAGGTATATTTCGAGGAAGACGATGAGATTGAGAAATACAAACTGGTTACTTCCATAAGAGGAAACTCCATGGAAAACCGCATCAGCATTGAATCTCCCATTGGTATGGCTCTGAAAGGTCACAAGGTTGGAGACAGAGTGGAAGTAAAGGTAAATGATAACTACAGTTATTTCCTGGAAATCCGTTCTATTGATAAGACTGGTTCCGAGGATGAAGAAATCCGCGGATTCTGATAATAATACTGTCGAAATACAGGATCCGGATTGACGAAAGAACTATTGTAAGAGATGAACACCGGTTAGTGTCATATCTCCTGCAATGGTTCTTTTTATTTTTATATCAAAAATACGGATGGATTTATGGGAACCTTACACAGAATGAATATGATGACTGGAAATTTTACATGGATTTAACATTCTCATGGGGATGATTTTACAAAGCATGGTTATGATGGGAAACAAGTTAAATAACCATATACTTATGAAAAGGGAAAAGGAGAATAATCATGGATTTATTCAGTATATTAACATTGATCGGAGGCCTTGCATTATTTTTGTATGGTATGAATGCAATGGGAGATGGTCTTGCGAAGGTTTCCGGCGGAAAGCTGGAGAAGATTCTTGAAAATCTTACTTCAAATCCGATAAAAGCAGTGCTTTTGGGAGCAGGAGTAACAGCAGTGATCCAGTCATCTTCAGCTACGACTGTTATGGTAGTAGGTTTTGTAAATTCAGGGATCATGAAATTATCACAGGCAGTAGGCGTGATCATGGGTGCCAATATCGGTACTACGATCACCTCCTGGATCTTAAGTCTGACAGGAATACAGAGTGACAATTTTATTATTCAGATGTTTAAACCAACATCATTTTCCCCTGTGCTTGCGATCATTGGTGTGATCTTCATTCTGTTTATCAATGATTCAAAGAAGAAAGATATCGGAACAATTTTTATAGGTTTTGCAATCCTGATGTACGGTATGGATATGATGAGTTCTGCTGTAAAACCCCTTGCAGAAGTACCGGAATTTACAAATCTGTTACTTAAATTCTCAAATCCGTTGTTAGGTGTTGTAGCAGGTGCACTTCTTACAGCAGTGATCCAGTCATCTTCTGCATCCGTAGGTATTCTGCAGGCTCTGTGTCTTACAGGTGCAGTACCGTTCAGTGCAGCAATCCCGATCATTATGGGACAGAACATCGGAACCTGTATTACTGCAATCCTTTCTGCAATCGGAGCCAAGAAGAATGCAAAACGTGCAGCAGCAGTACATCTGTATTTCAACCTGATCGGTACGGTTATCTTTATGACTGTATTCTATCTTATAAATGCAGTTGTTGGATTTTCTTTCTTCCATCAGGCAGCAACACCGGCAGGAATTGCTGTTATCCACAGTGTATTTAATGTTACTGCAACGATCATTCTCCTTCCTTTTGCAAAGGGACTGGAGAAACTTGCCTGTCTTACAATCCGGGACAAAAAAGAGGATGTTGTTGTTTCAGCAGAGGACAGAGAGTTTATGATCCTGGAGCCTCGTTTCCTGGAGAAACCGGCATTTGCAGTAGAGCAGAGCCGCAATGCAGCAAGAAAAATGGCAGAAGAATCCCACAATGCACTGTTTACAGCACTGAGTCTGGTGGATAAATACAGTGAAGAAGGCGTAGAACGTGTGGAAAACATGGAATCCAAGGTTGACCGCTATGAAGATGAACTGGGAACTTATCTGGTGAAGCTGAGCCACAAAGATATCTCAGAAGCAGACAGTCACAGCCTTTCCATTATGCTTCACTGTATCGGGGATTTTGAACGTATTTCCGACCATGCTGTAAATATTATGGAATCAGCACAGGAGCTTTATGAAAAAGGACTGAAATTTTCCGAAAATGCAAAGAAAGATCTGGAAGTGCTGGGACAGGCAGTAGAAGATATCGTAAATACGGCATATGAAGTTTTTGACAAACAGGATATGAAGCTTGCGGAGAAAATTGAACCACTGGAAGAAGTGATTGATGAACTTTCCAAAGAAGTAAAACGTCGTCATGTACAGAGACTGAGAAACGGTGAATGTACAATAGAGATGGGATTTATCCTTTCGGACATTACAACCTGTCTGGAACGTGTGGCAGACCATTGTTCCAATATTGGAGTCTGTGTGACGCAGGTGAATGAAGATCTGTATGATACTCACAGTCATCTGAATATCGTCAAGAGCCATCCGGACGAAACATTTTATCATGAACTGGAAGACGCACGAATCAAATATCAGCTTTCATAAAAATAAACAGGTAGATGATGGTTAGTGTACACATGCCATTATCCCGCGAGGTGTTTTGGCATGAATTTTGGCAACGTTACTGAGAACGAAGTGAACAGTAACGGATGATGTTATTTGCATGATCAGGAAATCCGGGCACTCTGAAGTATCTGAGAGAGATATTTCAGAGAAAATGGCCGGATTTTTGCTTTAAAGAAATGAAGCAGATGCCGGATATTTACTTGTACAGGGATAAAAAAATAAGTATACTGAAAAAAGAAATACACTTGTGACGACAAAGCAGGTGATAAATAAAGGGGAGGCAAAGCAGAATGATCTATTGTGTAGAAGATGAGCGGAATATCAGGGAGCTTCTTATTTATACACTGGAAACAACAGGATTTAAAGCCAGGGGGTTTGGCAATGGCAATGAACTGATGAAAGCGCTGAAAGAAGAGATACCGGAGCTGATCCTGCTGGATATCATGCTTCCGGGGGATGATGGCTATACCATTCTGGAACAGCTGAAAAGTATGCCATCTGTAAAGGATGTGCCGGTAATTATGGTTACTGCAAAAGAAGCGGAATTTGACAAAGTAAAAGGTCTGGAAGGCGGAGCGGATGATTACATTACCAAGCCTTTCGGTATGATGGAATTTGTTGCCAGAGTAAAAGCAGTTCTCAGACGAAGTGCCCGTCAGAATGAAGACAAGGAACTGCATTACGACGAGCTTTATCTGAATGTAGGACGTCATGAGGTGCATTACCGGGAAGAAAAGGTCGATCTTACCCGAAAAGAATTTGAACTTCTTCAGTATCTGCTGGAGAATAAAGGACTTGTTATGACAAGAAATCAGATTCTCTGCCATGTATGGGGATATGACTTTGACGGTGAAACCAGAACTGTGGATGTCCATGTGAGAACCCTGCGCCAGAAACTTGGCGAGGCAGGAAATCTGATCGAAACGGTCCGGGGTGTAGGATACAGGATCGGCGCATAACAGATAAAACAGGCGAAAACAGGAGTGGAAAAATGAAGCATAAAATATTCAGTCACACCAGTTTACTTATCATTTTATCCGTAATACTTACATTCCTGGCAGCAGGAACTGTCATGTATAACAGATATGATATTTATATGAAACAGGGTGTCAGAGATGAAGCCGCATATATTAAAACAGGTCTGGAAGAAGACGGAGACGTTTTTCTCTCAGACAGGGTCGGAGACGCCACCAGCAGCAGGATCACTCTTCTGGGAAAAGATGGTCAGGTGTTGTTTGACAGTATTGAGAATCCGGAAGAAATGGAAAATCACAGTAACAGACCGGAATTTATTGAAGCTGAGAAGCAGGGATCCGGTGAGATGGTACGCTATTCAGACACCTTATCAAAACAGACGTTTTACTATGCTGTAAAATTAAAGGATGATCAGGTTCTGCGAGTAGCCAGGACTACAGACAGTCTTCTGGTAACAATGTTAACCAGCTTTCTTCTGCTTGGCGGACTGGTATGCGTGATCCTTGTAATTGAACTTTTTCTTGTGCAGAAACAGACCAGAAAGCTGATAGAGCCTATCAACCGGATTGATCTGGAACATCCTCTGGAGCATGTATGCTACGAAGAATTAAGGCCATTGCTTTTTCGTCTGGATCAGCAGAACAGACAGATTCAGAAACAGCTGGAAGATCTTAAGAATGCAGAGAGTGCAAGAAAAGAGTTTACGGCAAATGTTTCCCATGAATTGAAAACTCCTCTTATGTCAATCTCCGGATATGCGGAGCTTATGATGAATGGAATGGTACCGCCGGACAAGATGCAGGATTTTTCCGGCAGGATTTTTCATGAGTCCGAGCGTTTATCAAATCTGGTTGCAGATATCATTCAGCTTTCCAGACTGGATGAGAAGAACGGAGAAACTATGTTTGAACAGGTTGATATCGGAGAGCTTGGGGAAGATGTGATCAACAATCTGCAGAACAGGGCAGTAAAGAAAAAGATTAATCTGGAATATACAGGCGGACCTGCACAGATGCAGGGAGTACGCCATGTATTATATGAAATGTTCTACAATATTACAGATAATGCTATCCGCTATACCCCGGATGGTGGAGATGTAAAGGTTTTTGTGGGAAAACTCAATGGGAAACCGTATTTTCGTGTGGAAGATAACGGAATAGGTATTCCGGAAAGCGAACAGCAGAGAATCTTCGAGCGTTTTTACAGAGTGGACAAGAGCCATTCACGTGAAACCGGAGGTACAGGCCTGGGGCTTTCTATTGTAAAACATGGCGCAGTTTTGCATCATGCGAAGATTCTTCTGGACAGTGAGCCGGGTAAGGGAACGAAGATGGAAATCCTGTTTGATCAGACTAAGTAAAGCTCCTGTGAAGCAGTTATTCGGTGTAGTGAAGCGGATGATTTTGTCTGGTGTTGAAAAGAGAGTGGACAGTATCCGACATGGTTGTTAGAAATGTATAAATTTTGGGGATTGACAGACAAGTGATTATTGGAGAAAATAAAATCAGACAGTTATCCATGTAAAAGCAGGTACAATGGAGGGTATTTTCAGTATGGAAAAATGGAGAAGCATTGCAGCGGGTATGAGCTGTTTGTCAATGCTGTTCGCAACAGGAGCGGTTACTGTATCAGCATCAGATGAAATCACAGAAATTCCGGAACAGAGTATTGTATACTGGTCCATGTGGGAAGAAGATGAACCACAGGCAGATGTGATCAGAGAAGCAGCAGAAGCTTATGAAGAAGCAACAGGTATTTCTGTAGAGATTCAGTGGAAGGGCAGAGGAATCCGGTCTCTGATAGAACCTGCCCTGGATGCCGGAGAACAGATTGACCTTTTTGATGATGATTATCAGAGGATGGCTCAGGAACACAGGGATTATCTGGCAGAATTAAAAGGAATGGCAGATACTGTGGATTATGAGAAGCATATTATGCCGGTACTGTTGGAGCAGGTGAAGAACTGGGGAAATGGAGAACTGCTTGCAATGCCGTATCAGCCTTATATCACAGGCGTCTGGTATAATAAGGATTTATGGGAAGAGGCTGGACTTACAGAACAGGATATCCCGGATACCTGGGAGAAACTGATCAGAGTATGCCGTAAGATTAAAAACAGTGACAGTGGCCTTAGTGCCATGACCTGCGATGAAGAGTATGTGAATCTTCTGTATGGATATCAGCTTGCCAGATATCTTGGACAGGAGAAAGTGCAGCAGCTGATCCGTAACTGTACCTGGTCACAGATTCCGCAGGCAAAAGAGGCGGCAGATGATATCAGAATTTTGTTTTTTGCGGGATATATGAGTCAGAGTGCACCGGCACAGCATCCGGAAGGTCAGGATGAAGTGGGAGATGGCGAGGCAGTCATGGTGCTGCAAGGCTCCTGGGTTCCGAATGAAGTGACAGAAGCTACAGAATCTGATGATTCCTGGGGATTTTTTCCATGGCCTGCAGTAAAGGCCGGAACAGACGGCACAGAAGGTGTTATGGTGGGAGCACAGGGATTTGGAGTCACGAAGGATTCGCAGATGAAACAGGAAGCTTTTGATTTTGCATATTCCATCTGTACCGGGGAAACAGATATGAAAATGACAGATGCGGTTAATTCCATCCCGGCAGATACGGACAATACACAATGGCCGGAAGTGCTGGCAGATGCAGTACCGTATATGAAAGAGATGTCAAAGCCGTACATGTGGGCTGCAGGTCTGGAGGCAGATCCGGATTATAAAGAACAGATACAAAGCGAACTTCTGAAGCTTACAAGATTAGAAGAAACATCGGATGAATTTATAGAGAATCTCAGCAATATGAAATAAGAAAAAGGCTGTTCAACATTATGAAAATATTGGTCTGGTATTACTGGCGCTCTCGTTCTGAGAGCGCCTTTATTGATGTAATATATTCTGTGGGTGTCATTCCGGAAATTTTTTTAAACTGTCTGGAAAAGTAATGGATGGAAGAGTATCCCAGAAATTCCGAAATCTGTGTGAAGTTCATCTGGTTCTCGCGGATCAGCTGTCTGGCATAGGCGATCTTTAACCGGGAAAAGAAATCCATAGCGCCGCACTGATGCTGTTCCTGAAATATTTTCTGAAGCTGGGAGCGTCCGATCATATTGTCATGGCACAGATCGCAGAGTGTAATATTTTCCCGGATGTGGTCTTCCATATAAGCAATGACACGCTTATAGACAGCGGAATTATTTTTCAGATTTACAAATTGGCTGACTGGTACAGTCATAGGAGGAGAAGAATTTCTCCGAATCATGTAGATCAGCATCTGCTCAAGGTAAATACGGATAAGCTGCTGAGAACCAAACAGAAAATCTTCTTTCTTTTCCATCTTTTCTGTATAAGGGTCATCCAGAGGGGTTTTGATACAGCGGCGTGCCTCGGCAATCAGCATTCCCATGAGATTTCTCTCAGGATCAGAAAGTTTCAGCAATTTTTTCTCGAAAAATTTCATACATGGAGAATTGCATTCAAAAGAAACTACCACAATATTAGGTGCGGTATTTCCTATGGCAATAAGATTATGAAATTCATTTGGTCTGTGAAAGATGAGCTGTCCGCTTGTCAGATGGTAGATACCGTTATCTGTCTCTATTTCTGCCTTTCCCTTATCTACACATTGAAATTCCCAGAAATTATGGCGTTCTCCTGCAAAGTGAAAATCGCTTTTGTATTCAAAATAGTGGATTGTATAAATCCGGTCAATATGAATATCTTCTTCCAGATACATACTCTCAAAAGCCATTACTGCCACCTCCCTTAGCCTGTCCGAAAACTGCAATATGGTTGTTGTGTATAAGTATACAACAAAAACAGATGAAAAACCAGTTGAAAATGAATTTTTGTACAAAAGAAATGGACGTTTGTGCAAATACTATTTGTGCAAAAATGATAAAATAAGAACTACCAAAAGAAATAATTGTTGAAATTCAACAAAAGAACGAAAAGAGAGAAAAAAGAAGAAGACAAAATGTCAAAACCGACAAAGGAGGAAAAAGGTTATGGGTATGAAGAAAAAGATGCTTAGTGCAACATTATGTGCGGTTATGGTTGGTTCACTTGCAGCACCGGCTTTCACTGTTCAGGCAGCAGATGACACATTAGTTTACTGGTCAATGTGGGAAGCTACAGAGCCACAGGGACAGGTGATTCAGGAAGCAGTTGACGCTTATACAGAACAGACAGGAGTTAAGGTAGACCTTCAGTTTAAGGGACGTACCGGAAACCGTGAAGCACTTCAGCCTGCACTGGACGGCGGTACACAGATTGATATTTTTGACGAAGATATCGACCGTGTAAACGGAATGTACGGTAAATATCTTCTGGATTTGGAAGACCTTGCGAAAGAGAATGACTATGAAGCAACTGCAAACGCAGGTCTGATGGCAGCATGCCGTGATGCCGGCGGCGGCACATTAAAAACAATTCCATATCAGCCAAACGTATTTGCTTTCTTCTATAACAAAGATCTGTTTGAGCAGGCAGGAATCACAGAAGAACCGAAGACATGGGATGAATTCAAAGATGTATGCCAGAAATTAAAAGATGCAGGAATCACACCAATGACTATGGATGATGCCTATGCAACATGTGTGATCGGATATCATCTTGCAAGACTGGTTGGCGAAGATAAAGTAAAAGAGATCGTAACTGAAGGTGAATGGGATGATCCTGCAGTTCTTCAGATGGCACAGGATATCGAAGAACTTGCATCTAACGGATATTATTCAGAGATGGTTGGTTCCAACGTATGGCCTGCAGGTCAGAACACAGAGCTTGCACTTGGAACAGCTGCAATGTATCTGAATGGCTCCTGGTTACCAAACGAAGTAAAAGAGATGGCAGGCCCTGATTTCCACTGGGGATGCTTCGCATATCCGGCACTTACAGACGGAGCAAACGGAATCGAAACAAACAACTTC
>OHSK01000831.1_pt1 | contig 14283 bp, 10 predicted proteins | sample 1578701 | NCBI WGS metagenome assembly OHSK01 (sample SAMEA3879503, study PRJEB24766) | human gut metagenome | biome: human-associated habitat; feature: feces | place: USA | collected 1985/1987
CGTAACCGGATCGAAGTAAAAAAAGAATATGAAGATTTTGTATTTGTCAGCCAGCGGAGAGGCAAAGGACTTTCACGAATAATGATCTTCCACATGATTAAAGAATTAGCACAAACGGCAGGTATCATCAAAAATATCAGCCCGCACACTTTCCGCCACTCTTTTGCCACTCATTTACTGGAAGGCGGAGCCAATTTGCGGGCTATTCAATGCATGCTCGGACATGAGTCTATTGCTACAACCGAAATCTACACGCATATCGACCGTAATATGCTTCGCAGTGAGATCATTGAACATCATCCCCGAAATATCAAGTACCGGAAAGAAAAAGAGCGCTAATTTCATTAAATTATGATAAAATCAAGCCCTTATCCTTATATTTATATTAAGAATTAATATCTTTGCGTTACTTTTTCTGTACTAGACAGAAAGGTGTATGTGAATACGACGATATTTCAATTACAAACATTTAATTTATACCTAAAATGACTAAGAAGTTGTACTTGCCTTTACTCATGGCAATGGTTGTTGCATTATTCTCTTCTTGCAGCAAAAAAATGGGTGAATTATCAGCTGATTACTTCACTGTTACTCCGCAGGTGCTGGAGGCAGTAGGTGGTAAAGTTCCTGCAACCATTAACGGCAAATTCCCGGAAAAGTATTTCAACAAGAAAGCAGTTGTAGAAGTAACTCCGGTTTTGAAATGGAATGGTGGCGAAGCTAAAGGCCAACCAGCGACTTTCCAAGGTGAAAAAGTAGAAGGTAACGACCAGACTATCTCTTACAAGATGGGCGGCAGCTACACTATGAAGACATCTTTCGACTATGTACCGGAAATGGCCAAATCCGAACTGTATCTGGAATTCAAGGCTACAGTAGGCAAAAAGACTGTCACTATCCCTGCTGTAAAAGTAGCTGATGGTGTAATCTCCACTTCTGAGATGCTGGAACAAACATTGGGCAGCGCTAACCCCGCCAATGGTGACGACGCTTTCCAACGTATCATCAAAGAAAAGCATGACGCCAACATCATGTTCTTGATTCAACAAGCCAACGTACGCGCCAGCGAATTGAAGACTGCCAAAGAATTCGGCAAAGAAGTGAAAAACATAGACGAAGCTGAAAACAAGAAAATCAGCAACATCGAAATCTCCGCATACGCTTCTCCCGATGGTGGTGTAGGCTTGAATACTACACTGGCTGAGAACCGCCAGGACAACACGGCTAAAATCATCAACAGAGATTTGAAGAAAGCAAAAATCGATGCAGCAGTAGACACCAAGTATACGGCTCAGGACTGGGAAGGCTTCCAGGAACTGGTATCCAAATCAAACATCCAAGATAAAGAATTGATTCTTCGCGTTCTTTCCATGTATCAGGATCCTGAACAAAGAGAACAAGAAATCAAGAACATCTCTTCTGTTTATAAGACTTTGGCTGACGAAATCCTGCCGCAACTGCGTCGTTCACGCCTGACTTTGAACTACGAAATCATCGGTAAGTCTGACGAAGAAATCGCAAACCTCGCCGACAGCGATGCCAAGCAGCTGAACATCGAAGAATTACTGTATGCCACCACCTTGACTAAAGATGCTGCCAAGCAAGAAGCCATCTTCACAAAAGCTACTCAAATCTACCCGAACGATTTCCGTGCTTACAACAACTTAGGTAAACTGGCTTATCAGGCTGGTGATCTTGACAAGGCTGAAAGCTACTTCAAGAAAGCTCTCTCCATCAAGGATGCTCCTGAAGCAAACATGAATCTCGGTCTGATTGCCTTGACCAAGGGCGACAGAACAGCAGCAGAAAGCTATCTGAGCAAGGCTTCCGGTTCTAAGGAACTGAACGAGGCATTGGGTAATCTGTATGTTGCTCAAGGACAGTACGACAAGGCTGTCAGCTCATTTGGCGACACTAAGACTAACAGCGCTGCTTTGGCACAAATCCTGGCTAAGGACTACAACAAGGCTAAGAACACACTGGCTGCTATCGAAAGACCAGACGCTTATACTGACTACCTGATGGCTGTACTTGGCGCAAGAACCAACAATACATCTATGGTAACCAGCAGTCTGAAGAATGCCATTGCAAAAGAACCGGCTTTGGCAAAGAAGGCTGCTTCTGACCTGGAATTCGCCAAATACTTCACTAACACTGACTTTATGAATATCATCAAATAATAAAGGTTAGATTGAAAAGAACGTGCCCGGCATAGAAATATGTCGGGCATTTCTTTTTATTCACACCAAAAAGAAGTATTTTCGCGACGAAGTATCAGAAAAAGAACCGGAATGAAGAAAATCTATCTTGCATACCTTCTGCTTATTATATTGTCTGCCTGCGGCAGCAAAAATACAAATTCAGTCTACCTAAATGGTGAAATCAAAGGGCTGGGGAATGATACCCTTTATATATATGGTACGGACAAGTTCTATAACCGTATGGACACTCTGCTTGTCAAGGATGACAAGTTCTCTGCAACCCTCACCACCGACACACTTGCCTCTACATGGTTGCAATTCAGTGACGGTACGGAATATCCGCTTTACCTGGACAAAGGAGACAACATAAAGATAAAAGGTTCTGCCGCCGAACTTACTTCACTGGAAATCACGGGGAATGTTCCCAATGAAGAACTGACCGCCTTTCAGAAAGAGTTGAAAGGTTTGAGTACTCCCTCGGAGAAAGCATTGGAAGAAAAAGCAGAAGCCTTCATCAACAGCCATCCTTCTTCACTGGTAAGTATCTATCTGCTGGAGAAATATTTCGTGCAAAAACCGCAACCGGACTTCTCCTTAATCAAAGAAATGACAGAACACATGACCGGAGGCCTGAAAGACCGCCCATATGTGGACGAACTGCTTGACCTTATCCAAGAAGAAGAGAAGGTATCCGTCGGGAAAACCATCCCTTACGTCAACCTGCCCAATGCCAAAGGCACACAAATCAGCCGTACTAGCTTTAAGGACAAATATCTGTTGATACATTTTTGGGCATCTTGGGACCCGCAAAGCATGGAAGCCAACGCTGCCCTGCGCCGGATTTACAAGAAAGAAGAAAAGAACAAGCTATTCGCACTCTGGGGCATTTCCTTGGATATCGACAGAAAGGAATGGGAAGAAGCAATCAAAAGAGATACCCTGAAGTGGGAACAGAGTTGTGATTTCTCCGGATGGAACACAGCGCCCATCAAACAGCTCGCCATACAAGCATTGCCTGCCAATCTGTTCCTTAGCCCTTCCGGAAAAATTGAAGGGAAGAATATGAGTGAGGAAGACATCAAAAAGAAACTGGAGGAGATAGAGCAAAAGGAAAAAGAGAAGAAAGAGAGTGAAAAGAAACTCAAAAAACAAAACCGACGGTAGCCTATCCTGCCATCACTAACCCCTAATCACTAAAAACGTGCTCATAAAAGTTTTTGGAGCGGCTGTTCAAGGTATTGACGCAACCCTCATCACCATTGAAGTCAACAGTTCCAGAGGCTGTATGTTCTATTTAGTCGGTTTGCCGGACTCTGCGGTCAAAGAAAGCCATCAACGTATCATATCTGCTTTGCAGGTCAACGGCTACCGGATGCCGACCAGCAATATTGTCATCAACATGGCTCCGGCTGACATCCGCAAGGAAGGTGCAGCTTACGATTTACCTTTAGCCATCGGCATACTTGCCGCCAGCGAAGTTATCCAGTCCGATAAGCTGGAACGCTATCTGCTGATGGGTGAACTAAGCCTTGACGGCAGCCTGCAACCTATCAAAGGAGCACTCCCCATTGCCATCAAGGCCAGAGAACTGGGGTTTGAGGGTATGATTGTACCGCAACAGAATGCCCACGAAGCGGCAGTAGTAAACAATCTGAAAGTGTACGGAGCGGGAAACATCAAGGAAGTTATAGAATTCTTTAATGGCACGCAGGAATTAACCCCTACGTTAGTCAACACCCGCGAGGAATTCTATTCCCAGCAGAGCAACTTTGATTTCGACTTTGCAGAAGTAAAAGGGCAGGAAAATGTGAAACGAGCCTTAGAGGTAGCTGCTTCGGGCAGCCACAATATACTTCTCATCGGTTCGCCGGGCAGCGGTAAGTCCATGCTTGCCAAACGTCTGCCGTCTATACTTCCTCCCCTCTCTTTGGGAGAGAGTCTGGAAACGACCAAGATTCATTCTGTTGCCGGAAAGTTGGGCAAAGACGGTGGGCTCATCTCGAAACGCCCGTTCCGCGACCCTCACCACACCATTTCTACGGTAGCGATGACCGGTGGAGGAAGTTTCCCCCAGCCCGGTGAAATCAGTCTGGCACATAACGGCATTTTATATCTTGATGAACTGCCAGAGTACAGCCGCAACGTATTGGAGGTTCTTCGCCAACCGCTGGAAGATAGGAAGATTACCGTGTCACGCATCCGATGCAATGTAGAGTATCCGGCAAGTTTTATGCTGGTAGCCTCTATGAATCCGTGTCCATGCGGGTATTACACGCATCCCACCAAGGCTTGTGTATGCAGTCCTGGACAAGTACAAAAGTACCTGAACCGCATATCCGGACCTTTGCTCGACCGTATCGACCTGCAAATTGAAGTCACCCCACTCCCCTTTGAAGAGATGGCAGATTCTCGCCCCGGCGAATCGAGCGCCACCATACGCGAGCGTGTGATACGTGCCCGACAAATTCAAGAAGCAAGGTATGCAGACATTCCCGGCATATATTGTAATGCCCAGATGAACAGTAAACTGCTTGCTCGCCACGCCCGTCCGGATGACAAAGGACTTGCCATGCTCAAAACTGCCATGAACCGCCTAAACCTTTCGGCCCGCGCCTACGACCGTATATTGAAAGTATCACGCACCATCGCCGACCTGGAAGGCTGCGAATTGATACAGCCGGCACACTTGGCGGAAGCTATCGGATATAGAAATCTGGATAGGGAGGGCTGGGCAGGATGAAAAAGGGATTAGCGGTGAGCGATTAACAGTCAGCCCCTTTAATCCCTAATCCCTAATCTCTAACCCTTATTTTTCTATCCGAATGCGCGCATCCACCGCTATCACCTGCTTTTCAGTCGCCAACAATGGATTGATATCCATCTCCTTGATTTCCGTTGCAAAGCGCAGCAAGGTGGAAAGCCGTACAATAATTTCGGCAAATTTATCTTCATTCACTCCCTTCTGCCCACGCGTACCTTTGATAATCTTATAGGCACGCAACGAGTGAATCATGGAGTAAGCCTCCTCGTAGGACAACGGTGCAAGACCAGAAGATATATCCTTCAGCACCTCCACAAAAATACCGCCCAGACCGCAGAGTACCACATGTCCGAACTTCTCTTCATATTTGGCACCGATAAACAATTCCGTACCCTTCAGCATCGGCTGCACCATGATAGCACTAGCTTCGGGAATCTGCATCATACGGTCGAATTCCAATGCCAAATGCTGTTCACTCTTGATATTGAGCACAACACCGCCCACATCCGACTTATGCACCGGCCCCACCACCTTTGCCACCACCGGGAACCCCGTGCGACGCGCAAAGGCAAGCACTTCTTCCTTGTTGTCCGAAACAAACTCCTCCACAATAGGAATACCTGCAGAGCGGAGCAATGCCTGCACATAGTGCGGGGCGATATAACCGTCCGCAGGAATGGAATCTATAATCCGGCGGATACGGGGAACATCCACTCCAAAGAGCTCGATTTCATTATTGGCAGGCCGCGGGGCATTCATTATCCGCGAAAGTGCCGTACCCAAAGTCACTTCATCGGCAAAGTTCACATGGCCTTTTGCCAGAAAAGCAGCAACCTCGGCTCCTGCCGTATTGATGGAAGGAAGAATCGGAAAAATCGGCTTCTTGCAATGCAGCATCTTCTCGTGCAGCACATCATACATTTCAAACATGGTCACCAGCCCCGGAGTGCCGAAAATAGCCATTACAGCATCAATATTGTCAAACTTCTCCTCACAATACTCCAGACAGAGGCGCAGATGTTCCGGCGTACCCGTAGCCAGAATATCAATGGGATTCCCCACAGCCGCACCGGGGAAAAGCTTACCCTTAAGTTCCTCCGCCACCGGTCCTTCCAGTTTCGGAACATTCAGTCCACCCTTACTCAATGCATCGGTCAGCATCACTCCCGGACCGCCGGCATGGGTAATGATGGCGAAGTTTTTCCCTTTCAGTTCCGGCAGTGTGAAGATACAACCTACGGTCGTCAGCTCCTCGCGCGAATAGCAACGCACAATACCCGCCTTACGGAACAAGGCCTCTACCGCCGAATCGCTACTGGCAATGGCCCCCGTATGCGAACTCGCCGCCCGGCTGCCGCTTTCGCTACTGCCCGCCTTGATGGCCGCAATCTTACAGCCCTTCTTGATGAGCGAGGATGCATGAAACAGCAGACGGTCGGGGTCACCGATACTCTCTATATAAAGAAGTTTTATTCTGGAATCTGCTTCCGGATTGAAGTGTTCGTCCATGTATTGCAACACATCCTCCACGCCGATTTGCTTGGCATTGCCCACAGACCATACAGAGTTGAATTGCAATCCCTTGGTTACGGCGCTCTCCAATATGAACACCGCTGTGGCACCGGAGCTGGAAATCAGGTCCACCCCTTGCGGATGCAGTTGCGGGATGGGCTGGCTGAATACACTGTGATGCCACGAGTTCATAAAACCGATACAGTTGGGGCCTATCAGAGAGGCTCCATACCGGTTCACCGTTTCCAGTATGCGATCTTCCAGCACAGCACCCTCATGGGTCTCCTCACCAAAACCGGCAGAAAGGATAATGAACGCCTTCACCTGCTTCTCCGCAGCAAGCATCTCCACCGCATCGGGACAAAGCGCGGCAGGTATGGCAAGGATGGCAAGGTCCGTATCGGGAATGTCCTTCACATCCGCAAAGGCAGCAACACCCTGCACTTCAGTCTCTTTCGGATTCACGGCACGAAGCTCACCGGTATATCCGCCGCTAAGCAGATTTTTCAGGATAGCCCCTCCGGGTTTGTGTACATTGTTGGATGCCCCCACTACCACAATACTGGCCGGGTGAAGTAATTGGCTTGTTATCATAGTCTGTTTTACATTAAGTTAATGATTCATGCACAAATATACATTTTCCATACATAAAAGCAATCGGTAAAAGAGAAAATAAGCTTAATCCCTTTGCAAAATATAAATAAGTTTACGGAAGTATATATATTTGTGCCATCAATAACAATACGCAGAAAACTACCCTATATGGAAAGCCGTGTCAAAGAGATAGATTATCTGAAATGCATCTTCATCACCCTGATGATTATCTTCCACCTTGTATATATAGGCGACAAGTATCCGTATGCGAAACAAATCGTCTATACGTTCCACATGTCCGCTTTCCTGATTATTTCGGGCTATCTGGCCAATAACCGGAAGGATGCCCGAAGCTTTCTCCGCAAGCTTCTATGGATTTTCATTCCGTATGCCTGCATGGAGGCGGCCTATACGGTGATGTCGCATTTCCTGCCCGTACGCGAAAGTGTAGATGCCATTACTCCTACCGTATTGCTCGACAAGATATTCCTCCATCCGATGGGGCCTTACTGGTATCTGCATACACTGATTCTGTGCAGCCTCATCTATTATATCACATTCCGCTATGTACGGCTGTCGGTTGTCTCCCGGCTGGTTGTGACCGGTGTCTGCCTGTTTGCCCTTTCCCATTGGGGAGGATTGATGAACTTCTCCAATGCCCTCTATTTCCTTATCGGCATGACAGTGAGCCAAAGCGGGCTTCGTTTTACACAAGTCTTTCGTGCCACAACCTTCGCCATTGTTCCATTCGTAATACTATGCTGTTTTCCCGCCAATCTGGATAGAGGTACTCTGGCAGGAGTCGCCATCACCTGGCTTTCCATCAGCCTGCTGTTGGCAGCCTACGGCTATCTGCCGGTACAAGCCAAACGGCTTTCCTTCTTTATAGGGCGCAATACGCTGGTCATACTCCTTTTCTCACCCATTTTCACCATTCTGTCCAAGGCGTTTCTGCCCGTGTTCGCCTTCGACCCTACGGGGATGCTGTTCCTTGTCACTGCCACCGCCTTCACTCTTAGCGGCTGCATGGGTATGGCGTGGGCTATGGACAAGATGCACGTTTCCAGATTCTTCTTCGGGAAGAGGACTATATTGTGCTGAGACGGTTCACGTCTTCGCCCACAAAGGGAAGTTTCACCACAAACTCCTTTTCGTCCTTAAGAATCTCCACCAGCGTGCCGTATAGGGCATACTGCCGTTGCAGGTTCTTCAATCCCGCCCTATTACTGGCCACATAGTTGCGCAACTGAAGATTGTTGCGTACCGTAATCCCTTCGTTTCCTATGGATATATGGACTATCAGCGGCGACTTCTTTGTACTGATATTATGCTTCAAGGCATTCTCCACAAGCATCTGTATGCTGGCAGGAATGACGAGACAATGATGATTCCGCAAATCATCTTCTATCTCCACATGCAGCGCATCGCCAAAGCGGATATGCTCCAGGTATAAATACGACTCTACGAACGACAGTTCTTCCTGCACGGTCACCGTAGCTCTGCCATGCGTAGTGAGCAGATAACGGTACACCGTAGACAGCTTCTTGGCAAACCGGTTCGTCTTTTCGGTATCCTGATAAGCAAGGGAGGCAAGGACATTCAGACTATTGAATAAGAAATGGGGATTAATCTGGTTTTTCAGCACCTCGAACTGATACAGCGCCTTCTCCTTCTCGATGACAGCCATCTGCTTCTCCATCTCCGAACGTTGCAGGCTATAGAAGAATATCTCTATCTGCAGAACGATAATCCAGTTCCACGGCACTACCGGCAGGGAGTTTCTCAGGATATGCCAGAAATTTCCATGCCCGCCCATCAGCAGGAAGTTCAAGATGTACGTCAACAGAACAGCCAGTGCAGTGGTCAACACAATATCCACCAGAATCCTCACCGCATTGTTGCGCTGTTTCAGTCTTTTATATATCAAGTTGATAACCCCAAAGTCGATGAACCCCAGCCCTATGCACAAAGGAAGATTCAGAAAGAACTGCACCATGATATTCGCATACCACGGCTTACCGCTGATGACGTTATAAACGCACCCTATGACAAGCAACGAGACGGAAACCGTCAGTATAAAAAGGAATATGTATCTCTTATGCCTCATAACTTATAACTCATACCACTCCGTCCACCCATTTCAAGAAATCGGCCACGCGACTGCGGCTCACCAATACCTCGTGCGGGCACTCCGGCTCGAAGTAAAGCTTCAAGCGACTGCCGAAGTACCTGGAACTCTTCCGGATGGACCTAATGTTGGATATGCAGCTCCTTGAAACCCTAAAGAAAACATCCCTATCCAGCATTCCCTCCAACTGGTCCAGCGAGTAGCTGATGATATACCGTTTCCCGGAGAAGAGGTGCAGATAAGTCAGCTTGTCCTCACTATAAAAGAAAGCGACATCCGGAGTTTCTACGTAGCGGAAGGTATCGCCCACCTGCACCAGAAAACGGTTCTTCTTGTTGGCTGCCAAGTAGCCGAGTTCCAGTTGCCGATATTCGGGAGCCGCAGAACGGAGGGCACTGTTGTGCTCGAACTTGCACAAGGCTGCTTCTAGGTCGCTTTCTTCAATGGGTTTCAGCAGATAGTCGATGCTGTTTACCTTGAAAGCTTTGATGGCATATTCGTCGTAGGCGGTGGTGAAGATAACGGGCAAATCGACGGGACACTGCTCGAATATCTCAAAGCTCAACCCGTCGGACAAGCGGATATCTACAATCATCAAGTCCAGGCTGCCCTGACGCAAGAGCAGTACAGCCTGCTCCACGCTCTCTGCCCAGCCCGCCAACTGCCAGGAAGGGCGCAGCCGTTGCATCATACGCTTCAGCTCTTCGTAGGCGAAGCGCTCATCTTCTACTAATAAATACTTTACCATAAAACGTGTCTGTTATTGCGACAAAGATACTATTTTACCTCTTGTCTTTACTAAAATGGCATTTGTCATTTCAGCGTATACCTGAATCCCACCGTCAGGCGCAGAGTCGGTCTGAAGCAAGGCTCGTCCTCATCGTTCTTGAAGTTATTGAGAAAACCTTTCAAACTACGGTCCGACATACTTATTCCGCGTATCCAGTTACCGCCCACTCCCAGATAAACAGCCGTCTTCCTACTCAACTGGTACGAAGGACTGATGTATGACCTCAGCATGACGGTAGAATAGATTTTCGATTTCCCGTCGACTTCCATCACGGCAGACATGCCGTCCATATCGAGGGCGGTCAGTTCCAGCTTCAGCTTCTTGTTCAGCCAGGTGGCGACGGACACTTTCATGCCGCTGGACATATCCACTTTCAGCTCATACCTGCCGGCATTCCTCCAACTGAAGTACATCATGGGCAGTATCATCGGGATACCGTAAGAGTTCGTCAACCCCGCACCGATGCCCAAGTCGAGGTTCTTCCGCAGTTTATAGACAAAGATGATTGCTCCATTAGCCAGTAGGGTCTTCATGGAAACCCCGTCCAACGGGGCATAGACACCGCCGCCCACAGAGGCTATGATACTCCACTTGTCGGACAGGGGACGGATGTGGGAGATATTCAGACTGGCATTCAGCAGATTGTCCGGATTCAACTCCCGCGCCTGCCCCTTATTATGGAATACGCCATAGGCAGCATTGACGGTTGCCGACCACGCCACCAGCCTGCCCTTGTCGTCATGCCTGACGGAAAGCGGCAGGTTATACCTTCCCGATACCATCATCAAGCTGCCCGAACCATACTCGTTGCCGAGGTCATCCTTCAACGAACTTTCGGGCAGATAGTCGTAACTGATATAGCCTTGCCCCCGGCAGCAGAACGGCCACGCCGCAAGCCACAACACCAATAGAATCACAGAGTTTGTCTTCATGGGAATATGCAAATGTTTTCTGCAAATATAGGCCTGCGGCAAGTAAGCGGGAAGCATTTACGGACGGGATGCGGAATGGGGAGGACGAAATGCGGAAACCGGAAGGCGGAATGATTCCATGTTTTACGTTACGCATTTCACGTTACGTAAAATACATAATATTTTCGGGATAAAACAAATATCAGGTGAAGCACCCATCAATCTCCAAACTAATTGTACCTTTGCGGAACTTTAAACAAAAAAATGATGAAAGAAGAAACTTTCGATTATTCCAAAGTTCCCCATAACTTCGGCTTATGCGCTACTGACACATGCCCTTATACTGACACCTGCCTGCGCCGGATTGCATATACGTATGCACCCTCAAACAACATCTTCCTATATGTACTGAATCCGAAAGCAATAGAGTCCACAGCGGGAAAATGCAAATATTATTGCTCGAATAAGAAAGTGCGCTATGCCAAAGGCTTTATCCATACGGCAGAAGCCATCTCTGTCGGCCAGTCCGGCACGTTCCGCTACCGGCTCATCGGCTTATGGGGTATCCGAAGATATTATCAGAAGCGGAAAGGGGAAACTTTGCTCTCACCAACCGAGCAGCAACAAGTCATTGCAATTGCCCGTAACTTAGGACTCCAACGGACGGAGTACTTCGACGCTTATGTAGAAGAGTACGACTTCACATGACAGCTCCGGTCACCTCACATGATAACTCCGGTTACCCCAAACGGTAACTTCATTTACACTACGAGGTAAAAGGCTTTACACTATGGTGTAACGACCGTTACAATATGGAGTAACGGCCGTTACACCCTATGGTAAACGGCTTTACATTAGAAGGTAAACAAGCGGTAAATACAATACGCTGATTTAAAGGGAAGTATTCAGTATAAGATTATGGCAGTATTTCACCTTCCGCTGTCACCTTTACGTAGATTTCCCTTTCCCCTTGCTCCATCTCTACCAAAAAGTAACTGCCATCGGGAGTCTCAATAAAGTCGGCATCATCAATGACATAACCGGGATGGGCAGCCGTAACGGCGTTCTTCACTACATCCTCCAGATGTCTCTTACTGATATCCCAGATAGTATAGGCCCATGCACCCTCAGCGGTGAACATCACATCCTTGCTGATACTTCCGTGCACGATTTCGACTTCCGTCATACCGTTCTTTTCTTTTTCAATATCCACAATGCGGGCATTGGGATATTTCTCTGCTATAAAATCTTTGATGGCAGCGGAAATATCAGAAGGGAGATAATCTTCGGGAGAACCGCCGTTGTGCGCATCGGCCACTTCCTTCACCAGAATGCCGTCCTCCGAATAATAGAGGTCCATTTCCTGATTACCTTTCTCCACTTCGATGATGTAGACAACAGCCATTTCCTTACGTTCCAGCTTGTCTACATCTTCCACCTTCCATACATTATAATAGGTACTACTCTCGTAAGAGCTTCTCACCGGAGCGGGAAGGTCTGCATAACGGAGGTCGGTTTCGGTCATCTGCCATACACCGTCTTTGGTGAACCAGGCCTCCTTTTCGAAATTGTCCTCATGGAAATCAGCCACATAATATGCACCTTTTGTTTCCCATTCTATACGCTGGGCATTGGGATGCTCCTTGGCCAACGCATTACTCAGTTCCGCGGGCACGGAGATTCCGTCGTTGTCGTCATCATCACAGCTTTGCAAGGCAAAGGCAAACACGCCTAACGCCAATAATAAGAAGTACTTTTCCAGTTTCATAGTCATTTCGTTTTTTTACATTATCAATACCAAGTTTGTTCATTTTGTATGGCAAAGATGAAGCCTAAATCTGGAAAGAATCTGGAAGAATACTCATATTTTGCAGAAAACAGCTATCTTTGTGCCACTAAAAGCGTTCATAACAAAAGAGATACATAATAACACAATGGAAAAGAAATTCAAACGTACCACCGTGACCTCGGCATTGCCGTATGCCAACGGCCCGGTTCATATCGGACACCTGGCAGGCGTTTATGTTCCTGCCGACATTTATGTCCGCTACCTGCGACTGAAAAAGGAAAATGTAATCTTCATCGGCGGCTCCGACGAACACGGAGTGCCCATCACCATCCGCGCCAAGAAGGAAGGCATCACCCCGCAAGACGTGGTGGACCGCTATCATACGCTTATAAAGAAGTCTTTCGAAGAGTTCGGCGTTTCCTTCGACGTGTACAGCCGTACAACTTCAAAGACGCATCACGACACGGCTTCCGACTTCTTCCGCAAGCTGTACGATAAGGGAGAATTCATCGAAAAGACCAGCATGCAGTATTACGACGAAGAAGCCAAGACCTTCCTTGCCGACCGCTACATCACCGGCGAGTGCCCCCACTGCCATGCCGAAGGCGCTTACGGCGACCAATGCGAGAAGTGCGGCACCAGCCTCAGCCCCACGGACCTGATTAATCCGAAGAGTGCCATCAGCGGCAGCCAGCCCGTGATGCGTGAGACGAAGCACTGGTATCTGCCGCTGGACAAACACGAGGAATGGCTTCGCCAATGGATTCTGGAAGACCATAAGGAGTGGCGTCCCAATGTTTATGGCCAATGCAAGAGCTGGCTCGACATGGGCTTGCAGCCGCGTGCCGTGAGCCGTGATCTGGACTGGGGCATCCCCGTTCCGGTCGAGGGGGCCGAGGGCAAGGTGCTCTATGTGTGGTTCGACGCTCCTATCGGTTATATATCTGCTACAAAAGACCTTACGCCCGATTGGGAACGTTATTGGAAGTCGGAGGACACCAAGATGGTCCACTTTATCGGCAAGGATAACATCGTCTTCCACTGCATCGTCTTCCCGTCGATGCTCAAGGCCCACGGCGACTATATCCTGCCCGAAAACGTGCCGGCCAACGAGTTCCTGAACCTCGAAGGCGACAAGATTTCGACCTCGCGCAACTGGGCCGTATGGCTGCACGAGTACCTCGAGGAGTTCCCCGGCAAGGAGGATGTCCTGCGCTATGTGCTCTGCGCCAATGCTCCGGAGACAAAGGACAACGACTTCACGTGGAAGGATTTCCAGGCCCGCAACAACAACGAACTGGTGGCTGTGCTGGGAAATTTCGTCAACCGGGCCTTGGTGCTGACCCAGAAATACTACGGCGGAAAGGTTCCGGCATGCGGTGAACTGACCGATTACGATCGTCAGTCGATCGCGGAGGTTGCCGCCGTAAAGGCTTCGCTCGAAGGAAATATCGAAAACTACCGTTTCCGCGAGGCGTTGAAGGACGCCATGAACATCGCGCGCATCGGCAACAAATACCTGGCCGACACCGAACCGTGGAAACTGGCGAAAACTGACATGGAACGTGTGGGAACAATCCTGAACATCTCCCTGCAA
>OHSK01000868.1_pt1 | contig 13857 bp, 14 predicted proteins | sample 1578701 | NCBI WGS metagenome assembly OHSK01 (sample SAMEA3879503, study PRJEB24766) | human gut metagenome | biome: human-associated habitat; feature: feces | place: USA | collected 1985/1987
CCCGGCCCCTACCGATTCTCGTCCGGCACAAACTCCAGAATATCCCCCGGCTGGCAGTCCAGCGCCCGGCAGAGAGCCTCCAGCGTCGAAAACCGCACAGCCTTGGCCTTGTTATTTTTCAGGATGGACAGATTTGCCGGCGTGATGCCGATCTCCTCGGCCAACTCGCCCGCGCCTTTGTGGCGGCGCGCCATCATCACATCCAGATTGACCACAATGGGCATCGTGCCGCCTCCTTAAATCGTGTAGTCAAGCTCGTCCTTCATGTGGACGGCCTGGGCAAAGGCGTTTTTCAGCACCCGGACAATGAGCGCCATGAACGCCGCGGCCACGCCCAGAAACGCAACAGGCAGACCACCGCCGCCCCCGCACAGCACCAGCTGATGCGCCGCAGGGCCGTCACGTTGGCGGGCACAAAGACCGCGCCCGCCTCGATGCGGCGCAGGAATTTGTACAGACTGACCAGCATGACGAACGCCAGCACCGCGCAGACGTACCCCATGCCCAGCAGCACCGGGCCGCTGGCGGGCAGCAGGGCGTGGGCGGATACCATCCAACGGGTCAGCCACGGGCCGCTTACCGTCATGATGCCGCAGCCCGCTATTGCCCCCGCCACAACGACGCGGGTCAGAATGATGCTTTTCTGGTCGCTCCAGGTAAATTTCATTTGTATACCTCCTGATTGCGTGCCCGAACGCTTTCGGATCGCCGCAAGGCTCTCTCCCATGGTTCGTGATGCTTGCAGTATACCACGCTGCATATCGTTTTGCAAGTATTTTTTATCGTTTTTCGATAATTTTGTAAAGTCTGATGGAAACATTTGCACCGCGCCGCAAAATGGTGTATCATAGCAGTGTATATCATCAAGTTTAAGAGGTGTACCGCATGAAATTACCTGTCCTGCTGGCCGCCGCGGCGCTGGCCATCTGCCTGACCGGGTGCAGCCATGCCCAGACGGACGCCACACCGTCCGCCACTTCCGAGACTGCCGGAGCCGCCGCCACAGCGACGCCCGCAGCCACGCCTGCCACATCGGCAGAGCCTGTCTGTGCCGAGGTCGGCACCATCCTGGCCGAGACCGCCGACGCTGGCCGCAGCTATGTTGATGAGACGCTTTTCATCGGTGATTCAAACACGGCACGCTACCTGCTGTACGCCAACGAGACCGGCACGGCATTCACAAGCCTGAACAACAACATCGGTGTTGTCAGCATGGGCGTGGGGTCGATCACCTCCCTGAAATGCGAAAAGTTCAAGGGCTCATCCGCGATGTACACCGTACCGGACGCTGTGGCCATGCTCAAGCCCAAGCGCATCATCATCTGCTACGGCACCAACAACCTGTCCGGCTCGTCGACGGACGCGACGAACTACATAAAGACCTATCTGCAAGGGTTGCAGGCCATCCAGACCGCGTGGCCCTACTGTGACATCATCGTCAGCGCCATTCCCCCGCTGGACCGGCAGCGCGAGAACACGAACCTGACGATGACCCAGGTCGATGCCTACAACGCCGCGCTCGTGCAGATGTGCGAGGAAAACGGCTTTAAGTTTTTGAACAGCGCCGAGGTCCTGCGCGACGATGCCACAGGCTGGGCCAAAAAGGACTACACGCTGTCCGACGGCGTGCACCTCTCGAAGGAGGCCGTTACCGCGTATTTTACCTACGTGCGCACCCATGCTTATGCCGCCGAGGACCGCCGCCCGCAGCCGCTGGGCACGATCCCGACACCGGACGGTGTGCCCGCGAACCTTATCAACAAGGATCCCATCGCCGTGCGCGGTGCGAAGGTCCCGCTGGAATTTGTTGCTGCAAACGGCGGCAAGCTGTCCGGCACGACGAGCCAGCTCGTCAAAAAGGGCGGCACGGCGGCAGCTGTGACTGCAGTGCCTGACGAGGGCTTTGTCTTTGCGGGCTGGACGGCCAGCTCCGGCGGCAGCTACAGCAGCGCGACGATCAGCTTCACGATGCCCCAGAACGCCGATGCGGGCGGCGTCGTGCTGACAGCCAATTTCAAGGCTGACGCCCATGAACACAACTATGCGGAGATCGAGGATACGCGGGTGAACCCGACCTGCACCAACAACGGCTCGGCCAAGTACAAGTGCACGATCTGCGGCGAAGTCATCGAGAAGGAGCTGCCCGCCCTCGGCCATGACTGGGATGGTGGGGTCGTCAGCAACGGCGTCATCACCTTTGCCTGCCGCCGTGAGGGCTGCGGCGAGACCCGCACCGAGGCCGTGCAGGCGACCCCGACGCCGTCGCCCTCGCCGGTACCGACACCGACAGCCACGCCCGAGCAGCACGTCCACAATTTCCAGCTCGTCAGCGATACCGCGACCTGCGCCGCGGACGGCGTAAAGACCTACCAGTGCAGCTGCGGTGAGCAGATGACCGAGCCATCCCCCGCCACCGGCAGCCACAGCTGGCAGCTGACCGGCCACACCGACCCGCAGGTCGGCGCGGACGGCAGCAATGTTTACACCTGCTCGGTCTGCGGTCAGACGAAGACCGAGGCCCTCCCGGCCCTGCCGGCACCCGACCCGGAGCCGGAGCCTGCCCCCGAGCCCACTGTACCGGAGGAGCCGGCCCCCGCCGCGGAGCCGACCTGCGACCCGGAAATTACCGAATAAGCCACACCTGCCGCGGGCGGATATAGAATCCGCCCCTACGGGGAATGTCGATTTCAACGTAGGGGCGCATTCTATATGCGCCCGCAGGCAGGCGTTTTCCGTAAGGCTGCGGGCCGGGCATGCCCGGCCCCTACCGCAATATTTCCCATGCAAAAATCATCAAACGAAAGAGGTACCCATGTCCGAAACCACTACTCCGCAGCGCCCCAAAAACAGCACCCTGATCCGCCGTTTTCTGCCGTATATGGCCAAGTACCGCGGCGTACTGGCCTTTGATTTGTTCTGCGCCGCGCTGACGACGCTCTGCGACATCGCCCTGCCCTCCATCATGCGCACACTGACGAACACCGTCTCCGCCGCCGCACTGACCGTGGAGACCGTGCTGCGGCTGGCTGCGCTCTACTTTGTGCTGCGCATCATCGATGGCGCGGCAAGCTACTTTATGTCCGGCATCGGGCACATCATGGGCGTACACATCGAGACCGACATGCGCCGCGACGCCTTTGACCACCTGCTGCGGCTCGACCACACCTACTACAACAACACGAAGGTCGGCCAGATCATGGGCCGCATCACCAACGACCTGTTCGATGTGACCGAGTTTGCCCACCACTGCCCGGAGGAGTTCTTCATTGCAGGAATAAAGATCGCAGCATCGTTTGTTATCCTCTGCCAAGCCAGCGTGCCGCTGACGCTCGTCGTCTTTGCCTGCGTGCCGCTGATGGGCGTGGTCTCGGTCAAGCTCAACCGCAAGCTGCGGGATCGGTTCCGCCAGCAGCGCTTTCAGATCGGTGAGCTGAACGCCACGATCGAGGACAGCCTGCTGGGGCAGCGCGTCGTCAAGGCGTTTGCCGCCGAGGACATGGAGCGCGAGAAGTTCGCGCAGGGCAACCGGGATTTTGAACAGATCAAGACCTTAAGCTACCACGCCATGGCGGCGTTCAACACGTCAACGCGCCTTTTTGACGGTCTGATGTACTTTGTTGTCATTCTGGCGGGCGGATTGTCCCTTGTGTACGGGGCCATCAGCGCGGGTGACCTTGTCGCGTATGTGCTGTATGTCTCGACGCTGATCGCGACCATCCGCCGTATCGTCGAATTTGCCGAGCAGTTCCAGCGCGGCATGACCGGCATCGAGCGCTTTGCCGAGATCATGGACACCCCGGTGACCATCGGCGATGTCCCGGATGCGGTACCGCTGCAGCCCGGCCCCGGTGACATCCGGTTTGAAAACGTCAGCTTTGAGTACCCGGACGACCACAACAAGGTGCTGCATAACGTCAGTCTGGATATCCGGCCGGGCGAACGGCTGGCGCTGGTCGGCCCCTCGGGCGGCGGCAAGACCACCCTGTGCAACCTCATCCCACGCTTCTACGAAGTGACCAGCGGCCGCATCCTGATCGACGGACAGGATATCCGCCATGTCACCCTGAAAAGCCTGCGGCAGGATATCGGCATCGTGCAGCAGGACGTGTACCTGTTCAGCGGCACGGTGGCCCAGAACATCGCCTACGGCAAGCCCGGCGCCACCCGCGAAGAGATCATGGAAGCGGCGCGTCTGGCCGGGGCGGAAAAGTTCATTCTGGCCCTGAAGGACGGCTTTGATACCTATGTGGGTGAGCGCGGTGTCAAGCTCTCCGGCGGACAGAAGCAGCGCATCGCCATTGCGCGGGTGTTCCTGAAGAACCCGCCCATCCTCATTCTGGACGAGGCCACCAGCGCACTGGACAACGAAAGCGAGATCCTGGTGGGCCAGAGCCTTGAAAAGCTGGCCCATGGCCGCACCACCCTGACCATCGCCCACCGCCTGACCACCATCAAGGATTACGACCGCATCCTTGTGCTGGGCGAAGAGGGCATCGTAGAATCCGGCACCCACGACCAGCTGCTGGCAAAGCAGGGCGTCTACTACCGCCTGTGGAATCAGCTGCCGGGGGAAGATACGCTGTAAATTTTATTGAACGTACAAAGAAAAACCCGGAAACGACCGTCGTTTCCGGGTTTTTAAGTTTCTGAAAAAATACCGCTGAATTATTCACCCACGATCAGGCGCACAGAACCATAGATACCGGCATCGTTGCCAAGGATGGCGGGCACGATAGGGGTCTCACGGCAGGACTTGAAGGCATAGACCTTGAAATGCTCCCGCAGCGGGGCAAACAGCACATCACCGGCGCGGGATACGCCGCCGCCCACCATGAACATCTCCGGGTCCACGGTGGCGGCAATGGTCGCCAGCGCCATGCCAAGGGTATCGGTCATCTCGTCCACCTCGCGGGCGGCAAGGGCGTCGCCATTGCGGGCGGCATCAAACACGTCCTTGGCGGCAAACTCGGTGCCGCGCAGGGTGCAGGGGGTGTCCGGGTTCTCGTCCAGCAGCTTCTTCATGCAGCGCACAACGCCCGTAGCACTGGAATACTGCTCCAGACATCCGTGCTTGCCGCAGCCGCAGGCGGCGGTCTCGTGGCGGTCCACCGTGATGTGGCCGATCTCGCCGCCGGCACCGTGGGTGCCATCGATGACCTTGCCGTTGACGATGACACCACCGCCCACGCCGGTGCCCAGCGTGACCATGACCGCGCTGCGGCAGCCCTTGGCGGCACCCATCCAGATCTCGCCCAGAGCGGCCACGTTGGCATCGTTGCCCACCAGAACCTTGATGCCGCCCAGCATGGTGCTCAGCTCTTCGGCTACGTTGTGCTTGCCCCAGCCGCCGAGGTTTGCACAGATGATGGGCACGATGCGGCTGTCCAACACAGGGCCGGGCACGCCCACGCCCACGCCCTCTACCTGCTCAGCGGCAAGGCCTTTTTCCTGCATCTTGCCCTGCACGGCAGCGGCCAGATTTTTCAGAATGTGCTCACCGGCGTTGGAGGTGTCGGTGGGAACTTCCCACTTTTCCAGCAGTTCGCCGGTGGTCTTGAACAGGCCGATCTTGGCGGTGGTGCCGCCCAGATCGATGCCGAATGCGTATTCTTTCATGTTTCATTTACCTCTTTTTGACGGCCAGCGGCCGCAGTATTTCGCGTGTTCCAGTATACCACACCTACCCGCAAAAGAGCAGTGCCGCTGCGGATTTTCATGCAAACAGACGGAAAACGCAGTGGATGTTTGGCACAAATGCCAGTGTTCACCGCACGGTGTTGGTCAGACTGCCAATGCCGTCGATCTCGCAGCGCACCGTGTCGCCGGGCTTCAAAAACTGCGGCGGGTCCATGCCCATGCCCACACCTGCCGGGGTGCCGGTAGCAATGATGGTGCCGGCCTTCAGGGTCATGCCCTGCGTCAGCTCGTGGATCACGTGGTCGATGTCAAAAATTTGCAGGCCGGTGTTCGAGTCCTGCCGCTTTTCGCCGTTGACAAAGCTGCGGATGCCCATTTTGGGCGGGTAGGTGTCGAATTCGTCTGCGGTAACGATGCAGGGGCCGATGGGCGTGAAGCCGTCCAGACTTTTGCCGAAATACCACTGCTTGTGGGCGGTCTGCACATCGCGGGCGGAAACGTCGTTCAGGATGGTGTAGCCGAACACATAGTCTTTTGTCTGCCCGGCGGGCACATCCCTGGCATCTTTGCCCAGAACCACAGCCAGCTCGCATTCGTAGTCCAGCTTCTGCACAAGGTCAGTGTGAGCTTCAATAAAGCCGCCGTCCGGCACAGCGCGGGAAACGCGCTTGGAAAAATAAATGGCATCCTGATGTTTGGTTGCAAAGGCATCGGCAGAGTATTTCTCCGCTTCGTCCGAGTGGGCCATGTAGTTGATGCCAAGGCACACCACATCCTGCGCCGGGCAGGGAATAGGGCTTTGCAGCTGCACGGCATCCACGGGCAGGGCCGGGATGCCCGCAATGGCAAGCTGCAGGCCTGCCCGCACCTGCGGGGTCAGAAAGGGGATGGCATCGGACAAGGTTTCATAGGAAAGGCCCAGCCAGCTCAGCGGCCAGATCTGTGTGCCGTCCGGCGAAAGAATGGCCGGATCTTCTACGCCGTCCGGCAGGCGGCAGGTGACAAAACGCATTTCAGTTTCCTCCCTCAGTGACGGTAGGCGATGGCGTTCTGGATGCGGTCGGCCTCAGCCTGCCCGGCCAGCTGGCGCACCAGCTCCAGCGCAAAGGGGATGGCACCGCCCAGACCGTAGCTGGTGGTGATATTGCCGTCCACTACCACTTCGGTGTCCAGCACCTCGGCACCGGCCAATTTGTCTTGGAAACCGGCGTGCGCCGTGGCTTTTCTGCCCTCCAGCAGGCCGAGAGATGCCAGCACGCTGGGTGCTGCGCAGATGGCAGCTACCTTTTTGCCGCTCTTTGCAAAGGAAATGCAGGTGTCGGTAACGGTCTTGTTGGCGGCAAGGTTCGGGGTGCCGGGGATGCCGCCGGGCAGCACCACCATGTCCACATCCGAATAATCCACCTCTTCGGCCAGTGCGTCGGCGGTGATATGCACCTTGTGGCTGCTCACGATCTCACGGCTGCCGGATGCGCTGGCAATGGTCACCTCCACCTTGGCGCGGCGCAGCAGATCGACCACCAGCAGGGCTTCACATTCCTCGGTGCCCTCGGCAAAAAATACAACAGCTTTGCTCATAAAAATCAAACCTCCCTGATTTCTGATGAAGACGGCGCATCTGCACCGCATGAGGAAAAACGATAGAAGGACCCCGCTGGCGTGGGGACTTCTGCCTTCCCGGTTGAATGATAAAAGCCGCATACCGCACGGGCGGCACGCGGCATGGTTTGTGTGGAAGTTCAGTTTTGATCGTCGGCAGCTTTTTCCGCTTCCAGCAAGGCGCGTAACACGCTGTCGTTGGCACTCAGCACCCGGCTTACCCGGCTGATGATGGCGCTGGATGCACCGGTCTTATCCATGATCTCGGTGTAGATGCGCTTGTCCACCAGCATTTCGGCAATGTTGTAGCGCTGCTCCATTGCGCTCAGCTCGGAATAGCTGCACACATCCTGTAAAAAACGGTAGCACTGTTCCGGGGTCTTGAGCTGCAAAAATGCCTGATACAGACCGGACTGGCCGGTAGGATGATCTTTTGCCATGTTGTTCTCCTTTTTTGCGGATGCCGCCCACAGGCAGACACTTTATTACACTACACCAGTGTAGTACAAACGGGGAGAAATTTCAATAGCATTTGCGGCTTTTTAGCCCAGCGTGTGCTCAAACACCACTTCGTCCCGGGGGACGGTGCCGTTTTCCTGCTCGGCGGGCTTTAAATTGCGGTAGCGCAGGGCCTTGAAGAACTGCTGCACCGGCAGGGCCTTGGCGTGCACGGTGCACCACACACGGCCCTTGCCCTCGCCGCGGGCCAGCCGCTCGCAGGAGAGCACGATGTCCCGGCCCAGTGCCTTGCCGCGGTATTCGGGCCTGAGGTACAGGTGCATCAGATGCAGGGCGGTGTTCTCCATCTTCCACGCAAAGTAGCCGATGGTCTTGCCGCCCAGAACCACGAGGAAGTAGTTCACATCGTTGTCGATGTCCTCCTCAATGGCATCGGCGCTCTGCAGCTCTTCCACAAGGGTGTCCAGCTGCTTTGCGGGGTAATAGCGCTTGTACACCTCATGCCAGAGTTCACTGGCAAGGTCGGCGGTGGCGTGGATATATTTGGCCTTGGCGACCAGCTTGTAATCAGGCTTCATAGTTCTCCTTACACTTTTACAATATAATCCGGCTTGCGGGGTGCTGCGGGCTTGGGGTCTGCAGCAGGGTAGCCCAGAATGCAGTGGCCGATGCCGACCCAATCGCCCTCGATGCCCCACTGCCGGAGCAGGGCCTTGCCCTCTTCTGTTTCAAACTCTTCCTTTGCGCGGTTGATCCAGCAGCTGCCCAGCCCCAGCGAAGCTGCAGCCAGCATCAGGTTGCCCATGACAAGGCTGCCGTCGGGTACGGCATTTGCGGCGTGAGCATCGGCCAGCACCACCAGAATGGTGGGAGCGCCGTACATGGGGTCGGTGTCCCTGCCCATGACAGCAGCGTTCATGCGGGTGAGCTGGGCGCGGGCGGCAGCGTCCTGCACGACCACGATCTTTGCGCTCTGGCGGCCCATGGCGCTGGCAGCGTAGGTGCCGGCTTCCAGCACGGCATTCAGCTCTTCGTCGGTGATCTGCTCCGGCTTATAGGCACGGCAGCTGCGGCGGCTTTTAATGGTTTCCAAGGTTTCGTTGGTCATTCCAAATCCCTCCCTAAAAGCGTGTGCCTTTATTGTATCACAAGACAGGCCGGAGTGTAAAGAAATTCCCTGCAGAGACGGTTTTGTTGCGCGTAAACGTTATCGTTGCGGGAATCATGTCAAAATGCACAATAAAACGTAAAAAGATTATGGAAAAGCATTCTTGCTGCCAAAGGACAAATACGCTATAATAGGGCTACCAAACTGGAAAGGAGTCGTGCTCTATGGCAAAGGCATCACAGGCAGTCATTCTGGAAAATGAATTTTATATCATCAAAGCCCCCAATGGAAAGGTACTGGAAGTAAAGAACTTCAACACCGAGAACGGCGCGGCCATCCAGCTGTGGAGCTATGCAGGCCATCCGTGGCAGCAGTGGCAGTTCGTGGATGCAGGCGAGGGCCGCTGGCGCATCTGCAACCGCTTTACCGGCAAGATGATGGATCTGGCCCTTGGCGGTGTGGTGGAGGGCACATGGCTGCACCAGTGGGACCGCACCAGCGGGCTGAGTCAGTGCTGGGCGCTGGAGCCCACCCGCAGCGGGCGCACCCGCATCCGCAATGTGCTGGCGGATAAATACATCGACCTTGTGGGTATGAACACCTCCAACGGCGCACAGGCCCAGATCTGGAACTTTGTGGCCGGCGGCAATCAGGAGTGGACGCTGGAACGCATCGATCCGGACACCGCCCAGAGCGGCCGCCGCGCTGAGGAGGCCAAAGACCCGCAGCCCACGCCCAGCCAGCGCAAGCATCAGAACGACCTTGTGCGCAAGCTGAACAATGCGGGCAAGGGAAGAGCAAGCCGGAAGGCTTGAACCCTCTCAGTCATTGCTGCGCAATGCCAGCTCCCCCGAAAGGGGGAGCTTTATTTGCGCAAATCGGAAGAAGAAAAAGCTCCCCCCTCGGGGGAGCTGGCGCGTTAGCGCCTGAGAGGGTTTTACACACAAAAAAGGAGAACGCAATGAATCTAGGAGCCTTCATGAACCCCGAATTTCCCATTTTCAGCACCACGCTGTGCTATCTGGAACGGGACGATGCCTACCTGATGCTGCACCGCATCAAAAAGCAGGACGACTACAACCACGACAAATGGATCGGCGTGGGCGGAAAGTTTGAGCGGTTTGAAAGCCCGGAGGACTGCCTGCTGCGGGAAGTGAAGGAGGAGACCGGCCTGACGCTGAAGCGCTTCCGCGCCCGGGGTCTGCTGACCTTTATTTGGGGCAACATGACCGAGTTCATCCACCTGTACACCGCTGATGAATGGACGGGCGAGATGGTGCAGGGCGATGCCTGCAGGGAAGGCGTGCTGGAATGGGTGCCGAAGGATAAGGCGGCTGAACTGCCCATCTGGGAGGGCGACAAGATCTTCTTCCGGCTGCTGAATGAGGAACGGCCTTATTTCTCCCTCAAGCTGGTGTATGAAGGCGACACCCTCACGCAGGCAGTGCTGGACGGGAAACGAATCGTTTGAGCTCCATCTGCTGTGCGACAGCTGCAGGTTGACGGTAGCAAAAGGCTGTTCACCGCCCGGCTCCTTATCGTGAAAAGGCAACGCCGGAATGACCGCAGTCATTCCGGCGTTGCTATATATAAAAATATTTTTCCGCTGATATTGTCAGAGCGAAGCGGAGACAACTCTAAAAGTTAGTTCAGCTTCAGATCGCCCTCTTTGATCCAGCCCAGCTTGCGCTCGATCTCGCAGAAGATCACACTCAGCACGGCGGGCAGAACAAAGCACAGCAGCACCATGGCAGCCCAGTCCATCGGGGTGATGGCGGCTTTGGTACCGGCGGCAATGTCGCTGACCCAGCCGGTGTACACGCCGATCTGGCCCACCAGACCGCAGGTGCCCATGCCGGAGGACACGGCGGCACCGTTCATCTCAAAGTGGAACACGCAGGTAGCCAGCGGGCCGGTGATGGCACTGGCCAGCGTGGGTGCGATCCAGATACGGGGGTTCTTGACGATGTTGCCCATCTGCAGCATGCTGGTGCCAAGGCCCTGACTGACCAGACCGCCCACGCCGTTCTCCTTGTAGCTCATCACGGCAAAGCCGATCATCTGGGCGCAGCAGCCTGCCACGGCGGCACCGCCGGCAAGGCCGGTCAGACCCAGCGCGGCGCAGATGGCGGCAGAGGAAATGGGCAGGGTCAGCGCCACGCCCACAATGACGGATACCAGAATGCCCATGACCAGCGGAGCCTGTTCGGTGGCCCACATGATCAGGGTGCCCACCTGACTTGCGGCAGCGCCAATGGGTGCGGCGATCAGCATGGAAAGGCCCACGCCGGAAAAAATGGTCACCAGCGGGGTCACGAGGATGTCCACGCGGGTCTCCTTGCTCACGGCCTTGCCCAGTTCGGAAGCCACGATGGCAATGATGAGCACGGCCAGCGGGCCGCCTGCGCCGCCCAGAGCATTGGCCGAGTAGCCTACGGTAATCAGGCTGAACAGCACCAGCGGCGGGCAGTGCAGCGCCCAGCCAATGGCGCAGGCCATGGCCGGGCCGCTCATGGCCGTGGCATAGCCGCCAAGGTCTACCAGCACGTCAAGGCCGGTCTGCTGGCCCAGCGTCTTGATGATGGTGCCGATCAGCAGGCTGGCAAACAGGCCCTGCGCCATGGCACCCAGCGCTTCAATGAGATAGCGCTGCGGGGTGATGACGATATCCTTGCGTTTTAAGAAATCTTTCACATTTGACATGAGAAACTGCCTTTCTGTTTCAAGATGGTGGATTCAATGCAAAAACTGCATGTCAAGTATAATACCATACACATGTCAAGACAACAAGACAAAATGCTGATTTTGCTGGAAATATCTGCAATTTTTGGCTTTGTGCAATGTTTTTGCGGGCTGAGACGTATCTATTTTGGAGCATTTTCTGATACCGGGGCGGCAGCTTTTCGGAGCTGCGCTTTGCAGTGTGCGGCAATTGACGGGGGCTTGCCCGCGGGTGTATACTGAAAGAGTATTGAGAAGATGAAACGCTGCCCTTTTTGCGAAGGGCGGCATCCCGATAAAAATGCATGAGGTTTGGAGCACAGCATGAAAAAAACGTTCTGGAATAAACTGACTGCCCGCGGCACCCGCGGCAAAACGCGGTGCGCAGCGGCAGTTCTGGCATTGGCAATGACCTTTTCAATGGGCGCACCGCTGGCACTGGCTGCACAGCCGGAAGAAAGTACCGCGGCAGTGACCGAGACTGTTTCTGCACAACAGGAAACGGCAATGCCCACCCTGCAGACGGAGACCCCGGAGCTTGCTGCACAGGACCCGGAAGCGCCGCCTGTACAGGCCATCGAAGCGGAGGAGAACAGCACGAACCAGCACACGCCGGAAAACAGCGTGGTGCTGACACCGGAAGAGATCCGTGCCGCGCTGGATGCCGGTGCCATGGATGCCGCCGAGGCCCAGTGCATCGACCTGAGCGATGAGAACGGATTTTTCAGCTGGCTGCTCAATTTCCTGTTCGGCTGGCTGGGCAAGAGCGATACGGAGCCGGTCTATTCCGGCTGGCGCACCTCCGGCGGCAAGACCTACTACTACAGCCAGACCACCAACAAGCCGGTGACCGGCATCCAGTGCATCGACAATAAACTCTATTACTTCAATGCGGACGGTGTGCTGGAAAATGGAAAGACCTTCGGTGTGGATGTTTCCAAGTATCAGAAGAACATCGACTGGAACCAGATCAAAAAGGCAGGCGTGAGCTTTGTGATCGTCCGCATCGGCTACCGCGGCTATGGTGCTTCCGGCACGCTGGTGCTGGACCCCATGTTCGAGGAGCATTTCACCAATGTGAAGAATGCGGGCCTGAAGGTGGGCGTGTATTTCTTCAGTCAGGCCACCACCGAGGAGGAAGCCAAGGAGGAAGCCTTTGCCTGCGCCTACGTACTGAACGGACGCAAGCTGGATTACCCCATCTTCTTTGACACCGAAGCATCCGGCGCTTCCAATGGTTCCGGCCGCGCCGACGGTCTGGGTATGGAGGACCGCACCAAGTGCGCCATCGCCTTCTGTGAGGAGGTCAAGGCACAGGGCTACAAACCCGGTGTGTATGCCTCTACCCTGTGGTACCGCAAGCGTGTCAATCTGAACAGCCTGAAAAAATATACCATCTGGAACGCGCATTATGGTGTTGCCAGCAGCCCCATCGACTGCGCCCTGTGGCAGGGCACCTGCACGGCACGCCTGCCCGGCTATAAGGGCGATATGGACGTGAACATCAGCTACATCGGATAAGTGAGGAAACTGCAATGGACCGCATTCGCCTGATCGCATCGGACATGGACGCGACCCTTCTGGACGAGTACAGCCAGCTGCCGCCAAAGTTTACCGAGACCATCCGTGCACTGGCCGGGCAGGGCATCTTGTTTGCCGCCGCCAGCGGGCGGCCTCTGTACACACTGGAAACGATGTTCCCGGATCTGCTGGAGGAGATCATTCTCATTGGCGACAACGGCGGCGCTGCCCGCTGGAAGGGGAAAGACCTGTTTGTGTCCGAAATGCCTGCCGAGGGCTGGCGGCAGCTGGCCCGCAGCACAAAGCAGGCCGGAGACGTGGGCCTTTTGTGCGGACTGCAGGCGGCCTACGCGGAAAAGCAGGACGAGAAATACGATAAAGTTTTCAAGAATTTTTATACCCGGGTGGAATACGTGGATGACCTGACTGCGGTGGAAGCGGCGGCGGATAAGTTTACCGTCTACCTGGCCAACGACGACTCACAGAAAGCCTTCGACCGGATCTACGGCGCATTCCACACCGGAAATGGCGGTGCATTCTCGGTGGCAGTGGCAGGCAGAAACTGGGTGGACGTGATGAACCCAGGTGTGCACAAGGGTGCAGCACTGGCAAAGGTGGGTGCACTGCTGGGCATTCCGGCCGACAGCATGATGGCCTTTGGCGACACCTACAACGATGCCGAGATGCTCACCACCGCGAAGTACGGCTTTTTGATGGAGAACGGCAGCGGACCGCTGCGGGCGCAGGTGCCGTTTCTGGCACCGTCCCACCGGGAATACGGCGTGATGCAGGTGCTGAAACAGGTGCTCCGC
>OHSK01000892.1_pt1 | contig 13624 bp, 8 predicted proteins | sample 1578701 | NCBI WGS metagenome assembly OHSK01 (sample SAMEA3879503, study PRJEB24766) | human gut metagenome | biome: human-associated habitat; feature: feces | place: USA | collected 1985/1987
ATGTTCACAATGCACACAATGGTAATGGCAGATAATGACAAACCGATCCAGGTAAATCAACTCCCTGCAAAGGCTCAAACTTTCCTCAATACCTACTTTAAAGATCATAAAGTGGCATTGGCAAAACAGGAAACAGAATTATTCTATAAAAGCTACGATGTGGTCTTCACTAATGGAGAAAAAGTAGAATTCGATAAGGCGGGAGAATGGACAGAAGTTAAATGCCAGCAAAGTGAAGTCCCTGCACAGATCATCCCGGAAGCAATCCGTACTTATGTAAAGACAAACTATCCGGATGTTAAAATCATACAGATTGAACGGGATAAAAAAGAATATGAAGTAAAGCTGTCTAACCGTTGGGAAATCAAGTTTGACTCTAAGATGAGAGTAATTGACATTGATGACTAAAATAAAAAAAACAGTAAATCATCGAATAGGAGGAAACACCGCTTCCTCTATTCGATGATTTACTGTTTTTTGACTTTAAGTTCCCGGACCGTTTAATGTTACTTCCGATAGAAATAAATGCAATGGCACAATGTTTTGTCATAAAACCACACCGCTCCAGCGTCCTGCGTGAAGCAACATTATCAGCTGCACACCCTGCAATAGGGAGTATATCCCGCTTTTAAGCATGATTCTTTAAGATGCGAAATAATCATCGTTGCATACCCCTGCCTGCGGAATCATCAAATGACTTGCAGAAAGCACTCTTAATCTGAAATTCTTTCAACGCTCTTCCGAATATTTCTTCTTTTCGTGAAAGCAGTTCATCAGACAGATAGAATTCAATCAGCTCTCCTTCTTCCGACTGAATGAAATACCCCACTCTTTCTTCATCCTGTTCGATACAGAAACAAGTGCCTTTTGCAACAAGCCACTCGCAGTGTAACTCCTAGGGGTAACGCAAAGAATCCAGATATTGATTTCTCAGATTCAGAAGTGATGCCAATGGTACAGCTTTAAATTCAATCATAATTCCGTTTTTGCTAAAGATACGAAAGTTTTCCGGATACGAAAAATTACTTTACTAAACTGATATACTCCCCATATCCTTCAGCCTGCATCTTCTCTTTAGGAATGAATCTCAACGAAGCACTGTTGATGCAATAACGCAAACCACCTTTATCTGCCGGACCATCAGTGAAGACATGTCCTAAATGGGCATCACCCGTAGCACTTCGAACCTCTGTGCGTACCATACCATGAGAAGTATCCATCTTCTCATGAATAAGTTTACGGTCAATCGGTTTTGAGAAACTGGGCCAGCCACAGCCGGAATCAAACTTATCAGTTGAAACGAACAAAGGCTCACCCGTGGTGATATCTACATAAATACCGGGACGGTGTTCATTCCAATAATCATTATGAAAAGCCGGCTCGGTTGCATTCTTTTGAGTCACGGCATATTGCTCCGGGGTGAGTTTAGAACGCAACACCGTATCATCCGGTTTACTATAAACAGATTTTTTCGGCATTTTAGCCTTACGCGCCAAGTCAAATAGTTCAGGATGGATATGACAATATCCGCCCGGATTCTTATCCAGATAATCCTGGTGATAGTCTTCCGCGGGATAGAAATTCTTCAAAGGCTTTATTTCTACTGCCAGCGGAATAACCGCTAAATCAGCCGGATCAGTATAATAAATACCCGTACGATATTGGGTACCCTTGTCATTACCCTGCCTGTTTACGCTGGTAGGATCGATGGTTTTGAAATAAAGATCTATGAGAAAAGGCAAGTCCACTTTGAGGGGATCATACTGCACTTTCACGGTTTCTGCAAAGTCCGTAGTTCCGGTACATACTTGTTTATAAGTCGGATTGGCAATATTGCCGTTTGCATAGCCGACTTGCGTAGTTTCTACGCCATCAATTAGTTTCAGGAAATGCTCGGTTCCCCAGAAACAGCCTCCTGCCAGATAAATTTCCTTGGTTGATTCCATATCTTTTTTCCTTTCTGCCTGCCCTGCCTGATTATTGGCACAAGCCAGACAACTTATTAACAATACAAATATAAGTTGTTTCATATCTTCAGCTCTCCAACAAATCTTATGCTATTGATATATGAATATATAACAATCAAACCGATAGGATAGTTGAACACAAGAGACTACAATATAGCGCTGCCTGTATTCTCTTCTATAAAAGAGGTGCGATCCGGCTCATAGTTTATCTCCGCCTTCCGGGCCTGCGAGTGCTGAAATTGTCGGGCTACTTTAAACTCCTTCCCTTCTTTCAATAAATAAGAACCTGTCTGCTTAAACCAGAAGCCCACATTAGCTTCTATACATTGGCGACGAATCTCCAAAACCCAGTCATAATCGCATACACGCGCCTCCCGTCCAGATTCTCCTCCGGCTACAACCTGCTCAACCCACTCACCTAACTCTCCCCTGAAATCTATCCGGCTGAGAAGCGGTTCGCAAATAATAATTTTATGCTTAATGGGAGCTGCCTTATAAATAGGCAGGCGATAGTCAATCCGATCCTGATTCTCCATCGTACAACAGATTGTTACATTATCATATCCTTCTCCCCAATCTGAGGGTAAACAATCCTTCAGTCGGTCAATACGCTTAGTGATAAACAGAAAGTGGAGATCTTGTCTCAACCGCATCATCTCCCATGCTTCAGGACGCCATTCATCAGCATCTTCCACCAGAAAATCAGAAGTGAAACATGTATAGACTAGGTTACCGGAAGGTATCTTGTAAGTTTTGTTTTTCTTTTGCTGCACAGGCAGATTGAACTTCTCTGTCTTTGCCACAACGGAACTATCCTTACCATATTTACCATCTGTACGATAAACATAGCAATGCTGACAGCCTGTACTAAACTTATGACAGCCATGCCAGGGATTCCACATCGAAGTCTTTACACCTATTCGCAGCATATGTTCATTGTCTCCATAACTCTATGTCTTTATTGTTGCTTTCACAAAGTTATGCATTGCCCTTATTCCAGGCAGTATTCGAGTTCTCTTTTATGGAACTTTTACATGCGCTTATGAAAAGAAGCATGAAAAAGAAAAAGGGACTCTGCAACATTTATGTCGACAGAGTCCCTTTTTCTATATTGCCAATAAACTAATTCATTGTCGCCGGTGTCTTCAGCTTCACATCTGCCCAATCAGACCATGTAGGAGAAACCATATACTGAGGTTCCTGCATCTTGCCAATCAAAGCAGTAGCTTTCTTCACCTCTGCATTGGTCTTTTCAAACAGTTCTTTCATGGTTAAATCTCCCTTTGCATCCTTGATACATTTAACCAGGAAGTAAGTATAATATCCCTGCTTCTTATCATGATAAACACTGGAAGTCTGGTCACCGCTACTGGATGAGAAACTCAAGGTATGTCCCTGTGGCAAACCCACCTTCGGTACTACACGTACCCCTTTTTGGGCCAGCAACGGAGCAGCACTCTTGTAGCCACCACTAAAGCAAGCATCCAGGAAAACATAAGCTCCCTTGATAGGATAGGTTGCCAGACGCTTATATAAATCCGCCAGAGAAATACCCAGACGAATGTTCTTACCCGTAATATCTACCGGCAGCAGATAAGGTTCTTTCGTTGCCTCATCATTATTACCATGACCGGAATAATAGAATATCAATTCCGCTTCAGGATCAGTACTTGCCATATTCACCAACCAGTCAAGCTGTTCGTGCATCATACCAGCCGTAGCATTCGGAACAACTTTCAGTTGTCCATCAGGTACACCAAATGTACGTACACAATATTCACGGAATACCATAGCATCATTCACGGCATAAGGCACATTAATCTCTGCATTGGCACCGGTTATGCTATAATCTTCGTTACCAATGATCAATGCATAACGGTGACGATTCACAGCACCCACAGGAATATCTTGCAGCAACTCAGTATTGAGTCCTAAACTAACATTCTTAAGATCAACCGCCTTACGGACAGCTCCGTCAATCTTGATTGTGCTGGATGCTGTTAAGTATTCACCCACCTTCACCTTATAGGCTTCACTCAGATAAGAAGAACGGGAATCTTCACTCACGCTTACCATCACAGCGATTGAATCACCATCGAAACGCTTGTTCACCAGGAAACCATAATCCAGTGTTGCTACATCACCCGGAGCAATACTATCAATCGTCATTTCAGGTACATCAGTTGTAAACACATTATTCGGCAACTTGAAGTTCAATTTCACATTACGTGCTGTCTTCGAACCGAAATTCTGCAAAGCAAGCGTCAGCTTACCATTCTTACCTAAAGTGATAGAAGAACCTTCGGAAGCAAAGAACTGATGATCCGCCACACGCAGGCGCGGCATAGCATATTCCTGTGTATTAACAATCAATTCCGACGGATCAGCATCAAAACCATTCGCTTCGAATGCATAGATATTGATCTTGGCCAGTGCTGACGGCATTTCTTTCTTTACCAGATAACGGAAAGTGTATTGCTTCGATGTTCCTGCGGGAATATTACCACCATCCAACTCACGGGGACCGTCGAAATATTCATCATATCCCTGTTGTTCGGAAAGACGGAGGCGGATGTTATAAGCATCCCCCTGTCCCTTATTCTCAACAGAAAATTGAACAGCAAAACTTTCACCGGCATCTATTACCTTATTATTATTACCATCAATAAAACTATCCACATGGATGACCAACATAGCAGGTTCCACCGGCACAGGAGCAGATTCCTGTTGCTGTGCCACCCCTTCAGTCTTCTTCAATGCCTCATTATAGGCCAGCAAACGGGATGGGAAAGAAGTATATGAAGCACCGTCAGTAATAATTTTCATCAAGACTTCATACTCAGATTTCATATCCATATACTGATATACACCCGCCAACCCCTGCATATACATTTTAGATGAAGGTTCTTTTTCCAGAATTTTCAGGAACAGGTCTTTAGCATCCAGCAGATAACCGGAAGCACGCTGACGTACCAACGCATATTCGGTATCATTAGCAATAGTAGCACCGTTATTCACAATTTCAGTAGCTACATTGAAATTAACACGTGCCAATCCGGTGAGCAACTCAAAACTATCGGGATGGAGAGCATACAAACGTTTGTAGATATCAAGCGCTTCCTGATTCTTTCCCTGACGTTCCAGAATACGTGCCTTGATGGGCAATACCTTATCATTATTGGGATCAACTTCAAGAATACGATCGATGGCCGACAGTAACTTCGGCATATTGTTCGTGGCAATATGCACATTCACCAGATTATAAAGGAAATCAAGCGAAACAGGATACTTGGCTATGGCTTCCTCCAAAACACGTTCCTGTTCAGAATAATTCTTCTGCGACTGATAAATCATATTCATATATACATAGCAGTCTTTCTGCTGTGTATCCGTTCCCGTGCTTAAATACTCCTGGAAATACTTCAACGCCTGCGAGTACTTTTGGAGATTGTAGGCAGATACCGCCGCATAATATACTACAGAAGCATAGCGGTTATCTTTGGGAAGCAACTCGCTCTGAAAAATCTTCAGCCGGGGCATCTCAATATAAGCTGCCGCAAAATCCAGCGCCTTAGAGGGTTGCTTCTGTTCGGAATAATACACTGCACCATTCAACAGATAAGGATACATAGCACGCAAACGATTCTTGGCGCCACTCAAATACTGACCGTTATCCGGTGCTTCCACAACTTTCATGAAATTCTCGTAACTGTCCAGCAAATAGCTATACATACCCGTCACGTTCGTTCCTTTATCGCGCTCACTTTCAAAAAGCACATATTGTTGGTTAGCACGCTTAGAAGCAGCAGCGGCATCCTGTGCCACTACTCTCCCATATGCTCCCAACATTAAAATGATTGTCAGTACTAAAAAATTCTTCATATTTATTTATTAGCTCCTCACTAAATTATTTTGCAGGAAAAGCATCCATGATTACAAACTCTACGTTAATCTTACGGAATTCACCACCGCGTTCTTTGGCTACTTCCACATGATATTCATATTCGTTCTTGGTGTTATCCAGTGTGGTTACATTCTTTTCTATATAATTCTTCACACCTGCCGCACGCATCAAAGCCAACTGTTCATTAGCAGTAATGCCCGAAGCCTTTGTTACGGTAATATTATCAAGATTACCATCCTTATAATAAGGTTCATCGATAAATTCGCCATATTGTCCGTTATAGGCAATGCGTCCGCGAATAGGACTTGCATCGGCAGAACCGGTAACAATGACCTTCACTTGTTTACCTTCAGACAGATACTTGGAGAAATCGCCTTCAAAAGCATTCTTGATTATCTTCATCAGAGACATTGCGGCATTGGAACGTTCAATATCATAACCACCTGACGGGAAGTCCTCCTTTGCAGAAAACTCTTTATTGATCACCTCATACTGGTAGCCCACTTTGTAGTTCAGAATCTTATTACCATTAGCATCCACACCCGGAATTACTTCTGTCCTCACATCAATCTGTGTATTTTCCGTAATCAGCTTATCCTGCTTCTTTTCTTCGATTACAGCTTCTTTGATCTCCTTCAGCTGAATTTCTTCACGACTTGCCTGCTGCATAATTTCCAGCGGAACAAAGTTTTCATCTGCTTCCAAGGCGGTCAACTTAGTGCGACCGATATTATCATAAATATAGACCTTATTCGTAGTCTCATTACGCACTTCTACATAAGCCAACTCAAATTCGTCCTTATCATTCAATACATAAACCGCATTATCAAATTTCAGGTTCTTACCATCCTTAAAGTCGCCTACTTCATTTGAAGGCACTTCCAAAGCAATCGCGGGCAATGCATTAAATCCGATGTTCAGCATATTCTTGGAAGCGTCATATTCTCCCACGAAAGGATTATCAATAGAGATGCGGTCGCCTGCCAACTCCGTTGCCACTTCCTGAGCAAACAATTGTTGTTGCTTCAGGCGAGTCTCGTCATTCACACGGATAGCATAATCTTCCATGGACTCACCCTGCATCATCTTCACCCACTCATTCATCTTAGCATCCACTTCCTTACTCATCAATTTACCAAAGAAAGGATTCAAACCATTAGCATCCCAGAACACAAGTCCTTTGGCGCGATTGGAAAGCATGAATACATCGCTCGTTTACTTGTTCACAAAGAAGCGACTACCCGTCACACCACCCGGATTTTCATCCAATGTCTGTTCAGGCACACTGTTTTTCAAGTTCATGATGACAATAGCGTTACCATCTTTAACCACACTGATATATTTGCCATCCGGATGAAAGGACGGAGAAGTCAGTGTTCCACCTATCTTATCAAAGATATCCACCTTATCCCATGTCTTTGTATCGAAAATAGTCAGACGCTTGTCTGCCGTCACAACAGCCATTTGAGAAGCATCGGCAGAAAAGACCAATTCAGTTACTTCGGCAGGCATCGGAAGAGAAGTACGCAGTTCTTTTGTCTGGAAATTCCAGATATCGATATTCTTACCGGTTCCGGCAGCGATAAAATAGTTGTTGGGACTCATAGTAATAGCCGTCGCGACAGCTTTTCCCTGAATATAAGCCTGAGGCAAATATGCTTTTGTGTCGTAAACTATGATTTCTCCTAAAGAATTGGAAACCAAAAAATTGCGTGCATCAGCACCATAGCACATGGCAACAGGGACAATGTCTCCCTTTGATGCATCTTTCATCAACTCAGCGCCTACAGGTCCGGGCACAAAGAAACTCAGATTCTTCCTGCCCTTCAGTTCCTTGCTCTTACGCTGCTCTTTCAGTTCAAAAAGCTTTTTGTTCCGGTCACGGAAAGAATAAATACTAACAGGTTTCTTCCCCCGCATCAAAGCCAGTGAACTACCCGTAGGGTTAAAGGCTATTTTATCAACATCTCTCAGATCGACAATAGGGATATCGCGAATCGTAAGCAAAGAACCATCCGACAGGAAAGCTGTACAAAACGTTGTATTGTCAAATGCCGAAATACGTTTCGCTGAAGGAAAACTCCTTTTCACCTGTACCTGCGCCATTGCCTGACTGCCAAAGAAAGCAGCCACAATACAAAATGCAATACCCTTGACCGGGCGGAACCACATTCTCATTTCATCCATATCTTTAATGTTTATAATAGTTTATGTTTCATACTATTTGCAAATATAAACATTAAATTCCTATCAAGCGGTCAACAAATTCCTGTTTTTTTTGTTTAAGGAGGCTTTTAACAGGATAAACAGGTAAAAAACAAGATTAAGAGGATCAAAAAGATAACTATGCGGAATATTTATTTGTCACGGAAATCAGTGACAAATATTAAGAATGTTTCAATCCCATCTTTTCAGCACGCTGCAACATAAAAGTGCGTGCAGCCTCGTATTCATTGGGTATCACTCCATCCAAAATAGCATCTTTAATGGCGCTTTTCAGAGTTCCTACCTGCTGGCAGGGTTCCAGATTGAAAGTTTTCATGATTTCTTCTCCACTGATAGGTGGCTGGAAATTGCGAACGCGGTCGCGCTCTTCAAGATCCTTCAGTTTCTGACGCACCAGTTGGAAATTATTAAGAAAACGTTGTTTGCGCTCCATATTCTTAGACGTAATATCAGCTTCACACAATGTCATCAGATCATCAATATCATCTCCGGCTTCAAAGAGAAGACGACGTACTGCAGAGTCGGTTACCACATCATCAGCAATGACAATAGGACGCATGTGCAAACTTACCAGCTTCTGTACATACTTCATTTTTTCATTCATCGGCAATTTCATTCTCCGAAAAATCTCCGGTACCATCTTCTCACCAATGAAATTATGATTGTGGAATGTCCAGCCTGCACGAGGTTCCCAACGTTTGGTAACAGGTTTTGCTATGTCATGCAACAGGGCAGCCCAGCGCAACCAAAGATTATCGGTTTTGCGACTGATATTATCAAGTACTTCCAAAGTATGATAGAAGTTGTCCTTATGAGCCCGTCCGTTGCGGGTTTCCACACCTTGCAATGCAGCAAGTTCCGGAAAAATCAGCGGCAACAGTCCGGAACGATCCAAGTCAATAAAGCCTTTGGAAGGAACTGGAGAGAGCAATATCTTATTTAGTTCCTCCGCAATACGTTCCTTAGAGATAATAGAAATACGTTCACAATTGCGACACAAAGACTCGAACGTAGCATCATCAATATAGAAATTCAATTGGGTAGCAAAACGGATGCAACGCATCATACGCAACGGATCATCACTGAATGTGATATCCGGATCAAGCGGCGTACGGATAGTCTTTTCTTTTAAATCCTCTATACCACCAAAAGGATCTACCAATTCTCCGAAACGGCTTTGGTTCAAACAGACAGCCAGTGCATTAATAGTAAAATCACGACGATTCTGATCATCTTCCAACGTACCATCTTCAACAATAGGTTTACGCGAATCACGTTGATATGATTCCTTACGCGCACCTACAAACTCCACTTCTGTCCCACGATATTTCACCTGTGCAGTACCGAAATTCTTAAATACAGCTACGTGCGCTCCACGCCCCAAACATTTGCCCAATGCTTCAGCCATTTCTATACCACTGCCAACCACTACGACATCAATATCCTTAGAAGGGCGTTGCAGGAAAATATCGCGTACATATCCACCGACCACATAGCATTCCAATCCCAATTCATCTGCCGTCTCGGATATCCGTTTAAATATGTCGTCACTAAAATGTTGTTTCAATTCTTCTGTTGTCAACTCAACCATAATACATCTTTAAAAAATAATCATATAGTTTTCATTCCGGAGAGTAGAAAGTCTCTTGGTCTATTTTTCCACCTTCCATGTATCCGAACCGTGTCATCCTCGTATTTGCTCCGTACCTATACGCTTGGACTTGGTACGGACCAGGTACGGCTTTGATACGGACCGGGTACAGTGAGGACAAATAATTGTTCCAAACATCCGATATCTTAAGAAAACTAAAATACAATTTATCTATATTTGAGGCTGCAAAGATACGGATATTATTTATAATTTTGTCCTCACTAACAGAAGAACAACAGTTATGAAGACAATGATACTTCTTGCGTGCCTCTGTTGCACGCTCTTCTCTTGCGAGAATGTGGAGAAAAAAGCCGGTGAAAAATTGCAAACCGCCCGTGAAGCTTTTGAACGGGGAGACTTCAGTGAAGCAAAAATGCAGATTGACAGCATTAAGATATTATACCCAAAAGCTTTTGAAACTCGTCGTGAAGGCATCAGTCTGATGCAGCAGGTAGAACTGAAAGAACAGGAAAAAACACTTGTTTACCTGGATAGCCTGCTTCAAAAGAAACAAAGCGAATTGGATGCCATAAAAGGGAAATTCACCCTCGAAAAAGATACCGAATATCAGAAAATAGGCAACTATCTGCACCCCTCACAAGTAATAGAAAAAAATCTGCATCGTTCATATCTCCGCTTTCAAGTAAACGAAACCGGACAAATGAGCATGACTTCCATTTATTGTGGTCCAAGCAATATTCATCACATCAGCGTAAAGGTTATCGCACCCGATGGTAGTTTTGCTGAAACACCCGCCTCCAAAGATAGCTATGAAACAACTGACCTGGGGGAAAAGATAGAAAAAGCTGATTATAAAATAGGAGAAGACGGCAATGTTATCGGTTTCCTTTATCTGAATAAAGACAAGAATATTAAAGTGAACTATCAGGGTGAACGCCCCTACTCCACTACGATGACTCCGGCAGACCGCCAGGCAGTGGCCAGTGTTTATGAACTGGCACAGTTACTTTCATCTATCACTGAAATTAAGAAAGAGATGGAAGAAGCAAATCTGAAAATAGAGTTTGTGAAACGGAAGATGCAGGAAAGGGAAGAAAAAGAGACGGAACAAGGAAAATAAACAAATTAAAGAAACCATTAAAACTCAAGTTCTGCAAATTCTTTGCAAGTTTGATTTAACAGTCCAACATCTATTTATTTTTCAAATTTCACATACAATATATACAACGTAGGATAGCAACCCCAAAAGGCATAAAGGATGTAATCAATCGATTTCAAATCAAATGATTTGAAATCGATTGATTACATCCTTTGTTTTTTGATCTTTGAATGAAGATAAATCCATACTGATATGCCAAGTTGACATTTTCAATTATCGCACGAGATGAAATCGTTAAAGTCCCGAAAACAAGGTTCTTTTCCATTGTACCAATAATATACGCTCAGAAGCATTCTTATAGAGAATAAAAAGAAATATCTTCCTAAATATAAAACGAACGCGGGACAACTACACTAAGAAATCATCTCGCATTCGTTATAATATAATTTAAGTTTCGCATGTAGCCTGAAAGGCTCTCATTTTATAGCGTAGGGCATCGCCCTACGTAATTATGCATCCCTGTTTCTGCGCCCTGAAAGGGCATAACCGGATATTGCGCCCCTTCAGGGCTTAGGGGGAGAGCACTTCTATACGTAGGGCGATGCCCTACGCTATAGAATAAAGGCTTTCAGCCTACATGCGAAACTTCAGTAATATAATTTATGCCATGAAAATTCTATTACCACTGCAACCATGCACTCCCCTCAACTAATATTCCAATATCGGATGCCACTTTTTTATTTCCTTCAGCGCTTCCTCTGCTGTCTTGCATTTGCCTTCCGAACGTTTTTCTATACGCTTCAGAAACTCTTCATCATATATATCAATCAGGTGGATACCACTAAACTCCCCCGTCGGTTTTATAAAGATAATACCATCACAGCCATCGGCTAGCAGATTCCTTTTAACATAAGGTGAACCATCTACCGGATTGTCAACCCAAATCATCTTACCATCCGGATTACCAAAATAATCCGCAACTGTCAGGCTTGCAAAAGCGCCGCCAAGATCAAATGCAACAGGTTTATTCCCATTCATCCGAAAAGCTTCGTCGATAACACCTCCCGCCAATTGCACCCAACGTATTTTCTCATTGGGTATATACCCATTAGCACCCATATAGGCACCCCATAAAGTAATTATAAATACATCATTGGGATAACACTTCTTAAGTAAATAGCCTGCGGACGGATAATTATAATAATAATTTCCATTGCGAATGCCTCTGATTTGCGCAGTAGTATGAGCTCCGCCTGCATAAAAGACAACATGCTTGCGTTGAATAATGTACCACCTTATCAGATTAACCATATTGTCATCCCGTGAACAAGTGTATTGAACTTTTTCTTTATCAAAAACTTGTTGGATGTAAGCAGGATCCAACAAAACAATCCGGGTACGATACTCTTTCGGTTTGGTCTGATTTGTCTCCCACACTTTGCGAAAGACATCCGCATATTCCTTATAAGGATTTCCATAATCATCAGGAGCATGTTGCAAAATCTTAAAGACCAAATCTTCCCGATATTCGGACGAGTTCAACAATTCATTTACCAGCTTCTGATCCATCGAATTTCCGAATTCGAGAGCAAGGACATCAATATTTGCCGTCGTATCCGTGGCCATTGCACCAATAACATCACAGAGAAACAACGGATGATCCTTAATCCAATGATCTTCCCCTATCGCCACGACTGAATACCTACGGATTTTATCCGCAACATATTGCATCGGTTCCTGCCCATTTCTCTCAATATGTGAATAATATGCATCACTGTTTATAACACTTTGGGCATTAGCAGTAAAATAAGATGTGGCACATAGTAGTAATAATAGTAGTTGTTTCATATTAATAAGTATTAGTTATGGAGAGTAGTTCTTCAATATGTCGTTCTCTTACGAGTTTATAAATATAAGGAATTAATACAGAAAGCCGACAAAATATCTTTTATTTTTACGAAAATATGCTCAGAAACATTCTTATAGAGAATAAAAGAAATATCTTCCTAAATATTATAACGAACGCGGGACAACTACATTAAGAAGTCATCCCGCGTTCGTTATAATATAATTTATGCCATGAAAATTCTATTACCACTGCAACCGTGGCAAGAACTTACTCAAGCAAGTACGTAATGCACTCAGACAGTCGCGCAATGCCTGCAACGTAATAGGCTTTACCAATACTTCCGAAGCACCGGCAGCCATTGCATTTTCACGGTCAGCCGTAAAAGCATAAGCAGTCTGCATGATAATAGGAAGTTCTTTCTCCTCTTCACGAATAATCTTTGTTGCTTCCAAGCCATTCATGATAGGCATTTTAATATCCATAAGAATAGCAGCTGTCTTTCCACGGTTCTCTTTGAACAGATTAACCATCTCTTCACCGTTCTTCGCCCACAATATCTCGCATTTTTTGCCAATAATAGCCTTTATCAACTTAAAGTTACTATCATCGTCTTCCGCTACCAGTATCAGCGGACGGTAATCTTCTGATAAATTCCCTGTTTCCATGACCAATGTATTTTTGTTTAATGAGGCAAAGATATAAAAAATAATATAAATATATTATCTTTGGAGAAGATATGCTGCATCTCGGCATAAAAAATGAACGAGTTCATTTTATTCTGTACTCGGTTTGCACTATCTTTGCGCCTCAATTTAAAAATAGAGTATGATTTCAATAGACGGACTGGCCGTAGAATTCGGCGGCACCACCTTATTCAGTGACGTTTCCTTCGTTATTAATGAAAAAGACCGCATCGCCCTGATGGGAAAGAACGGAGCGGGAAAAAGTACCTTACTGAAAATTCTGG
>OHSK01000910.1_pt1 | contig 13506 bp, 6 predicted proteins | sample 1578701 | NCBI WGS metagenome assembly OHSK01 (sample SAMEA3879503, study PRJEB24766) | human gut metagenome | biome: human-associated habitat; feature: feces | place: USA | collected 1985/1987
TACCTTAAATGCAGTCTCTTAATAATCATATTTTCTATTCTCTTCCATCCAGTCGTTTATCTTACGCACTTCATCATCATTTTTACGTTCTTTGTATACAAATCCTCTAGTCTTCTTTTGTATACCATCTTCTTCGAAAGTATACCACAAATCGTATACTTCCATCTCCGAATAGTATTTACCACCACCACTGATAAGTCTAAACTTATCCCAGGACTTCAGGGTTACCGAGTTATCAGAGTTAACAGTGATGTTAAAACAAAAGTCTGGTCTATAATCAGTTGAACCTTTTGACCACTCATTCTTTTGATGATACATACGTACAGTGTTACCATCGACTACAGCTTGCAACGTGCGAGGCGACTTATAGATAACGGAATCTTTCGGATTATCAGCAGGCTTAATCACACCGTCCATATAATAAAGCCCTGAATAGTCATTCATCAGATTCAGACGGATTAGCACCACTGTATCTTCTTTAGCCAGTTCAAAACGAGATGTTCCACTAAGTTTAAATGCCATCATATAGAGCGAATCTATATGCAAAGTGGATGGGTCAATGTGAACAGGATACGTGCCATAGGCTTCACCCTTTTTCACAACTACATTTTCTTGCGGAAAACTATAGATACCATTTGTCAACGTACGATACTTTATATCATCCGAACCAAGTTCTTTCTGGTTATAACTTTCAATACCAGAAGGAAATTCTTCAACAGTAACAGTTATATCTTCCTTGGTAGGCAGCGAACCGCTGATGGCAACCGATGCATATATGGTATCTTTTTCATAACCTATATTCAGATCTCTATTTATAATCTTATCTTTTGCCCCAACCAGATAAACCGTTTCGGGCCATAAATTCTCTTCCATAGGTATTTTATTGTCGCAACCTGCCATACATGCCAACAGCAAGGTTATCGAAAAAAATGCTATTTTCTTCATATTATCAACTTTTATTGTTTTCATTTTAATTCCATCCTGGGTTCTGTACCAACTTACCGTTCTTTCTCAACACATTTCTGTCAAGCGGCCACAGATACATCTTGTTGGAAAACATACGTTTCATGGTTTTTTCTGTATTCCAAATTCTTTCTGTATAGAACTGTTCGCGTTGTGATTCGCGAGCGCTTACATCCAATCCTCTGATGGGTTTGTTGTAAGCGTCATAGGCATCTTTCCAACGGCGCAAATCCCAATAACGATGACTTTCGAAAGCAAACTCAATCAACCTTTCATGCTTAATTAGTTCACGCATCCTGCTTTGGTCGGCTGCATCGGCAGTTGTGATTCCCGGTTGACCGGCACGATAACGAATCTGATTGAAATATTTCACCATTTGATCCACATCACGAGTAACCGTCACCTGCCCATCTTCGTCCGTATACGAACCTTCCATTTCGTTCATCGCTTCTACATACCCCAACAATACTTCGGCATAGCGGAATATCGGATAAGTCTTCGCTTTTACCACTCCATTCCAAAAGATACAATCATCCTGATGCACATATTTCCGGCAGGTATATCCGGTCCTGGTTCTGTTATCATTATTATTCATATCAGATGCACTACCTCCGTAATAATAGTCGGCAACATAGTTTCTGGTACCTGCTGACAAACCGTCACGGTGGGAAGTTGTAGGCCAGATACAAGCATTGAAACCAATAGCCGCATAAAAACGCGGCTCGCGACCATCATCACGATGAGCTCTGTTTCCGGAAAGAAGATAATCTGACGAGAATGTTTTATCTTGTCCCACTGCCTGCCATGATTTTTCCGCCTGAGTAGCTTCACTAAACGGTCTACCGTCAGCCATCCGGTATTCATCAATCATATCTAAAGTAACACTAAATGAAGATATTCCCCCCAATTTGGAAGGTGTCACAAGAATATAGTTTCCATTATTTTTTGAAAAATAGATGTATTCTTTAACCAACTCAGGCTGGTAAGTACCATCAAACAGCGTCTTGTATGACTTATAGGGGTCTATACCTCCGGCTCCATCAGGGAAGTCGGCATCGGATACCGTCTCGGGAAGAGGCAATGTGCCTGTACCCTTTTCATTCACTATTTTGGGTACAGTATGAATGGCATACTTATTCATATCAATAATCCGCTTGAACGTGGCGGCAGCTTTTCCCCACTTAACCTTGTCTTCCGTCTGGGCAATGAAATTCCTGCCCTCTGAGTCTTTCCAATCGGAATAGTAACTGTTACCATTGAAAAGAGGGCTGGCAGCATAAAGCTGCATACGAGCTTTGAACGCCAAAGCAGCACCCTTGGTAGGTATATACTGCAATGCATCTATACGACTTGCAGGCAGCAATTTAGCTGCTTCTTCAAAGTCGGCACAGATTTTCTCTACACACTCATCGTAAGTGGAACGCTCGAATGAAACTGACGCTACATCTTCGTCCGTATCGAAAGGGCGGTCGGGAAGTACAACCACAGGCCCGTACAATCTTACCAAATAGAAATAGAAGTAAGCCCGCAGAAAATAAGCCCTTCCCTTGAAATCACGCATTTCCATCTCGGTAAGCTCCTGGTTTTTGGATATATTCTCCAATACGATGTTGGCCTTACGGATTCCTTTATAGCACTCGGGCCACGGATTAAACCATGAGTTCGTTTCTTTCACTTCATCATAAAGTATAGCATTTCCATTCGTTACAAACGGAACGATTGCTTCATCTGAGCCCAATCCACTGGGCAATGTAGAAGACCATCCCCAACCATTCATAAGTATTGATTCATCGGGAAGCAGTGCAGCCGCTCCATTGATATACTCTTCCGTTCTGGAGCGGGAAAGGAAAATGGAGTCCAGCGTGGTCTGATCATACACATATTTGTCAATGTCCAAGTATTTTTCGCACGAACCGAACATAATGCTTGAAACCAAAATAACGGTTATTGCGGCTATTCTGCCGAGAAAACCGAATTCTCTTTTATAATTTCCAAATTTTATCATAATTGTCAGGTTATATTAGAATGAAAGATTAAGCTGTAAAGTATACACTCGCTGGACAGGATAGACTGTTCCATTATCTCCCGCTTGTGCAGGATCCAGCATCTTCTCTTTAGACCAAACTGCCAAATTGTCTCCAATCACACTAATTACTGCTTTCTGGAGACCAAACTTTTTCAGGAATTGGTTCTTGAGTGTATAAGAGACTTGCACATTCTTCAGACGCAAGTAACTACCATCAGACAACCAAAAAGAAGATGATTGACTATTATTACTGCTACCTCCATAATAAAGACGAGGGTACTTGGCGTTCGGATTCTCGGTGGCAGGGTTGCCTGAGATATCACGTGAAATCCATCGGTTTGCCGGGTTGGCAAAATCTGTAATCACATTACCGGCTGTACTACCCGAGAATGGCTGATACATATTTCCACCTTTAAAATAGGTCACGCGGCTTACTCCCTCGAACAGGACACTTACATTGAAGTTCTTCCAGTTAAACTCTGTGGCAAATCCATACTGTATCTGAGGCACATAAGAATACTTCAAAGGTACAATATCATCCCAATTGACAATGCCATCGCCATTGACATCCTTATACTTGATGTCACCCGGCAAGTAATTGCCAAAATCCTGACGAGGACTATTATCTATATCTGCCTGGTCTTTAAACAAGCCCAAAGCTATCAAGCCTCGGTTAACTCCACTTTGATATCCTACGGCTGATTGGTAATCGTATTTCTTAAGGTCTTCCTCGAAATTGGTGATTTTGTTCATGGACTGTGTATAGTTGGCACGTACAATCAGGTATTTGTCATTGTCACCCAAAGGTTGCGTATATGAGATATGTCCATCCATACCCCAGCTCTTCATTTCACCCACATTGGCCCAAGGCAATGACGGAAGTCCCATCTCTTCCGGTACACTCTGGCGTTGCTGATAAATACCGGAACGTATATCCTGGAAGAAATCGACTGTCATCTCAAAACGTTCGTGGAAGAAACGTGCATCAATACCGATGTCAGCTTTCTTGGCCTTTTCCCAGCGCAGGTTGCTGGAACCTACTTGCGTTTCGGTCAAACCGGAACCGTTATTCCAACTGCCGGAACCTGTGTAACCAATCAAAGTAAGATAGGGAAAACGTACCGAGTCGTCCCAAGTGAGGCGGTCGTTACCTACTATACCATACGAAGCCCTGATTTTGAAATAATTGATAAAATTGTCCTTATTACGCCAGAAGCGATATTGCGTGGGAGCCCAACCTATAGAAACAGCAGGGAACCAACCAAATTTCTTACCTTTCTCAAAAGCCTCCGAACCGGTGTAACCCATATTAAATTCGGCCATATAAGTATCATCATACGAATAAGAGAAACGGCTTGAGTAACTATTATATCGTTTAGGGATAGCAGTCAGCAATTGATTATATTTCGATGCTTCATAATCGCTCCATTCGGCCTTCACCAAAGCACCCACCTTATGTACCTTATTAAATGTCTGGTCGTAATTCAGTCGGAAATCCCAATAAATTCTACGCTCAGTGTCATTCCAATTTGTATAATAAGGCTCCACTGCATCAGATATTTTCTCCAAATCGAGTGTTCCATCACGTTTATAACCATGAGCATAATAAATGGCCGGCATTTTTTCGCGAACTTGGGTTCTCGCACCTATCGAATTAATGTTGACCAATCCTGCAATACTCAGTCCGGGAGTTATCATCTTCAAATCCTGATTGAGCTGCATCGTGATTTTATTATCATTGGAATAGAACTTGCGATAACCCGTCATATTCAACAATACATACGGACTAATATTCGATTTATCAGTGCCATATCCAGGTGCCTGCCCTGTGGTGTACATCAACGGTACTGTCACCGGAGTCAGATTGGATTGTGCCTGCCACAATACCTTACTGTCGTTTCCATATCCCGGATAATTCTGAGTAACAATCACAGTCTCTTCATTCAGCGAAAGCGTAGTGGTGGAAGTGACATTCACATCCACATTAGCACGGAAATTGAACTTGTTGTAGTTTACGTTCGTATTGTATTTGTTTACCCCCTTATCTTGTTTAAAGATGGCATCTTTTGTCGTAAAACCGGCACTGATGTAATAGCGAGCTACTTCACCACCTCCCGACGCACTCAGGAAGTATTGCTGGTTCCAGGTATAATCTCTCAAGATAACATCCCTCCAATCCACATCCGGATGAAAATCAGGGTCCATGTGGTTCCTGAACAAATCCACATCCACATCGGAATAGACAGGAATACGTCCACGTGTCACGGCAGCTTCGTTGGCGAGTGCCGCATATTCCGCAGCACGTACATATTTGGGCATTCGAGGAGAATAAGAGATACCGGCATTTGCCTTTACCTGCAAATTCAGTTTTCCGGCTTTACCCTTCTTGGTACTTACCAATACCACACCGTTGGCACCACGTACACCGTAAACCGCCGTAGAAGAGGCATCCTTCAAGATAGAGAAACTCTCAATGTCTTCGGGATCGAGCGTATTCAAGTTGCCCTCGACACCATCAATCAACACCAAAGCTCCCTGTCCGGCACCAAAGGTACTGATACCACGCACCCAGAACTCGGAGAAATCCTTGCCCGGCTCTCCACTACGTGTAACGGAAATGATGCCCGGAACGCGTCCGCCCAACATGTTGCTTATGGAAGTGGCAGGAGTTTTCAGCGTAGCTACCTCAACTCCGGTAATGGCACCTGTCACATTAATTTTCTTCTGTACCTTACCCGATGCCGTAATCACAACCTCGTCCATTACATTCGAACTCTCCTTCAACACTACGCGCATGCGCTCGTTGCTCTTGTTCATTTTTATCTCCTGAGGATCATACCCCACATAGGATATGACCAACGTATGCCCGGCTTTGATACCCCCTATCTTGAAACGACCGTCAATATCCGTAATAGCACCCATAGAAGGAACTTCCTTTACAGAAATCGATACTCCGATTAAGAGCTCGCCTTTCTCGTCCATAACCGAACCCGAAGCTACCACAGTCTGTTGCGCATAGGCCAAACTCATAGAGCTTACCCATGCTATGAGAAACAGTAATATATGTTTAATCTTCATCTTGATTCATTTTATATGATTTCTACTTTTATTCAATTGTCATTTTCCGGATGGCCTTTGAAGATTCTTCACCAATGAAGAAGTTCTCTTCCGAATCCAAAGCAATACACAATGGATTATCAAACAATGCATCCGTAGGGAATCCGTTTAGTCTTCCTGCCTGATCAGGAGCTCCTGCTACCAAAGAGACAAGCCTTCCTTTGATTTTCACAATGCAATGGCTATTTTTGCAACATACATAGAGTTCACCGCTACTATTCACCGCCATTCCGCAAGGTTCTTTCAATACGGCATCCGTCAATCTATCTCCAAAAGCTGTAGCCAACCATCCCGGTTGGAAGCCGGCATAGCGTTCCACTTGCCATGCGCCCGAAGTATCTTTCCATATCTTCATAATACCATTACTCTCAGGATAAGAGGCAAAAAAGCACTTATCATATTTACTATAAGTCAGATAATGCCTCCACTGGCCGGTGTTCACTCCATCAAAAGCCGGGTAATCTGATGTAGCAAATAACTTTGTATAACCTTTATCTTCCAAATCTATTTCATAAAGACCATCACCGGACATTGCATACAAATAGCGATCATCTTCGGCATAAGCCAATGCCCCCTGGCAATCGCCTTGGAAAGGTATTGTGAGACCAAGAGAGTTTAAAACCCATCCATCCGCACGGGAAGCTGTGTATAAAGCACCTCCATTACGGGGCATGATACTCACTTTTTCCTTTGAACTATCAACTGCAACAGCCCCCATATAACCAATATTAATCAGACGAATCACCACATTATCCTCTAATGACACAAAATAGGTACGGTCGCCCCATCCTCCTCCAACGAAAATGAAATTATCACTCTTTTGTCCTGCAACAGCTACAATTCCCGTACACTCATTCATTCGGAATTCTTCTATTTTACTGTCATCTGACGATGTCCAGCCGTCTTCACCAAATTTTCCCAATATTGTTTTCACAGATTGAGTCTGATAGTACTTAAACTTCACATTGTCAGAGGTGTACTTTTTACCCTCCACTTCCAATATTATCTCGTTATAACCGGGCATCTGCTTGGGGATAAGCCCATACAATTCATTTCCATTGTTGTTTACGATAACAGCTTCCTTGTCGGCAAAGAAAACTTTGACTTTTCCGGTCGTGTCAACCGGAAAGTTTCCTTTGATAATAAAAGAATCGTTGATTCTTCCCCAGTCGGGTGACATGGATTTTAACTCAATAGGCTTGCTCGAATCATAATAGTTGCCTATTTCAGGCCATTTCTCAATTACTTCTTCGCCATTGCAACTTGCGAACAAAATACTTAAGAAAAGAAAAACAAAATAAAGCTTGTTGTTCTTCATAATATATAAGTAATGGGGTTCTATGTTTTTCATTCATAACGGCAGCCATTGACACCAGCCCCCCTTTAAATGTCAAAGCCACATGAAATTCATTACAGATTACCGAAAGTGATATGCATCACTACGGTTATCTCTGATTTTACAGTCTTTACATAATCGTTGACTTAACCGTCATCATCATACATACATTTCATAAGATTAACTTGATTAGATTTAACATAACAATAACTCCATCGACATACATTCCGTACATCGATATACAAAGCTACAGAAGTGTACCCAATACACTTTTAGATATTAGATATATAATTTTAGATATTAGATAATCTATACTACAAACGATAAAAAACAGGAAAAAGAAGTAAATTAGACCTCTGTAGGAGACTTGCCAAAGTACTTTTTAAACACCGTACTAAAGTAACTGATACTGGAATAACCACAAAGTTCGCTAACTTCCGTGATAGTGTACTTATGAGATTGGAGTAATTCCAAAGCTCGGTTTAAACGAATGGATTTAATAAAGTCAATAGGTGATTGACCTGTCAGTGCTTTTATTTTTTTATACAATAACGAACCGCTCACATGCATTTCCATAGCAAAGCTTTCCTTATCAAAATCTAGATTTTGCATATTATTATGGATCACTTCCACTGCTTTTTTCACAAAATGATCGTTAAGCTCATTGTTCAAAATAACCTGTTGCTCATCATTATCCGACTTTATCAATTTCAAAGCTTTCTCTCTGACAATCTCCCGGTTCCGCATAAGGGACTTTATTCGTTGCTCCAAAAGTGATATATCGAAAGGTTTCGTGATATAGTCCTCCGCTCCCAAACCTAAACCTTCCAACTGGTCACTTTTATCACAAAGTGAAGTTAGCAGAATCACCGGAATATGCGAAGTTTCAAAAGTAGATTTGATCAATTTACATAGCTCAAAGCCATCCATATCAGGCATCATCACATCCGAAATAATCAATTCTGGAGATTCCTTTTGAAGTAATTCCCATGCTTCATTGCCATTGCCAGCCTCTAAGATGTTATATTGATTTTCAAAAGAACACTTCAGGAAGTTCCGCAAATCTTTATTATCATCTACGATTAATATAGATTTCTTCTTTTCGGACTTATCATCTTCCCTTTTACATTCCGATTGATCAGACGAACCATCAGCAGATGTGATATTCCCCGGCTCTTCATGTTCAACAGGTGCAACCTCAACCACTTCTTTATAAGGGATGTTTATTTTGAATAAAGAACCTTCATTCTCCTTACTTTCAAGTGAGACTTTTCCCTCATGCATCAAAACGTAATTCTTCACCAACAACAGGCCTATCCCGGAACCTACCATGCGTGAATTAACCTTATTATCTCCCCTATAAAACTCTTTGAACAGCTTCTTCTGAGCATTATCCGAGATACCCAATCCATAATCTCTTACCTCCAAGCTCCAATAGTACTCATTACAATTCAATGTAAGTTCCACCCTACCATTCGTATGAGAATACTTTATCGCATTAGATATCAAGTTATCAACCACTTTCTCTATTTTCAATTCATCGACAGCTGACATATAAGATTCCCTGTTAGAGACAAACTCCAATATAACATTCTTTTTTCCCGCCGTAGACTTGAACATTGTTTTCCGCCTGTACACCAATTTAACAATATCAACCATTACCAGAAACAGTTGTCCTTTCCCCATATCCACTTTCTGAAAATCCAAGAGTTGGGTTGCAACATTAGATAAACGTTCAGACTGTTCCGTAGCCAGATTCAGATAATAATGCCCTTTGTCTGATAATTCTTTCTCTTTATTCAATTCCTGAATAGGCGCGTTTATCAACGTTATCGATGTACGAAGATCATGAGCCGTATTTGTGAAAAAACGGATTTTATCTTCAGCATGACGCTGTTTCAAACGGTTTATATAGAATTTAAGCACAAAGAATGTAATGCTCATTATAATAATGAATACCACCAGACGGAACCACCACGTCTGCCAGTAAAGCGGAATAACGTGTATGTCCAATGTACGTTCATCGACTATCTGAGAAAGTGAATTATTGTACATTCTTACTTTAAGCCGGAAATTCCCATTAGGAATATTGGTATAAGTGATTATCTGCTGATTGGAAGGATGTGACCATTCTGTATCAAGCCCTTCCATTTTCCATGAAAATTTTATTTCTTTGGAAGAAACGCCAATAGGCAATACCTCAAGCGTCAAAGTATTCTGATCATATTTGAATGAAATATCTGTTTGCTTATTCACCGGAATTCCACGCAACAAATCTTGATTTTCTCTGATAGAACTACCGGAAATAGTGATATTCTGGAAATAAATCTCCCCGTTGAGCTGGGTATGATATAATTTATCGGGGTTAAACATTACCGCCCCATTATTTGTACCCCACATCAATTCGCCATTACGTAATTTGCAGCTGGCATTCACATTGAATGAAGCACTGGAGAGAGCTAAAGTAGAATAATAAGCATGCACCGTGCTGTCGGCAGGATTATAGCGGCACAATCCATTTTCCGTTCCTAACCATAAATATCCATTATCATACATGACACTATTCACATAGTTAGATGGCAATCCGGATTCCACTGTTATTTTATGAGTTTCACGAGTCGTGTAGTTATGGTGCAGCAATCCGTCTCCGGAAGTAGCCACCCAAATATCATCTCCCATTACTAAAATATCCTGTGCAAGACATTCCGGTAAGAAAGTGATTTTCCCTGTTTCCTTGTCTAGCAAAAGCACAGAATAAGTACAGGCCAACAGCATTTTTCCCGGAGAAAACTCCATAAACGTACGCATGGGCTGTGCACCATACGTATGAAAACGCTTTTCTTTTGTTAAATAACATATTACATCTTGGATACCTCCAATCCAGATATCACCCTCACTGTCCTTATATATATTCATTATGAATTTACCGTCAGATTTCAAATCCGATGTATTCCGCGGATAATGAACCAATTCTTTTCCGGTATTCCGATCTAAAACATAAAACCCGGATGAGAACGAACCTGCCCAGATATTTCCTTCGTCATCTTCACATAAAGCCAGAAAAACCTGTGCCTGTTCCTGTTTATTCTGATAATAAGTATCCCATTCATTAGTGGCGACTCTCCACCTGCTTATCCCATTATTTGTAGCAAACCAGATATCCCCTTTGCTATCTTCCAATATCTTGTTTACATTATCATTCCCTAAAGAATTCGGATTATTAACCTGATGGGTAATTTGATTAATTAAGGGAGATTTCCAGTCGAAGAAAGAAAGCCCACCAGTATAGGTAGTGACCCACACCCTCTGCTGACCGTCGCAAAAGATGTCATAAACCCCATCTCCACGAAGAGAGAAAGGATTATCAATATCTTCTTTCAAAATATTCAGAACCGTTTTTTTATCCTTATCCAATTCCCATACTCCCTGCCCGTCGATTCCGACTAACAATGTTGAATCCGAACTTTCCGTTATCACTGCGATAGGTTGCTTTGGGAAATTAGAAAATGGCAATAACGTTTTCTTTTTCATGTCCAGATAGAAAAGACCATCAGTGGAAGTTCCTATCCATACAACCTCTCTTTTATGATCATAAAAAAGAGTATTTATCTGAAACATATCTTCTATTCCACATATACTTTTTTGTTTCAACGTATTTGTATTTAATAATCTAATACTGTCTTGACTGGCTACAAGCAGATGTGTCTGATCATAAGACGTTATGCACTGTGTTCGAATTGGTGCCTCACCTATTTGGGTAAATATTCCACTTTTATATTTGCACAATCCCCCGGACGTAGGAATCCAGAGAGCCTGTTCATCATCAATAACAACTTTACCTACACTTAAAAAAGTATTATTGAAAGATATTCTAAGATCCAAAAATAAATCAAACCGGTCATACAGTTCATTATAATGAAAAAATTGCCCATTATTCGTATATGCTATTAAAAATGAATTATTATAGGCCAATTTGACATTTATGATATTGGCTGTTTTATAAGGAAGCTGATAAATGCGATAATCACTTTCCGTAATTCTCAATATACCCGTTTTAGAGGAAGCCCAGATAAAACCATTCCCATCTTTACAAACAGAAGCCATTTCCCGCATGGAAATTCCATACATCGCATTAATATTATAAAACTTCACATCCGAAGCATATATATTAAAAATAGAAAGAAAAAGAAAGAATATAAGCAGTCGTGATTTCATAATATTACAGTTAGCTGCTGCAAATATAATATATTTGAAAGCAATCAACCAATATATGCATTATTTTGTCTAATTTTGCACCTCGTTTCACAAAAAGTACAGATTATCTATGAAAGCGTTCGAATTCAGACCAAAGCTATTCACGGCTTTGAAGAACTACTCGAAAGAATTATTCATGGCAGACCTGATGGCCGGTATCATAGTAGGTATCGTCGCTCTCCCGCTTGCCATTGCGTTCGGTATTGCATCCGGTGTATCACCCGAAAAAGGTATTATTACGGCAATCATTGCCGGATTCATTATCTCCATGTTGGGAGGTAGCAAAGTACAGATCGGTGGTCCCACGGGAGCTTTTATCGTCATTATCTATGGCATCATCCAGCAATATGGAGAAGCGGGACTGATTGTTGCCACGCTAATGGCAGGAGTCATTCTTATCCTGTTAGGGATATTCAAGCTGGGTGCTGTAATCAAGTTTATCCCCTATCCTATTATCGTGGGATTTACCAGTGGTATTGCCGTCACTATCTTCACCACGCAGATAGCCGATATCTTCGGACTTAATTTCGGTGGTGAAAAGGTTCCCGGAGATTTTGTCGGGAAATGGATGATCTATTTCCAGCATTTCGATACTATCAACTGGTGGAATACAATTGTCAGCATCGTAAGTATTGCAATTATCGCCATAACCCCGAAATTCTCAAAGAAGATACCGGGATCGCTGATTGCTATTATTGTAGTAACGGTAGCGGTATATCTGATGAAAACTTATGCTGGAATCAATTGTATAGATACCATTGGCGACCGCTTCAGTATCAAGGCGGAACTGCCGGATGCAGTAATGCCTTCACTAAACTGGGAGGCTATTCAGGACTTATTTCCTGTAGCCATTACCATTGCGGTATTAGGAGCCATCGAATCGCTGCTTTCCGCTACGGTAGCGGATGGTGTTATCGGCGATAAGCATGATTCTAATACGGAATTGATAGCACAAGGAGCTGCCAACCTAATAACACCTTTGTTTGGTGGTATTCCTGCCACCGGTGCCATTGCACGTACAATGGCTAATATAAACAATGGTGGTAAAACCCCCGTTGCAGGTATGGTACATGCAGTGGTGTTATTACTTATCCTTCTGTTCCTGATGCCCCTGGCACAATATATTCCAATGGCTTGTCTGGCAGGTGTACTGGTGATTGTCTCTTATAACATGAGTGGTTGGCGCACATTCAAGGCACTACTGAAGAATCCGAAATCAGACGTCACCGTATTGCTGATTACCTTCTTCCTGACAGTTATTTTCGACTTAACCATTGCTATTGAAGTGGGTCTTGTCATAGCTTGTGTACTTTTCATGCATCGTGTGATGGAAACCACTGAAATTTCTGTTATCAAAGATGAGATTAATCTGAATGAAGAATCTAACAGCAAAGAAGATGAAGAAAACCTGTCCATTCCCAAAGGCGTGGAAGTGTATGAGATAAATGGCCCTTACTTCTTCGGTATTGCTACTAAGTTCGAGGAAATCATGTCCAGACTGGGAGACCGTCCCAAAGTGCGCATTATACGTATGAGGAAAGTACCCTTCATCGATTCCACAGGTATCCACAACCTGACTAGCCTCTGCCAGATGGCGCAACGCGAAAAAACCACTATCGTACTTTCCGGCGTGAATGAAAAAGTGCACAAAGCATTGGAAAAATCCGGCTTCTACGAACTGCTGGGCGAAAAGAATATCTGCCCGAATATCAATGTAGCATTGGAAAGATCGAAAGAATTATTAGGTGAGTAAAACAAAGTAATAATATAAAGGAGGGAATGATTTTTTCATTCCCTCCTTTATATTATT
>OHSK01000911.1_pt1 | contig 13497 bp, 9 predicted proteins | sample 1578701 | NCBI WGS metagenome assembly OHSK01 (sample SAMEA3879503, study PRJEB24766) | human gut metagenome | biome: human-associated habitat; feature: feces | place: USA | collected 1985/1987
TTATCCATAACAAACCTCGTATCAATGTTTTTGCAGCCAAAGGCGTGCCGCACAGTACGGCACGCCTTTTTCCTGCTTTACAGATTATACCATTTGATCTCGTTTGCGTCCATGTGCAGGGTAAAGCTGCTTCCGTCGCCGGTATAAACGGTGGTGTCCTGCGGCTCATAGGTATTATTTACCACACAATACTTGCCATTCTTGACGTAGGCATGAACCTCGACATTGTAGTTCGTGCTGAACCATTTATGCAGGTCAGCCTCATCGTGGGCGGCCCACAGGATGGCTCGGTACAGCACGCGGTTGTTCACGAAGCTGTACGGCAGGCCGCTGATGTAGACGCCGCGGCCTTTGCCGTACTCGTGGGCAGCCATCTGGACTTCCTTGTCACGCTGGATCAGGATGTCGGTGCCCTCCAGTGCAAAGATACTCTTTTTGCCCTCGCCGAAGTCCACGTCGTGGTTGGGGCAGTCGGCCAGGATGAAGTGGTCACGGTGCTCGTCCCAGTTGTACTTGTCGTAGTTGAGGGTGAAGCCTGTTTCCTTCTCCACGCCGAGAGGTGCGGCCAGCTGCAGGTAACGTCCCTGATACTGGTGACCGCCCGGTTCACCGACACCGATCAGGCCGCCGCCGCGATGGACAAAGCCCTTGACGGCAGCGGAAACATCGGGGTCCTCCCAGACTTTGCCGCCGGTGTGGGCAGTGTCGCCGTCGCCGACGTTGATAAGGACGTCGATGCCGTCCAGCACCTTCGGGTCAGCCTTGATGTCGTCAAAGCTGATGAACTTCACGTCAAACGGTGCGCCGGACAGGGCTTCAATCACACCCGCATAGCTGTAGTTCTGCTTCTGGTACAGCGCATGGTGGACCATGTGGCAGCCCCAAGCACGCTGCTGACCCCAACTGTTCAACACAGCCACGGTCTTGACGCAGTAGGGCGTCGTGCCCTTGATATTCTCATACAGCTCGCGGAACTCGTTGCAGACGCTCTCGACGTAGTCGAGGAATTCCGGAAACTCGCAGGCCAGCTTCAGGTAGCCGCCGTAGCCGATGCGGTCAATGGGCTTGCGCAGGATCGCGCGGCGGGCCGTGACCCAGTTCTCCTTGGCCTCGCGCACAGGGTCACCGCCCTCGTGGAAAGTATCGGGGAAGAAGTAGGGCAGGAAACGGCCCTCGGTGTACTTGACGCCGGGAATGTCGGAGATCAGGCGCAGCGTGCTGCCGTTGCCGACGCTGCCGACGATGGCATCGACGCCGGATTTCTGAAATTCCGGCATGAACGGCTCACAGCCGATCCAATGGTCGCCCAAGAACATCATGGCTTCCTTGCCGTATTCGTGGACGATGTCGGTCATTTCTTTCATCAGACCGGCCACCTCACGGCGCTGGAATGCCTGAAAGTCCTTGTACTCCTTGCTGGGTACGCGGTACTGGTTATTGTAGTAGCCTTGGTCGATGATGAACTCCGGGCGGAACTTGTAGCCGACTTCTTTCTCGAACTGCTCCAAAATGTAGGGGCAGACGGAAGCAGAGTAGCCGTACCAGTCAACGTACTTTTCACGGCGCAATTCATCAAAGACGAGCGTGAACAGGTGGAAAAACGTCGTGAAACGAACAACATTTACATAAGGATGGCTTTCAAGGTACTCCCGCAGACGGCGCATCGTGTAGGCGTGGGTCTTGGGCTGGCGTACATCAAACGGAATCTGATGTTCGACGTCTTTCCAGTCGTTGATGACCGAGTTGTACATATGAACAGGGTCCCAAATCAGGTAGGCCAGAAAGCTGACAGTGTACTCATGGTAGGCGGCAGGGGCGTCGATGACAACACTCTCAGCCGCAGTATCGTAGCACCAGTCGGAAGTGGGGACGGGCTCGCCCGTCGTGCGGTCGATGACTTCCCACCAGCGGGCAATGTCGTCGTGGTCGTTGACCTTCATCAGCTCGCGGCTGATGCCCGTCATCAGGGGGATGGTCAGCGCACCGTCCGCAGCGGTGTAGAACGGGGTCATAATGTAGCACTGCTGCGTTTCATCGGGGTTTGCCTTAGCCCAGGCGTTGTCCTTGCGGGTGGTGTAGTAGGTGGCGTAGATCTTGGCTCCGGTGTCCTTCAGCTCCTGCGGGAATTCGGTGCCGTCGCAGTCGCGGATGGCATCCGCGCCCCAGCGCTTGAGCAGGGCGAGGGTTTCGGGTACTGCGTCCATATCGGTGGGGATCGTTACACGACCTTTGGTATTCATTTCTTGTTTTCCTCCGTCCATTGGTAAGATTGAGTTTGTCCGGCCTGCAAGGTGACCCAGCAATGCGTGTTGCAAAGATACCAGCTTCCGTCCTGTGTTGCTTTTACGGTAAGGCTGTGCTTGCCGTCTGCTGTCCGCTGATAAGAAATCAGCAGACCATTTTCTGCCCGCAAATTCTGAAATGCAACAGGTTCATTTTTCCAGCCCTGCGGGCAGGCCGGTAAAACCTCGATATGATTCTTTTCGGAACGCAACAGCATTTTCTGTACGGCGTGTGCCGCCAGAAAATCCGCTTCCAGCGTAAAGGGGCGATAGTGGAAATCACAAACGCCGCTGTTTTTGTAGTCGCCGTTCAAATGAAATCCGTTCCGGCTCAGGAAATGCTCTGCGAAGCGGTGCAGCTCATACAAAGCACCATTTCCATTGCTGCGGGCAATCTGCAAAAGTGCCATCCAACCGAAGGAAAACCCTACCCACTGCCCACTACCGAGGTGTACAAGGTGATCTACTGTTGCATCTATTACGCTGCGGTCCTGCGGATTTTCATAGCGCAGCATACACAGCGGCTCGATTGCCATAGCGTGGGAAAAATGGCGGTGCGTTTCCTGCAAGGTTTCATCAGGTGAAAGCATCAGCCCGGTTTCTGTATCTACGCTCAACGGAGCAAGTTTGGCCTCCATTGCATGCCAATAGCCGCGGGGGTTGCCAAGCTGGTACTCGATCTGTACCAGAGTGTGGAACAGATAGTGCAGCAGCGCTAAATCATAGTTGCTGTTAGGAGTCAGCCATGAGGCTGCCTCATCATCGTGAATTTCCGGTGAGGACGAGACCGGTAAAACCAGCTTTCCGTCCGGGCCTTCTTGGAGGAGTTCTTCCAGGCAGGCTGCCGTGGCGGTAAAGTAAGGCTCCACACGGGTGCGCAGAAACTCTTTGTCCCCCGTCAGGCGGTAGTATTCATAAAACATCTGGCAGAGCCAGATTTGATTGGTCGGTGACAGGGAATACATCGGCCAGCCGCCGAGCGCTCCGCCGTCAATGTCCATGACACTGGGTAGGCACTCCCCTGCTGTGCCGTAAAATGCACGGGCAAATTTTGCCGCCTGCGGGCGCAGCGACCAGAGATAATCAAGAAACACCTTTCCCTGCTCCGGGTGGTTGGCAGTCAGATAGTGACAGTAGGTGAATTGGGTGTTGAGGTCGTTGTGGTAATCACCTTTCCACGGTGGGAGTTGATCGTCATCCGCGCACCATACCCCTTGCAGCGGCATCGGGGCATTGCCCGGCTCGGAACCCGCTGCCAAAAAGTAATTGGCGCGGTACCAAAGCTGTTCGAGTGTTTCATCCGGCAGCTGCAAACTGCTTTTGCCCCAGTATTGCTGCCACCAGCGTTTATGCTGTTGCAGCAGCTTCTCGGCGCCCATATCTTCTGCTGCACATAGTTCCAGCTTCGCCAGTTGGCTTGCTTTTTCTACGCTCTCTGCCTGCACAGCGGTATAATACAGCGTTGCACCACATTTTTTACAGAGCAGCGAATAGGCAGTCCGATCATCGACCTTTTGGGAAAAGCCAATCATGCCGTCCTCCGTTTCGAGGTTGGCATCCGGCAGGGCGAGCTGCTGCAAGCTGCCGGGAGACACGCTGTTGCCTGCTTCGGCTGCCTGCGTGCCATTCCCGAAAGAGGGGCGCTCCACCGTGAGCGTTGCATCCCGGTACGCCTCCGGCAGCATCAGTACCCCAACAGGCCGCCCCATACAGAGGAAGGCGCGCAGCATGGTTGTACCCTTTTGCGAAAAGGCTGCCACCGCCGTGCCCAAATCAAGACTTGCCTGATAGCTGCCCTGCGGCAGTCCATCCAGGAACAAGTGTCCCGCGGGGATTTTTGTAGGTGTCGGGCGGGCATAGGGCGTATCAAAGATACGGCGTGTTTCTGCCACATCGCCTTTCCGTGCAAGCTCTACCAGTTTTGCATAGGTAAATTCTTTATCGAGTTTTTCCTCCGGGCGGCGGCGCAGCCACAGTCCGGCAATGTCCACGGAAATGCGCAGGTGCTCCATCGGCCCCCAAAAAAGAGAACCGAGTATGCCGTTCCCCAGTGGAATTGCTTCATCCCAGCGGGGTATTGGGCCGGTTAAATTGATGTTGCAATGTTTTGGGGGCAGCATATCGGTTCTCCTAACCTATTCGATTTTGTTTAGCCCTTAACGCCGCCGACGCTCAAGCCCTGCACGAGCTGCTTCTGGCCGACGATGAAGAGGATGACAGTGGGAATCAGTGCCAGCACGAGGGCTGCGAACAGCGCGCCCCAGTCGGTAGCGTAGCGCTGGATCTCATACAGGTTGGCAAGGCCGACAGGCAGCGTAGCCTTGGTCGGATCGGTAACCATAACGAGAGCCACTGGGTACTCGTTCCATGCTGCCATAGCGGAGATCATGCAGACCGTCACGATACCGGGTTTGCACATAGGAATGATAATGCTCGTCAGAATGCGGAACGGGCCGCAGCCGTCGATCATGGCTGCCTCCTCATAATCACGCGGGATACTGCGCAGGAAGCCGGTCAGCAGGAAGATAGCAAACGGGAACTGCATCGTTGCATACAGTACACCCAGCGCCGTCAGGCTGTTGAGCAGGTTCAGCTTGTTCATCTGCAAGAACAGCGGAATCATAATATAAGTGGCCTGAATGAAGATGGCCGCCATGTAGATGTTCAAAATCAACTTCGCACCGGGGAACTTATACCGCACAAGGCAGTAGGAGCACGGCACAACGCAGATCACAATAATGACCAGTGTTTCCAGCACGACATAAATCGAGTTGCCGATGTTGGCAGCAAGGTTAGATTTTTCATAAGCGCGGACGTAGTTATCCCATGCAAGTCCCTGCGGCCATGCAAAGGGATCCGTCAGAAACTCTGTACTGGTTTTGAACGAAGAAACGACGTTCCACGCCAGAGGGTACAGCATGATAATGGCAACCAAAATCAGGAACAGGCGCGTCACCCACTTGATGACCTTTGCTCTGATTTTGCTTTTTTCATTTTGTGTCATATTACTGACCTCCTTCGGAAGCATCGGTCAATTTGCGGGACAGCATGGACAGCGCCACGGAGATGGCGAGCGTAAAGACCGTGATAGCCATGGCATAGCCAAAGTTGCCGTTGACAAAGCCCTGCGTGTACATATATTGCAGAAGAACGCTGGATGCACCGTTAGGACCGCCGCCAGTCATGACCTGCGAAAGTACAAAACTCAGGTTGATGGTGCCGGAAAGTGCCAGAACAAAGGTGATGCCGATAATATCTTTCATCAGAGGCATCGTAATACTGACGAGCTTGCGCCATGCGCTGGCACCGTCCAGCGTTGCGGACTCGTAGATTTCCGGCGAAATGCCGTCCATAGCCGCGATGTGCATGACCATGTAGTAACCGGCAGCCTGCCACAGCAGCGTGAACGCGATGCACCAAAGCGCAGTCTTGCTGTCGCCCAGCCAGGAACGCTGCAAGCTCTCCAGCCCGACAGCACCGAGAATCTTATTGACGATGCCCACATTCGGGTGGAACACAAAACTCCATATAATACCTACAACGGTCAGAGAAACGATGTTCGGGAAATAGAAAATCGTGCGATACAAGACCATTTCTTTCAGCTTGCACTGGTTCAAAACGAATGCCAGCACCAGACTACAGAAAATTGTGATAACGGGAACAACCGCCATCAGCTTTGCTGTGTTTTTAAGTGCTTGAATGAAAGATTTGTCGTGGAACATATAGATATAGTTATCCAGTCCCACAAATTTGTTGTTAAGCCCCAGAGAGGTCGCATTGGTAAAAGAAAGATATAATGCCTGCACCGTAGGCCAGATCGTGAACATAAGAGTTAGGATCACGGCAGGCAGAACGCTGATGCAGATAAACAGTACGGGAAGTGGCTGCGCCTTTTTTTGGCGATTTTGGCGGTTTTTCAAACAAGTTTCCCCCTTAAAAAGAACCCTGCCAAGTTCGCATGGCGTTTACTCGGCAGGGCCAATCTTATTTTGGTTAGTGGAAATTCAGCAATTCAGCTTACTTGGAAGCAGCAATCTCCTCGAAAGCAGCCTCGATGCCGTCACGCCACTGCTCGGCAGTCATGTCACCATTCATAACGTCACTGGCAACATTGAAGACGGAATCAGCGATAACGACCTTGCTGGTGTCGGGCATTGCATCCCAACCGAAGACCATGAACGTGCCTTCCTGATAGATGTCGTTCATGTTGTAGACACCATCGGTAACGATGCCCTTGACCATCTCGTTGGCCTTCTTCAGAGCGTAGATGCCGTTGGCTTTTTCTGCGAACAGCTTAACGGAATCCTCAGTGTACAGGAAACGCAGGAACTCTTTTGCCAGTTCGGGGTTCTTGGCGTTGGCAGGAATCTCAAACTGCTCAACGGAGCTCATAACATAGCGGGTCTCGCCGTCATCCAGAACGGGTGCGCAGGTCAGACCAAACTCAAAGCCGTCAGCACGGGGAGCATCGGCCATTTCGCCTTCCATCCAGTTGCCGTTGGGGATGAACAGAGCCTTGTTCATCATCATGTCAGTCTGGCTCTGGGTATGGTTCAGAGCAACGGTGCCATCCATCAGGTAGCCATCGGTGCCGATCTTTGCCATGTTCTGGAAGACCTTGAGGGCCTCATCAGAGCTGAGGGAGCCGGGCGTGTAGGAGGCGATTGCCTTCATGTTGTCGATGCCGGTGGCAGAAGCCAGTGCGGGCCACAGCATGCTCTCAAGGTAGCCGGGGTAGATACCCTGATAGGTAAACAGTGCGATACCCTTTTCCTTGGCCTTGTCGCCCAGTTCAAAGAAGTCATCCCAGGTCACAGGTGTTTCCCAGCCGTTCTCTTCGAACAGAGTCTTGTTGTAAACCAGACCCATCGGGCTGGCATCAAACGGGGCAATGTAGATTTTGCCATCGCCGTAGGGAGAGCACTTGGCAGAATCCAGCAGACCATCGATAACCTGATCCTTCAGCGGGGTGTCATCATCAATGCCGCCCTCCTCAAAGACATCGGACAGATCCATCAGCGCATGCTCCTTGACCATAGAGGAAATCAGGCCGGTGGAGTCGTTGTCGTTCATCGAGATGAAGTCGGGCACATTACCTGCCACGATTTGCGGGCGGATGATGTCACCAATCTTCGGGCTGATCTGCATATTGACAGTGACGCCGGGATAGGCATCCTCGAAGCGTTTGATGATTTCGTCCCAGTACGCGGAACCGTAGCCGCCCTCGAACACCGCGATGTTCAGTTCATTGTTCTCAAAGGTCTTCTCACCGGTAGAGGCTTCGCTGGTAGCGGCGGACGTTGCTTCGGAAGAAGCGGCCTCACTGGGTGCTGCTGCGCTGGAAGATGCTGCGCTGCCGCAGCCTGCCAGACAGGTAGCTGCCATTGCAGTGGCAAGCATCATGCTGATTGCTTTTTTCATGGTTTTCCTCCTAAAAATTATTCCTTCTTTGTTTGGGATGCGGCTCATCTGTCGTTCCCTGATTGCACTCTTATTATATCGGGCAAGCCGGATTTGATAAATGTATTCCCTTTACTTAAAGATGGATTTTATTGACTTTTTCTGTCGTTGCCCTTATAATTCAGGTAATGTATGGATAGATTGTAGTCACTTTGCACAAACGGAGGCCTATATATGTCACTAAATGCACAAAAAACGCGTGAGTTTTCCCCCAATGTGTTGCGACGAATCAAACTTCGCACCCGTCTGTTTGTGACATTTTTGATTATTTCTCTTGTTCCCGTCATCACGATTGGTATTTTTTCTTACCATGCATACACCCAATCCATGAACGAAAAGGTCAAACAGGCTGCCTTACAATCTATCGAACTACTCAACAATAATATGTCTACCCAGCTTGGCATTTATAGCGACTACATAGGTTCCATCTCCGTATCTGATACTGTACAGAATGGTGTCGCATCTGTCAATAATGGGCACCCCCTTACAGTCGATATTGTAAGCGGTATTGGTGAAATGATCGTCACAATTCCTTTTCAGAGCACACACCTTAAAAACATCCGCGTCGTTTCCAATGATCGCACAGTCATCTACGATTTGGGCTATGACGATATTACACCTCAGCGTTTTAATGAATTGCTGGATAATATTGAAGCCGCTTCTCCACAGGATAGTCTGCAATACATCCACACTTACCGCGCCAATGATAAAATTGTCATTGGCCGTAAAATCTATGATATGCACCACACCAGCACGCCGCTGGGGTATATCATGCTGTACATTGACGAATCCCAGCTAAGCCGCTACATATTTACCGATGTTTCCTTTGGCGAGGGGGCCAACTTCCTGCTGATTGATGCCGCCGGCAATGTGGTATCTTCTCAGAATGCGGAACTGCTGGGAGAAGATTTGGCCGATGACCCGATTTTTCAGCAGATTACGGCGCTTCGGCAGGCGGGTGAAAACAACTTTTTATGTGAGCTGAACGGCGTAGATACACTGACAATTTTCAAATACAACACAACCTATAATGTGTATCTGGCGGCCACGATTCCGCAGGCTTACATTACCAACGGCACAAGAACCATCAATATGATGCTTATTGCGCTGGCCGCAGTGCTGGTCGTTGTCAGTGTGTTCCTGACACTGCTTGTCTACCGCAGCGTCATGCACCCCATTGATAATATGGTTGCCGCCTGCAATGCGAAAAGCGATGAGGAAATCGGGCTGAAAATCAATGATCCCAGCCCCGACGAACTCGGATTTCTGGCGCGCACCATCGACAACATGGTCAATGAAATTGGTCTGCTGGCGCAGCGCTGGAGCGATGATCAGCGCAAAATGCGCGAGTTGGAATTGCAGACTCTGCAATATCAAATCAACCCGCACTTCCTGTTCAATACCCTGAACACCTTAAAGTGGATTGCCACACTCAATCATGTTACCCCGGTCAGCCACGGCATTGATGCTCTCTCTTCCCTGCTGCAAAGCACCCTTATTAAAAAGGATGAATTGATTCCGTTTGATGATGAGCTGCGCAACCTGAAGAACTACTGCGACATCCAGCAGCTGCGTTACGCAGGGCGCTTTGAGATGGAATATCAAATTGAAGATGCTGCCGGATACTGGACTGTGCCGCGCTTTATTTTGCAGCCGCTTGTAGAGAACTCCATCCTGCACGGCACGGCGGATGAAGATGATTTTGTCACCATCACCGTCCGTGCCACCGTGAGCGAGAATCTGCTTACGATTCATATTTCCGACACCGGCTGCGGCTTTGACACCAGTGCCATCAAAGAGAAAAATTCAGAGCGGTTCTCTGGCATAGGGTTGAGCAACGTGGATGAGCGTATGCGTCTGCACTACGGAAATGAGTACGGCCTTACGATTGAAAGCGCCCCCGGCATCGGCACGCAATGTATTCTCCGTATTCCAAATGAAGCCATTCGTTGAGGTAACACAATGTATAATTTATTGCTTGTAGATGACGAACCGCTGATTAAGGTTGCTTTCCAGTCCGCCGTGGAGTGGGGCAAGAACGGCTTTCTTCTGGCGGCAACAGCCAGTAATGGGCAGGAAGCGCTGCACATTGTAGAGGCACAGCACATTGATGCGGTTATTACGGACTTGAAAATGCCCGGCATGGATGGGCTTGCACTCATTCATGAATTGAAAAAGCGCAGCTTTACCGGTCCGATTCTGGTGTTGAGCAACTATTCCGATTTTGATTCCGTGCGCACAGCCCTAACGGACGGTGCCTATGACTACTTCCTGAAAATCAATATGAACGGGGAAAGCATCGGCGAGCATCTGGAAAAGATGGCCGATTTGCTTCGTGTCCAGCAGCAACGCCAGACGGAAGAGGACCACCGATCCTTTGCCATTGAAGCGCAGAAAAAGGAGAATGCCCTGATTCACTGCGCTCAATGGGTAACGTCCACTGCTGAGCCCTCCCCTGCGGCTAATCCGTTTTCCATGCTGCCGGAACCGCTGGCCTTTCCCGTCCGGCTGTTTACCGTCACTTTAATTCCCGCAAAAACTCATCCTATGCCCGCGCTGGATGCTGTGACCGACTTAATTACCGAGGTTTTCGATGAAATCAGCGGCAAAGTTTTTCTGCACACCCATGAGGATGAAATCTGCGGGCTGATCAGCAATGAAAACCTTGTTGCCTCCGGGCGCACCCTCGATAAAAAGCTGGCCCGTTTGCAGCGCCAAATCACAACATATTTTCTGGATGCTCCGGTCATTATCTACCACGCTAAGCCCATTTCACTGGCTGAACTCCGCCAGGGCTACCAACTGTGTGAGGATTCTAAGGCACTCGCCTTTTATGTAGGGCGCAGCGCTCCCCTAAGGGCAACGGCACACACAGTTACCGCCCAACCCTTCCATGTCTCTCAGGCAGAACTGTCCAAGGCCACCGCTGCAGCAGCGCAAAATGCCGATGAATTGCAGATGCAGATTGCCGTTCACACCTTCTTTCAGAACTGCGCGGCGCTCTGTATGCCGCCGCAGCGCGTCCGCGAAGCCTGCCATCTGTTGCTGGAGCGTCCCGGCGAGAATATGATTCCGCAGGAGACACTGGAGCAAACCTTTAAGGAAATAGAAAAAGCCCCCACCGCGGAGGCTCTTGAACAACTGCTCTGCTTGATTTTGCAGGAACGCATGGGACTTAGCAAAATTGCCTTGAGCAAATTCAAAAAAGAGGTGCAGGCCGTCATCATCTATGTAAACGCGCATTATATGGACAAACTGACGCTGGACGGCATTGCCGACTATGTAGGGCTGAACCGGGAATATCTGAGCCGCCTGTTCTCCAAAGAAACCGGCACCGGCCTGTTCCAGTACATCAACGAGGTGCGCATGAAACGCGCCGGTGAGATGATCCGCAGTAATAAGCAGGTCTATATCAAGGAAGTAGCTGCCGCCGTAGGTTTTGATGACCCCTACTTTTTCTCGCGAAAATTCAAAGATTTTTATGGGAAAACGCCGAGCGAATATGCGGAGGGATAAAGGTTAAGACAAATGGAACAACCTATGCGATGCAAAACATTGACCGCTATTTACAGAAACGAAGTCAAGTCACCGCGCACCTCATGTGAACTTGATTTTTCCACTCACGAATCTATCAGCATTCATATAATGCAGTCAACTGAACGCACAATTATCATCAATTCCACTTCTGAGCAGTCTGTCAATGATTTAATAGCCGTACTCACAAAAATAGAGCGTTTGCTCATGCTTTTCGATGGTTGTTTTATGAGCCTGCTTTCGATTGAATTTCAAGACTCTACCGGATGTGTGCCTCACCATCTCAAGGTTTACGCAGAACATTTTATGAGAAATCGGTTAGCTTATTTCCATTCTAATAAAATTCTTTTTTCCAGCAACTATTTGCTTGACTTTTCAAAGGCTCTAACGCCTGCTCTTTACGAAAAATGGGAAAGCATCTTGGAAGATCTTGATGTTGCGCATCAGGTATACCTCTATTCCCTATGCGATACGAACCAGCCTGTCGATTTGAGATGTGCTTTTTTAATCGAATTAGCTGAACCAGTCGTTGAAATCGTGAAGGCTAATTGTCCTCTTTTTGAGAGTCTAAATCTAGGAAAGCAAGGCACCTCTTTACGTGATTGTCTCCGAGCACTTATAACAACATACGGTTCCGATATTTTTGAGAATGAGATAAATAGCTGCTTTGAAACATTCCTTAAATCTTTAGTAAATAGTCGCGTTCGCATCATGCACATAAAGAGGAACTGCCATGGTTCTTATTTGAACAGGCCAGAATCTATCTTGTACTCAATTAAAATAAGCTTTTTGTACCGCATCGTGCTTTTAAACCTGCTCGGCATAAGTCCATCACTGTATCACGAGAATCTTATTTCAAATATTCAAAGATGGAACTCATGGAACGATATTATGGATAATTTTTTGTATCACCTACAAAAATAGCTTAGTTGCGTTGTTGCTTTTTGCTCTATCTGTGGTCAAACATGCAATTGGTGCGTTCTAATGATAGTTTAATCCTTACTTTATTTCCTCTGTAAACAAAGACTCTTAATCTCAAAATAAAACTCCGTATTGAAATCATAATGTGTGATTTCAATACGGAGTTTTCTCTTCAAGTCGTGTGTCAAAATTGTTCTTTCTCTTTAATTAGTAATTGAATCATTCTTTCGGAAAATATGGAGTTTTTATGTTATTTAAAATACGGAAATCTGATGTATCTACACACTACCACAACACACGGACTTTCTTGAACAAATACCGTGATATTTCGTGGATTCTGGAAGTTTCTGCTCTCAACTTACAGAAGGAGTTCAAGGCCACGTATGAGCTATTCACAGATTCCCCACTTGTTGCTGGTGAGGTCAAGGATGGAGGCAACCCTCCAGAAAACTATACCTATGCCTTGGTGCGCAGTAAAAAGATGATGCAACTTACCGACACCGCAATTGACCTGATGCGCCGCAAGCATAAAAAGGGCGAGTTCTATTACTGGATTTTATACTACGCCTATCTCTCCCCGCAGCAGTGCGAGAATGCGGGCGCAATTTTGCAGTCGCTCGAAACCAAGGGAATCTCCATTTCTCTGCGCACCTACTATGTCCATCGGGATGAAGCTATTGAGGTTCTCAGCTCGATTTTGTGGGGCTACACTTCTCAGGATTGCGAGAAAATCACCAAACTGCTGACACTCGATTGACCCTGCACAACATCCGCACAAAATCAGCAGAGCGAAGACCTTTTTTCCTGCACAGCCAATTTGTTATCATGGTAATGGCCTACTTTTGGCGATTCTTAAAGCATTTTTGCACACAGGAGGTTTCAATGACTAAGAAAAACACACGTTCTTGTTCTCATAAGCACGTGAAAGCAGCCCTTTGCGCTGCCATGTGCAGCGTACTGACCGCAATGCCTACTTTTGCAGCTGGCGAGGATAATTCCGCCGCAACAACCGGCACCACGGTCTGGACGAAAGCCAGCGAGATCATGCAGGATGTCTACTCGCAAATCATCTCTATCTCCACCGTCACAGCCGTGGTCTGCGCAGCTGTTGCCCTGCTGCTGATGAACTTTTCCAAGAACGGCAAGACCGTGGATGATTCCCGCGCATGGCTTAAGCGCATTGCCATCACCTGGGCGATTCTGAATGGTCTCGGCTTCATCATGGCCTACGTCACGCCGTTCTTCCAGGGCGGCACTTGGAATCCGTAACTACGCGTAATTGCAACGAGGAGGTGAACGC
>OHSK01000920.1_pt1 | contig 13390 bp, 10 predicted proteins | sample 1578701 | NCBI WGS metagenome assembly OHSK01 (sample SAMEA3879503, study PRJEB24766) | human gut metagenome | biome: human-associated habitat; feature: feces | place: USA | collected 1985/1987
CCTTTTGTAACTTATTGCGGGACATAGTAATCCTCCATAGTAGTAGTTTTATAATAGCGTTGTTGCATATATATTAATCATATTAATGCGATTTTATCATAATGTAATAAACAGGTCAAAAATATTTTTGTCTTATAGGTTAATAAAGTGCTGGAATTTTAAAAATGGAATTATGTTATGTGCAATTTGATATATAATAAAGAAACCTGATGCTTACGCACCAGGCTTCTAATATGAGATACATATAATAAGGATTAGCAGAAGACCAGCATATAAAAGAGGGAAGCCAGTCTGTTTGGACTACTAGTCCATATTAACATTAAGATGTCTAGGAAGACCATCAACCATAATTGGTGAAAGTTCAGCCTGAATTAATGGTCTGATATAGTGAATAAGGTCTTCTGTGACAAAATCATCTTCAGTAATCCACTCAAGTGGAACTTTCTTCTCGATGTTGGCAATCTGGTGTACATCGTGTGTTTCTGTAATGCACATATATGGATCATCAGAAACTCTCTTAAGTACAACAACTTTACCAGTCTCGCCTTCAAATGCAGCCTTAACAGCGGCACCACCAACGTTGAATGCTTCTGTGATATCTGTACGAGATGTCATATGAGCTGCACAACGCTGTAATGTTGATAATTCAATAGCTCTTGTCTTGATACCAAGTTCAGAACCGACTTTGTTAGCAAGGAACTTAGCAGAACCAGCTAACTGCTTGTGACCGAAAGCATCAACGAATTCAACGTGGTCAGAAAGTTCAAATACATATCTTCCGTCCATAACCTTGATACCTTCTGAAACAGCAATAACCATAGAACGACCTTTAGAAGCTATCTCTTTAACTCTTTCAAGGAAGTGGTCGATATCAAATACCTTCTCAGGAAGATAGATAAGATCTACACCTTCACAATCTTCGCCTCTTGCAAGAGCAGAAGCGGCTGTAAGCCATCCGGCGTTACGTCCCATAATCTCAACTATTGTAACAGTTGGGTAATCATATACAAGACCGTCACGGATAATCTCCTTCATAGTAGCTGCAATAAACTTGGCAGCACTACCAAAACCAGGAGTATGATCAGTAACAGCAAGGTCGTTGTCGATAGTCTTAGGAACACCCATGAACTTAATATCGCTTCCGATAAGAAGTGCATAGTCAGAAAGCTTCTTGATAGTATCCATGGAATCGTTACCACCAATATAGAAGAAGTATGATATATTAAGTTCCTTAAGAATCTCGAAAATCTTCTCATATGTTTCTCTGTCATCAGAGATTTCAGGAAGCTTATAACGACATGAACCTAAGTAAGAAGAAGGAGTTCTCTTTAAAAGGTCAATATCGATATCTGTCTTAATCTTTTCAGAAAGATCTACATACTGCTTGTCAAGAAGACCCTTGATTCCGTGAAGCATACCATATACTTTATTAGCCCCTCTGTCCTTAGCTGTCTTAAACACACCTGCAAGACTTGAATTGATTACGGCAGTTGGTCCGCCAGACTGTCCTACGATAACATTTCCTAACATAAATGTCCTCCGAATTATAAAAATAATTAAATAATAAAACTCAGGTCAGAATCCCTCGTGACTTCTAACCTATGACAAATATGATGCAAGGGTCGCAAGATCAAAGTCATATCATGCAGGCACGAAAGATTTTTTGGATGTGAACTTTTAACTCTTACAACATAAACATTTTATTAAAATTATATTAACATAATTAGAGCAATCATACAACTCAAATGTGCTTATAAATTAAATAAATTCATAAATTTAGTAAAATCTTTAATCATATAGTGGAAACTTTCAAAAAATTTGTAGTATACTGATAATAAGCACAAGGTATATGACAGATATCTAAAAAAGACAATACATTACAAAAAAAAGTATAAGCAGTAAAGGAGATGTACATTATGAGTAAACAGACATGGAAACCAGGAAATATGCTTTATCCAGTGCCGGCAGTTATGGTCAGCTGTCAGAGAGGTGAAGAAAAACCCAATATCATAACAGTTGCATGGGCAGGGACTATATGTTCGGATCCTGCGATGGTATCTATATCAATAAGGAAAGAAAGATATAGCCATGATATTATAAAAGAATCAGGAGAGTTCGTTATTAACCTTACAACGAAAAAGCTGTGCCGGGCAACGGACTACTGTGGCGTAAAGTCAGGTAAGGATACAGATAAATTCAAGGATATGCATCTTACACCTGAAAAGTCAGTTAAGATAAATGCACCGGCTATTAAAGAGAGCCCTGTTAACATAGAATGTAAGGTGAAGGATATAGTGGAGCTTGGAAGCCATGATATGTTTATTGCCGAAGTCGTCGCTGTTAATGTTGATGAATCGCTTCTTGACAGCAAGGGAACATTACATCTTAAAGATGCTGAACTTGTAGCTTATTCACATGGACAGTATTACGCACTTGGTGAACATCTCGGACGCTTTGGATATTCAGTTAAAAAAAGGTAAAATTATAAAAATAAAATATCTCTAAAGCACGTAAAACCCCTTTACAAACAGTTATATGCGTGGTAGTATACAATTGTTACAAAAATGTTACGGAATTATTACACGGGGAAAGAATTCCATTGTATATACGATATATGGAGGAACGTATGACACGCATTACAAGATATGGAAGAAAGGTAAAAACTACCTTTATCTCAACTATGTTTGCAGCATGCATTGCAATAGTGATAGGTATTCCATTTGTATCTAAGAATATGTTTAACAATGATGTGGGATATTACAGCATATCGATTCGTGGTACACATGTCGGAGCAGCCAACACAGAGGAAGAAGTTAATGTGGCGCTGGCAAATGCACGTCTGCAGTTAAGCCAGCAGCTTGATGATTATATATATATGGACTGTGATGTCCAGATTGATAAAGAAAACAGGGCTATAGCGTCAAGAATGTCAGAAAAGCAGCTTGAAAGTTCTATATACAGCCAGTTGTTTGACTGTATACTTGATGTTGAAAAGCAGCTTGCATATACTGTAAGAATAGATGATTATACAGTTAATCTGTCATCCAAGCAGGATGTAGAAGAACTGTTTTCAAAGCTTATACAGCCATATAACAGGGCTGATGAGTTTGAGCCGGTTATTAAGTCTAGTTCGGCAGCAGATGGAACATATATAGTGTCTATAGATAAGAATGAGGAGACAACGGTGCAGGATACACAGATAGTTGCATCATTCTTTGAAGACAGTACTGGTTCTAACGGTGAAAGCAAGAAAACACCAGATGAGATACAGTCTATAGGTTTTGCACAGAATGTATCTGTTAATGCTGTATATGCTGATAAGGTAGAGGTATCAACAGTACAGGAAGCTTATGATACAATAACAAAGGTAAACGATACCAATGTTTATTATATTGCTAAAGAGGGCGATACTCTTGAGAGTATAGCTAAAGATAATAACATATCAGTTGAAGATTTGTTAAAGCTTAATACTAAGTTAAAAGAGGACTCAGTTATAGTTCCAGGTGATGAGCTTGTTATAACAGTGCCTGAGTCAGATATAACAGTAGTGACAACAAAGCAGCTTTCTTATGAGGAAGATTACAACGCAGAGCCTGAGTATCTTGATGATAACAATAACTATAGAGGTACGAATTATATTCTTGATGAAGGAACAACGGGACATCATTCAGTAGTAGCAACAGTTACATATGAGAATGGTAAAGAGGTTGCAAGACAGATAACAAGCGAGAATATAACAGTTGAATCAAAGCCGGCAAAGATAGCAGTTGGAACACTTACACCACCAACATATATAAAGCCTGTCAGTGGTGGAACATTTTCATCAGGTTATGGTTCAAGATGGGGCACAACTCATTACGGAGTTGACTGGTCATGCAACCAGGGAACATCAGTTAAGGCTTCAAGAGACGGAGTAGTAACAAGGGCTGGATGGTATTCTGCTTATGGATATTGTGTAGATATACAGCATGAAGATGGCAGCATGACAAGATATGGACATAACAGTAAAGTAACAGTGACTGTCGGCCAGCAGGTAAAGCAGGGTGAAGAGATAGCTCTTAGTGGCAATACTGGTGATAGTACAGGACCACATGTGCATTTTGAAATATGGATAGATGGCAGAAGAGTGAATCCACTTGATTATGTAAACAAGAATTAAGTTAACTTATGAATAAGGGCGTGGATATTAATAATCCATGCCCTGTTTTAAACTTTATGGATATATAACGTTGACATAATAAAATGGTATGATATAATCATTAAGATATTGATTTAAATACCAATATTATTTTAGATAATAAAGTAAAAGTATACACATGATGAATGTTTTGACGGCTTTATGTCACTAATGCATGATAGTTGTTTTTGTGATAAGCCGTGAATACCATGATATATTGAATATAAATGACAGATATGTCGATAATTAATAAAGAAACTAAAGTTTTAGATATGATGAGTAAGTGATATTGAGGTGCAAAGTATGGAACAGTATGTTGTCAAAGGTGGAGTGCCACTTTGTGGAGAAGTGTCCATAGGTGGAGCTAAGAATGCAGCACTTGGTATTCTGGCAGCAGCGATTATGACAGATGAGACCGTAACAATAGAGAATGTACCTAACGTGAGAGATACAAAGGTGTTGCTTCAGGCAATCGAAGGAATAGGTGCAAAGGTAAAATATATATATAATAATACAGTTCAGATTAACGGCGGATCTATATGTGATCTTAATGTTGAATACGAATATATAAGAAAGATAAGAGCGTCATACTATCTTCTTGGCGCGTTACTTGGTAAGTACAATGAATCTAACGTAGCACTTCCAGGTGGCTGTAACATAGGAAGCAGACCTATAGACCAGCACCTTAAGGGCTTTAAAGCACTTGGTGCCAAAGTGAACATAGATCATGGCGTTGTCAGCGCTAAAGCAGAAAAACTGGTTGGCGGACACATATATTTTGATGTTGTAACAGTAGGTGCTACTATTAACCTTATGATGGCAGCATGCATGGCTGATGGAGAAACTATCCTTGAAAATGCAGCTAAGGAGCCACATATAGTTGATGTAGCTAACTTCCTTAATGCCATGGGAGCTAATATCAAGGGTGCTGGTACAGATGTTATAAGAATAAGGGGCGTTGAGAGACTTCATGGATGCACATATTCTATAATACCAGACCAGATTGAGGCAGGAACTTTCATGATGGCGGCAGCAGCTACACATGGTGATGTTGTCATAAAGGACGTTATTCCTAAGCATCTTGAGTCTATAACTGCCAAGCTTCATGAGATGGGCTGTCAGCTCATAGAAGGTGACGACTGGATAAGGGTTATGGCAGAAGGTGAGATAGGAAGTACTAATGTTAAGACACTTCCATATCCTGGCTTTCCAACAGATATGCAGCCGCAGATAGCAGTTGCACTTGCACTTGCTAACGGTTCAAGCATGGTTACAGAGAGTATATTTGAGAATAGATTCAAGTATGTTGATGAGCTTAACAGGATGGGTGCTAAGATTAAAGTTGAGGGCAATACAGCTTATATAGAAGGTGTTAAGCATTTTACATCAGCACAGCTTTCAGCACCTGATTTAAGAGCAGGAGCAGCACTTGTGATTGCGGCACTTGCGGCAGAGGGCATATCAGAAATAGACGATATAGAGTATATCCAGAGAGGATACGAAGATTTTGAGGGTAAACTTTCAGCACTTGGTGCTGTTATAGCTAGAGTAGATTCTGAAAGAGAACTTCAGAAGTTTAAGTTGAAAATAGGATGATAATAGACTGCGGAGAATAATATTGTGCAGATATCCGGAGTGATAATGGCAGATTTATCACAAGATATCGCAGGCATGATATATTTCCGCAGTTTTTTTATATATTTTTATCATTTTTTTACAAATATTCTGTTAAAATATGTTAAACTATTATCATGATGGTTGTAAATATATTAATATGACTTATATGGAGAAAACATGAAATTAAAAGATAAGTTAAAGGTTTCATTCTGCGTTATGGTTATACTTCCGGCGCTGCTTTTATGCGTGTTTGTTGTCGGAATATTTAAGATACAGTCGGATAGTATATGCAAGACATATAATGTAGAAGACGATACGGTACTGTTATATTTTTATTCGCCTATGACATTGTTTGGCAGTATTACAGATGATGTGTATGAGCAGATAAAAGAACAGGCAGAAGAAGAACCAACGACATTTAACAACAGGGCATACCTTGAGTCACTTGGTTCCACATTAAATGACAGACTTTCAGAGCTTGTTGTAAGAAAGAATAATAATGTCATATATAATTCAACACAATATTCAAACACAGATCTTGCAAGGCTTCTTCCAGAGTATGAGACAGATGAGAACAACATAACGGATGTTGCTACATATAGAGGTGGCATATATCATAGTCTTATAAAACAGGTAGACTTTTCAGACAGCTTAGGAAATATATACAGTGTGTCTATCGTCACATCTGTTAAGCAGAGCATACCACAGATAAGACAGATGCTATGGCAGCTTGTTTTTATCATCATCATCATACTTGTCATAACCAGCCTTGTGCTTAACCTGTGGATATACAGTTCTATCATCAAGCCGGTTAACAAGCTGAAGCTTGCAACAGATAATATAAAAGAAGGAAACTTTGACTTTGAGATGCCAAGGGTTCCTGATAACGAAATAGGTGATGTGTGTAAGGATTTTGAAGAGATGAGACTTATACTAAAGAAGTCATCAGAGGATAAGCTTCAGTCAGATAAAGAAGAGAAGGAGCTTATAAGAAATATATCACATGATTTAAAGACACCGCTAACAGCTATTAAAGGCTATGTTGAGGGTCTACGTGATGGAATAGCCGATACTCCGGAAAAACAGGCAAAGTATATTAAGACTATTTCCAACAAGGTTAATGATATGGATAAGCTTATAGATGAACTTACTATATATTCAAGACTTGATGCTAACAGGATACTATATACATTTATAAAACTTAATGTTTCAGATTATTTTGATGACTGCTGTGAAGAAATAGGCACAGAACTGGATGCCTCCGGCATAGAGCTAAACTACAGGAATCATATAGACAAGCCGGTAATGATAGTCGCAGACCCAGAGCAGTTAAAGAGAGTTATCAATAATATAATCAGCAACTCAGTTAAGTACATGGTAGAAGGCCGTAAGGGAAAGATAGATATAGACCTTTATGACGAGGGCGAGTATGTACATGTTGTCATGGCTGACAATGGCAAGGGTATAGCTGGCAAGGATATTTCAAGAATATTTGAAAGATTCTACCGTACTGATGAATCACGAAACTCCAAGCAAGGCGGCAGCGGCATAGGACTTGCTATTGTCAAGAAAATCGTTGAAGACCATAAAGGCAAGATATGGGCAGAGAGTGTTGAAGGCGAAGGAACTACAATGCATCTTAATCTGCTTAAGTATAATGAGAATAGCCAGCTTGTATTGAAGAATCAGCAATAAAAGGTTTAATGTAAGGTAACAGGCTTAAAGCAGTGCAACAGACTTAAGTCATATTGAAAGGCTTAAGGCTTAGACAGTCAGATAGTCATATTGTTAGTGCATATGACGAAATTCTGTAAAAATAAAATATAAAAGGAATAGAAAGGGACAATTGTATGAGCAAAGTATTGATAGTTGAAGATGAGGAAGCAATCGCAGATATTGAAAAGGATTACCTTGAATTAAGTGGATTCACGGTAACAACATGCAAGGATGGAACAACAGGTCTTGCAGAGGCACTTGACGGGGATTATGACATATATATTCTTGATGTCATGCTTCCAGGTGTAGATGGCTTTGAGATATGCAAAAGAATAAGAGAAGTTAAGAATACTCCTATTATCATGGTATCAGCTAAAAAAGAGGATATCGATAAGATAAGAGGACTTGGCGTAGGTGCTGATGATTATATGACGAAGCCTTTTAGTCCAAGTGAGCTTGTTGCCAGAGTTAAGGCACATCTTTCAAGATATGAAAGACTTGTAAACAGTGCCCAGCCTGAAAATGATATTATCGAAATAAGAGGCATCAGGATAGATAAGACAGCCAGAAGAGTATTCGTTAATGGTGAAGAGAAGATATTTACAACTAAGGAATTCGATCTTCTTACATTCTTAGCAGAACATCCTAATCATGTATACACTAAGGAAGAGCTTTTTAAGGAAATATGGGATATGGATTCTATCGGTGATATTGCAACCGTTACTGTCCATATTAAAAAGATAAGGGAAAAGATAGAACTTGATACAAGTAAGCCACAATATATCGAAACGATATGGGGTGTAGGCTACAGATTTAAGTTATAATACATTACAAAAGCCTGTTTAGAACATATTATCCATAAGAACCTTAAATATATCGTCCCGTTTTGGATATTGTAAAACTATGAGTGATTTATATGACAGAAAGAAGGTTAAATATGATAATTGAAAAGGAATATTTTGATTCAGAAGAAGTCAGGAAAGCGAATGCCATGAATGATAAGACGATGGCACCACTAAGAAGAATACGTCTTGCGACAACGGACAGTAACAAATATTATGCCAAAGCTGTATTTGTAGCCGATAAAGAAAATATAATTACCGGTGAGCTTCTTTACAGACCAGATTTTCAGGAGTCAGAAGAGGGAGTGGCATTCAGTGAGGTTGTTGTTAAGCAGACAGCAGATGTGGAAGAATATTTCAAGAATCTTATAAGGTTTGAAGGCTATAAAGTGATTCCAGAAGAATATGATGAGAGTGATATGCTTATGCATTATGATGAGCTGAGCATACAGGCTAATAAGCTTTTGTTTCTTGAGAGCAGGGAGGAGTAGATATGACAGATACGCAGAATGAGGCGTTTAAGACACCAGCAAACAAGATAAGGCTGTTTGAGCATGGGGCTCCGGGTTCGCAGAACCTTAAGCTTACAAGAAAATATTACACTGAGGATATGCCTGATGGAAGAGTAAAGCATATAGTGCAGAACATTACAGATCCGGATATTGTTCCTTACATACCTGATGGTATTGGTAACAGTACAGACAGACAAAGGATTCCGGCAGTATTGATTATTCCAGGAGGTGCGTTCAGACGCCTTGTATACAACTTTGAAGGTGAAGATGTTGCAAAGTGGCTTAATAGTATGGGAATAGCTGCATTTGTTCTTGAATGCAGACTTCCATCAGATGAACATGATAATGCAGAGGATGTCCCACTTATAGATGCTATGCGTGCAATGAGAGTTATAAGAGGAAGGGCGCAGGAATTCGGTATAGATGAAGCTAAGATAGGCGTTATGGGCTTTTCAGCAGGAGGCTTTATGGCAGCGTTATTATCAACAGCGTATGAAAGTGATGTGTATGTGGATTATAAGTATAAGGATGAATATGATAAACTATCCGCAAGACCAGATTTTGCTGTTTGTTCATATCCGGTTATAAGTATTGACGATTGTATTGAAGCAGGCAAAAGATATATGTCTGAAGAACAGGTGCTTGAGAGAATCAGTGACAGTAAGGCAAAGATATTGCATAAGTACAATCCGGATAAGCTTGTAAGACCGGATATGCCGCCAGTATTTATATGTGAAACGGATGATGACAGAACAACATTGTCTGAGAACAGTGTGGGTTTTTATATGGCAGCAAGAAAAGCCGGTGTAAGTGCTGAACTTCATATATTCAGAACAGGTGGCCATGGTTATGGCTGTGGTGATGATTTTGCACAGACTGGTGAGTGGAAAGTGCTTTTTACAAAGTGGATTAAGAGTATTGGAATTATTAGTTAAGATGGATATAGTATACGAGGATAAAGATAAGATTATATTAAACAAGCCGGCGGGACAACTGTCGCAGAGCGGAAAGTCGTTTGAGATGGATCTTGTAAGTGAAGTTCTTACATATAGAAAAAGCAAGGGTGAAGAAGCTTACGCAGCTATAATAAACAGACTTGACCGTCCTGTATCAGGGCTTGTGCTTATGGCTAAGAATAAAAAGGAAGCAGCAAGATTGTCTTTACTTATGCAAAAAGAAACACTATGTAAACATTACCAGGTGCTTGTATGTGGAAAACCAGATTCTGACGAGGGCGAGCTTGTGGATAATCTTATAAAAGATGCAAAGAATAATGAATCATCGGTAGTTTCAAAAGGAACGGCGGGTTCTAAGGAAGCAAGACTTAAGTACAGGCTTCTTTCTTATGATGAAGAAGCAGACATATCAAGGCTGGATATTCATCTTATAACAGGCAGACATCATCAGATACGTGTCCAGCTTGCTTCAAGAAACATGCCGGTTGCTGGTGATGGAAAGTATGGTGGAAATATGGCAGCCCAGGCAGCTGAAAGGATAAAAGGCATACGTATTAAGCGTGGATGCATAGCGTTATGTGCTGTTAGTCTTAAGCTTGATGGCAAGTTATACGAAGTGAAACCAGGATTTTAGATATAGGTATAAGATAATCACCTCTGTGGAATACTTCTACAGAGGTGATTATTTATGTGCAGAGAGGAAAGAAATGTAAAAGAAAATAAAGAAGAGTATCAAAAAGAATATCAAGATAAAGAATATAACAGGAAACTGAAATACCTTGCCGGGATTGTAGTTATAACGTTTTCTGTATATGTGAGCTTTAAATATCTTCTTGTATATGTGTGGCCATTTGTGCTTGGCGTGCTTGCTGCACTGCTTCTTGAAAAGCCAGTAAACAGTATATATATGTGGATATGCAAAAGGATGAGGCTGGATAAAAGAAAAGTACATGCACAAAGAATTAAAGAACATCGCATAAAAAGCATAATAGCCACAATTATAATGTTAATAATATCTGTTGTTATAATAATATTGCTTGCTGCAGCAGTTATAACAGGAGCGAATGAGATAAGTGATTTTTTAAAGAACTGGGATTACAATACGATAGGTATAAGGCAGCAGACTGCCAGGATATGCCTTGAAGCGGATGATTTTCTTGGACTTGATGGTGGATGTTGTCTTGATACGCTTATAATGTGTGGACGCAGGCTGGCAGGTATAATGCCTGAAAAGATATTTCATATATCTGTACCTGTTATAAAAAATATAGTTATAGTGGCTGGAGGTCTGGTTGTTGGCTTTATATCAGTTATATATCTGTCAACAGATATGGATGAAATAAGGACACAGATACGTGACAGTGTGTTTGTGGAAGAGATAAGGATGCTGTGGCATGAGGTAAAGAGACTTATTAATGTATATTTTAAAGTTGAATTAAGAATCATGTTTATTAATTCAGCTATAAGCATGGCAGCATTTTTTATAATAAAAAGTCCATATGCAGTCATGCTCGGAATAATAGTTGGAGTTGTTGATGCACTTCCGGTATTTGGGACAGGTACGATACTTATACCATGGATGTTGTTTAACCTGATTATGAAGAATTTCTTATCGGCAGTGGTTGTGCTTGTGACATATGTAATAACTTATTTTGTACGTGAGATTATGGAGTCAAAATGTATGGGAGATAAGCTTGGAATATCGCCTTTTGCCATGCTTGTCATTATATTTGTCGGACTGCTTGTGTATGGTATTCCAGGCTTCATAACCGGTCCTGTGAGCTTTGTTATAATAAAAGCACTGGTTTTAAGGCTTAGATGTGTTATGAAGATGGATGAAGCATAGAAAAAGGAATAAAAGAAAATGCATAAAAATGTGATTGAAATATAATAAAAAAACATAATAATAAAAAACATAATAAAAGAAAAATGTAATAAAAGAAAACTACAATATAATAAAAAACGGAATATATGAAAAGTGCCTTGAAATTAATCAGGTCAGATGTTAAACTAATACAGATTATGTGACACATTTAACAGATAGCGCAGATAGCGCAGGAATGAGGTATATTTATGGCAGAGGATAAGAAGTTAGTAGAAGCGATTACTTCCATGGATGTAGACTTTGCACAGTGGTACACAGATGTATGCAAGAAAGCAGAGCTTATGTCATATTCAAGCGTTAAGGGATGTATGATATTTAAGCCGGCTGGATATGCAATCTGGGAGAATATAAAGAACGAGATGGACAGAAGATTTAAGGAAACAGGTGTTGAGAATGTATACCTTCCTATGTTTATTCCAGAAAGTCTTCTTGAAAAGGAAAAGGATCATGTAGAAGGGTTTGCACCAGAAGTAGCGTGGGTTACTTATGGAGGGCTTAATCCACTTCAGGAAAGAATGTGTGTAAGACCAACATCTGAAACACTTTTTTGCGATTTCTACAAGGATGAGATACAGTCATACAGAGATTTGCCAAAGGTATATAACCAGTGGTGTTCAGTAGTAAGATGGGAAAAAGAAACAAGACCATTCCTTCGTTCAAGAGAATTCTTATGGCAGGAAGGACATACAGCACATGCAACAGCAGAGGATGCAGAAGCACGTACACAGCAGATGCTTAACCTTTATGCACAGTTTTGTGAAGAGGTGCTTGCTATACCTGTTATCAAGGGACGTAAGACAGATAAGGAAAAGTTTGCAGGTGCAGAGGCTACTTATACTATAGAAGCACTTATGCATGATGGTAAGGCACTCCAGTCAGGAACAAGCCACAACTTTGGAGATGGATTCGCTAAGGCGTTTGGCATACAGTATACAGATAAGGATAACAAGCTTAAGTATGTTCACCAGACATCATGGGGAACAACAACAAGACTTATCGGTGCTGTTATTATGACACACGGCGATAATTCAGGACTTGTGCTTCCACCTAAGGTTGCACCAGTTCAGGTTGACATCATACCTATCATGCAGAAGAAGGAAGGCGTGCTTGATAAGGCTTACGAAGTAAGAGATGCTATAAAGGCAGCAGGTCTCAGAGTTAAGGTTGATGATTCTGATAAGAATCCAGGCTGGAAGTTCTCAGAGCAGGAAATGCGTGGTATCCCTGTAAGAGTTGAGATGGGACCAAGAGATATTGAAGCTAACCAGGCTATCGTTGTACGCCGTGATACAAGAGAAAAGATAACAGTAGCTATTGACGAGCTTGCAGCTAAGCTTCCAGAGATACTTGATACTATCCAGAAGGATATGCTTGAAAGAGCAAGAGCACATAGAGATGCACATACATATGTTGCAGTTAACTATGATGAGTTCAAGGAAACAGCAGCTAACAAGCCAGGATTTATCAAGGCTATGTGGTGTGGTGACCAGGCATGTGAAGATAAGATTAAAGAAGATACAACATGTACTTCAAGATGTATGCCATTTGCACAGGAACAGTTAAGTGACGTGTGTGTATGCTGTGGCAGACCAGCTAAGAAGATGGTTTACTGGGGCAAGGCATACTAATAATATATGATACCAGGGTCAAAAGGTCTAAACCCACATGAGCTTGCTCATAGGTGG
>OHSK01000926.1_pt1 | contig 13300 bp, 9 predicted proteins | sample 1578701 | NCBI WGS metagenome assembly OHSK01 (sample SAMEA3879503, study PRJEB24766) | human gut metagenome | biome: human-associated habitat; feature: feces | place: USA | collected 1985/1987
CCTCCCTGCCTCTGGCCCGCGCGGAGCGCAAGCCACTTGACCGCAAGAAAAAACTGCCCCGCGCCGCCAGCGCGAGGATCATTTCTGGTTCTCTTTTGGCACGCAAAAGAGAACTTAGCCCCGCGTAACCGCGCTCTAACCCCGCGCCACCAGCGCGTGAAGCCGTTCATAAAAAATCAACCCCACACAGCAAAAAAGCTCCCCAGCGGGGAGCTTTTTGCTCTATCATCTTCTGCGGGAGCGATTCCTCCGCCGCAGGTTCAGCGAGCCGCCGCCGGCCACCATCGTGAGGAAGCCCAGCACGATGAGGATGCCTACCAGCGCAGCCATGAGCAGAAGGGTCGTTTTGGCGTCGGTGCGAAAGTCGGACACATACTCCCTGTGGGTGACAAGGTCCACCGTTCCCATCTCATAACCGTCAAGATAGACGGTGGCCGTGCCCAGCACAGCGCCCTCCTTGATGGTGGCGGCAGCGCTCTCCGGCAGGGAGAAGGAGAACGTCACCTCGTCGTCGGCGTGGCCGTAGCCGCTGAGGTCATTGGCGGCATACAGCTCCACAGTCTCTTCGGCACGGCACTTGGTCAGCGGGAGGGTGGTCAGCACCGTCTCCGTATCCACCAAGGGCCGGTCGGCGAAGCTGGAAAAGGCCCAGTCTAAAAGTTCAGAGCACTCCCGATAGATGTTGTTCAGGTCGCTGCCCAGCACCACGAGGCCATAGGTGTGGCCGTCCTGCTGGGCGAAGGTGACGAAGCACCGCCCTGCGAGGGTGGTGAAACCGGTCTTCATGCCCCGGATATAGTCGCGGTAGTAGGCGTACTCCGGGTCCAGCATGAGGTTGGTGGACTTGATGGTGCGCTCGTTCTGGTGGAGGTTCGTTGCGGGCAGGGTATAGGTGAGGGTGTTGGCGGCCTGCATATAGGTCTCGTCGGCGTAGCAGGCGGCGGCAATTTTTGCAAGGTCTTCGGCTGTGGAGACGTTGCCGTAGTCGTACAGGCCGTGGACGCAGGTGAAGGTGGTGTCCTCACAGCCCAGCTCCTTGGCGCGGGCATTCATCCGGGCCACAAAGGCCGTCAGGTCGCCGCCCGAGACATCGCTGGCGATGACGCTGGCCGCGTCGTTGGCGCTGGCCACCAGCAGGCCGTACAGCAGGTCGATGCGGCGCACCGTCTCGCCGATGCGGAGGTTCATGGTGGAGCCGTTGGCATTCTGGATGTCCTTGAACTCCTGCGTCAGGGAAGCGGGAATGGTGATCTCGGCGTTCATATCCTTGCCGCTCTCAAGGAAGAGCAGGGCCGTCATCATCTTGGTCAGGCTGGCGATGTACCGCTGCTGGTCGGAGTTCTGGCGAAGGATGGGCTTGCCGGTGTCCAGATTGAAGAGGTACACCGACTCGGTATCGCTGACCGTCTGGATGGGCATCTGGTAGACGGCGAAGCCGGGCAGGGCGGTGCAGGCCATCAGCACCAGCGTGAGCAGCAGCGCCGCGGCCCGGGGCAGGAAATTCGATCGATTCATAGGCTTTGTCCTCCTTGACATTCAAACGTCAGCCAAATAGTTTGTGCCAGAATCCGCCCCGCTCCTGTTTCTCCGGCTCGGCCTCCACCGGGGCAGGGTGCAGCTCGGGGCTGGTAAAGGCCCAGTCAAACAGCTCTGCCGCCTCCCGGAAGATGTTCTGGGAGTTTGAGCCGAGGATGACCAGCCCGTAGGTGTGGCCGTCCTGCTGGGCGAAGGTGACGAAGCACCGCCCGGCCTGCGTGGTAAAACCGGTCTTCATGCCGTGGGCATAGCTGCGGTAGTAGCCGCTGGCGGGCTGCAAGAGCTTATTGGTCGTCGTGATCGTCCGGGCCGGATGCAGCTCCGTGGCGGGCAGCAGGTAGGACGCCGTATCTGCGATCCGGCGGTAGGTGGAGTTTGCGTAGCAGGCCAGCGCGATCTTGGCCATGTCCCGGGCTGTGGAGTAGTTCCCGCCGTCGTAGAGGCCGTGCGGGCAGGTGAAGTGGGTCGCCGTGCAGCCCAGCTGGCTTGCCCGGACGTTCATCTGCGCTGCAAACGCGGCGAGACTGCCGGAGGTATCATTGGCCAGCACGCTGGCCGCATCGTTGGCGCTGGGCAGGAGCATAGCGTACATCATGTCGATGCGCCGCACCGTCTCGCCCGCCTGCAGGCCGATGGTGTGGCCCCGGTTGGCTCGGATGGACTGTAACTCCGGCGTGAGGCTGTCCGGGATGGTGATGCTGGCGTTGAGGTCGGTACCGCTTTCCAGCACCAGCAGAGCCGTCATCATCTTGGTCAGGCTGGCGACGCAGCGGGGAAGGTCGGGATTCTGCTCCACGAGGGTCTCCCCGGTGTCGGCGTCGAAGAGGTAGATGGATTCCTGCGGATAGGCGGCTTGGATGGGCATGGCGTAGACCGCGAAGCCCGACAGCGCCGCCGTGGTGAGGAACACGGCAGTCAGGGCCAGCGCCGCCAGCCGCCGCATCGGGGATGTAAACTTCATAAAGCGAAACTCCTTCGGAAGCCCCGGGCTTCCATAATCCGATATAAAATGCTATTATAAAGAATACCATAAATGAAGCAAAAGAGAAAGGTGGTTTTTCAACAATGATCCTATCCTTTGGTGGAAAAACGCCCCGGGACGAGGGCGCAGTCTTCGTGGCCGCGAATGCGACGGTGTTGGGCGATGTGTCGCTGGGCAAGGGCACGAACATCTGGTACGGGGCTGTGCTGCGGGGCGACGAGGGCACGCTGGTGCTGGGCGAAAACTGCAACGTACAGGACAACGCCGTCCTCCACTGCGACCCGGGCGGACAAGTCCTTCTGGGCAAGAACGTCACGGTGGGCCACTGCGCCCTTGCCCACGGCTGCACAGTGGGGGAAAACAGCCTCATCGGGATGCACGCCACCCTGCTCAACCACTCTGTCGTGGGCAAAAACTGCATCATCGGGGCGGGAGCGCTGGTGCCGGAGGGGATGGTCATCCCCGACAACTCGGTGGCCGTAGGCGTGCCCGCCCGGGTCATCAAGACCATCCGGGACGACCAGCTGGCCCACAACATCGAAAACGCTGAGGCCTATGTGGAGATGGGGCGGCAGCACGCGGCCCTTGTCTCCGATGCTGAAAATTGAGCACCCGTCTCCCAAAAATTTCACAGGCCGATTAACAAATCTTTCACAAGAAAGACATGATTTTGGCCCACAGTTCGGGTATACTATAGCTCACAAGGGTGCGGGGCCGCAACCGCACCCTTGCACATGATTCCTCCTCACACCAAAGCAATACCCCAAACGACAAGACTCCTTTCCGCGTCGCCGCAAGCGCGGGAAGGGGTCTTGTTGCGTCTTGGGGTCGGAACGCAGAACGCCCCCGCTCAGGGCCTTGAGCGGGGGCGTTCTGTATCGTTACATCATATTGCGGAAGACGACCTGTGCGATCTGGAAATAGAGGATCAGGCTGCAGGCGTCCACGATGGTGGTGATGAAGGGGGTCGCCATGATGGCCGGGTCGGCGCCCAGCTTCTTGGCGGCCAGCGGCAGCATACCGCCCACCAGCTTTGCGAGGATGACGCTGAAGAACAGCGACACACTGACCACCACCGCATAGCCGATGACGTTCTGATACTGCCCGGCGTAGAGGTAGGTGTACATCAGGTAGATGCGCAGGCCGTTGACAAGGCCCAGAACCGCGCCGACGATGGCGGAGACCCGCAGCTCCTTGCCCAGAACGCGGAGGAAATCGCTGGGTTCCACCTCGCCCAGCGCGAGGCCGCGCACCATGAGGGTGCTGATCTGGTTGCCGCAGTTGCCGGCGGTGTCCATCAGCATGGGCATGAAGGAGACCAGCAGGGGCAGGCTGACGAAAGCCTCCTCGTAGTGGGTCGTGACCATGCCGGTGAAGGTGGCCGAGAGCATCAGGATGAGCAGCCATGGGATACGCTGCTTGGCGTGGGTCCAGACGCTGGTGCCGAAGTAGGTGGTGGCATCGTCGTCGGGCAGGATCGCCGCCATCTTCTGCATATCCTCGGTGCTCTCGTCGGTCAGGACGTCGATGGCATCGTCGATGGTGATGATACCGACGAACATCCCCTCGTTGTCCAGAACGGGCATGGCGGTGAAGTCGTAGCGCTGCATCTCACGGGCCACGAACTCCTGATCGTCCGTGACCTTCACGGCGACGACATTGTCGTCCATGATGTCCGTGATGGGGGTAGACGGATCCGCCAGCAGCAGGCTGCGGGCCGACACGACGCCCTTCAGGCGGTTGCGCTCCACCACATAGCAGGTGTAGACGGTCTCGGCGTTCTCACCCTGTCTGCGGATGGCTGCAAAGGCATCGCTGACGGTCATCTCCTCCCGCAGACGGACGTATTCGGGGGTCATCAGGCTGCCAGCAGAGCTTTCGGGATAGTTCAGCAGCTTGTTCAGGCTCTCACGGGTCTGGCGGGACGACTTTTCCAAGACCCGCTTGACCACACCGGCGGGCATATCCTCCAGCAGGTCGGCGGCGTCGTCAAGGCTCATCTCCTCGATGGCGCTCACCAGCTCGACATCCGAAAACGCATTCACGAGGTCGTCGCGGGCCTCGTCGGACATATAGGCGAACGCCTCGGTCGCAACGTCCTTTTTCAGCAGACGGAACACCACGAGGCGGTTGTTCTCGTCCAGCTCTTCCAGCAGCTCGGCAAGGTCGGCGGGCTGCTCTTCCTCGGTGACTTCGCGCAGCTTGACGTACTGCTTCTTGATGAGCAGCTTGAGCAGACGGCTTTTGGTGAGCATCTCAGGGTTGGCCTTGACCTCTTCGTCGTTGGCCTCCTCTTTTTCGGCCTCACGGACGTCCTGCCTGAGGTCTTCGGTGGCCTGCTCGTTCAGGTCTTCGGCCAATTTCTGGCGCACCTCGTCGGGAATATCGGCAGGCAGCTCCTGCACCGGAAGGGCTTCGTCCACTTCGCGCTCCGGGTTATTCTTTTTTTCTTCCATTCGTGTTCCTCCTCTTTCCTGTCTCAGGAGGACACAGCCGCATCAACGCAAAAGCGCCGCTCCTGCACCGCAGCCTCAGGGCCGCACACGCCCCGTCTGCACGCGCAGAGCTGCGCCCCTTTTGTACGGCAGCCGGACAGCAGACACCCCGCTGTTCAGCGTACAAAAAAGGCGAACGCAGCACCTTTCGCGGTCGTTCCGGCCGCATCATTCCATCGTCTTCGACTATGATCCGGGTCCATTGTCCTGCGTTCACCTCCACAAGTTCAAAATACTAAGTTTCTTAGCCTTACAGGTTTATTATATCTCCTTAAAAATGCCCGGTCAACCCTGTAAGCGTTCCATTTCCGGAATATTGCCGTACAAAAACACACAGCGCCCTCCCCGGTGCTTGCGGCTTCACCGGAAAGGGCGCTGTGTTCGGATATTGCTTTGGTGTGAGGAGGAATCATGTACAAGGAATCGGTTGCGGCCCCGAATCCTCATGGCTGTAGTATAACAGCTTTTCGGCTGGATTTCATGAAAAACCTATGAAGAAAGTGTAAAAATCGAAAGGCATAAAAAATACGCCCCGGACACTGTTTCCAGTGAGCGGGGCGCTAAAAACGGATCTCGTTTTTGGCTGCGGCAAGATCCCTGCAAAGCAGGTCTTATGCAGCAGGCGGAGCAAGGTATCTGCGAGCAGACCTTATGCTCCTGACACACGCGAAGTATGCTTTCAAGGACCCTCGCGGGCGCTTTGGTATTTCAGACTCTGCCCGCCCCGACGCGTTCAGGAGCAGGCAGAGAGTCGAAATCAGTTTGGGGCACAAAGCTTTGGTCTTTGCGTAGGCGTAAGCCGCGTCTTTGCTCTGGCCGGGGCCGCAGTTTCGTACTGCTGCGTTGCGCAGTAATCGCCAGCACGGAGCAGCCGCCCTTTCGGGACTAAGGTGCCGCTGCGGCAGGTTCCGGCCAGAGGGAAAAGAACTTTGGTTTACTTGTACAGCTCGACCAGACGGCTCAGGTGCTCGTAACGGTCGTTTGCGACCTGCTCGTTGCGAGCGAAGAGCTGCTTTGCACGCTCCGGGAAGGCGCGGGTCAGGCGGCTGTAACGGGTCTCGTTTGCCAGCAGGGCCTGATACTTCTCGCCATCCACAGCCTTGGAGGTCAGGGTGAAGGGGTTCTTGCCCTGAGCCTTGTTGGCCGGATTGAAGGTGAACAGGTTCCAGTAACCAGCCTCAACTGCCTTCTTCATCTCGTTCTGGCAGTTGGTCATGCCGCCCTTAACACCGTGCAGCTCGCAGGGAGCGTAGCCGATGATCAGAGAGGGGCCGGGGTAAGCCTCAGCCTCAGCGATCGCCTTGACAGCCTGGTTCATGTTGGCGCCCAGAGCGATCTGAGCGACATAGATGTAGCCGTAGGTCATAGCGATCTCGGACAGGCTCTTCTTGCTGATCTCCTTACCAGCAGCAGCGAACTGGCAGACCTCACCAATGTTGGAAGCCTTGGAAGCCTGTCCGCCGGTGTTGGAGTACATCTCAGTATCGAAGACCATGACGTTGACATCCTCGCCGGAGGCCAGAACGTGATCCAGACCGCCGAAGCCGATGTCGTATGCCCAGCCGTCACCACCGAAGATCCAGACGGACTTCTTGGCGATGAACTCCTTGCTCTTCAGGATCTCAGCGGACTCGGTGCAGCCAGCGGCAGCAGCCTTCTCCAGCTCAGCGATCAGAGCCTTAGCGGGGGCATCGTTTGCCTTGGTGTTGTTCTTGGTTGCCATGAACTCGTCAAAGGCAGCCTTCAGCTCAGCAGAAGCCTTGTCAGAACCAGCGACCTCAGCGATGCGCTTGATCAGGTTCTCACGGACGGTCTTCTGGCCCAGATACAGGCCCAGACCGTGCTCTGCGTTATCCTCGAACAGGGAGTTGCACCATGCAGGACCGTGGCCGCTGTCCTTGTTGACAGTGTACGGAGAGATGGAAGCAGTACCGCCCCAGATAGAGGAGCAGCCGGTGGCGTTGGAGATGTACATCTTCTCGCCGAACAGCTGGGTGATCAGACGTGCGTAAGAGGTCTCAGCACAGCCTGCGCAGGAGCCAGAGAACTCCAGCAGCGGCTGGTTGAACTGAGAGCCGATGACGGTGTCGTCTGCGAACTTAGAGGGCTTCTTGGAGATGTTGGCGACGCAGTAGTCGAAGACTGCCTGCTGGTCGGCCTGAGACTCCTGAGGAACCATCTGGATAGCCTTGGTGGGGCAGACGGTGACACACTCGCCGCAGCCCATGCAGTCCAGAGGAGACACAGCCATGACAAACTTGTACTCGTTTGCGGGCTTGTTGTCGCGGCTCTTGGTCTGTGCGGGAGCTGCTGCCAGCTCGTCAGCGGTCAGCTGGAAGGGACGGATGGTTGCGTGAGAGCACACGAATGCGCACTGGTTGCAGCCAACACACTTGGAAGCATCCCACTCGGGGACGTTCACAGCGGTGCCGCGCTTCTCGTAAGCGGAAGCACCCTGCTCCCACTCGCCGTTTGCGTTAGCAACGAAGGCAGAGACGGGCAGGCTGTCGCCGTCCATACGAGCGATGGGCTCCATGACGTCGCGGATCTGCTTGACCAGCTCCGGACGGCCAGCCAGCTCCTTCGGAGCGGGATCGGCCTCGGGGTTGGACCAGGAAGCGGGAACGTCAACCTTGTGGATGGCGTCAACACCGGCATCGATGGCCTTCCAGTTCATCTCAACGACGTCCTGACCCTTCTTGCCGTAGCTCTTCTGAGCTGCCTGCTTCATGAAGTTGATGGCGTCATCGATGGGCATAACGTCAGCCAGCTTGAAGAAAGCGGACTGCAGGATGGTATTGGTGCGCTTGCCCATACCGATCTCGATTGCCTTATCGATTGCGTTGATGGTGTACAGCTGGATGTTGTTGTCAGCGATGTACTTCTTGGCCTCAGCGTTCAGGTGATGGCCCAGCTCCTCATCGTTCCACTGGCAGTTGATCATGAACACGCCGCCGGGCTTGACATCCTGGACCATCTTCATGCCCATGTGGATGTAAGCGGGGTTGTGGCAGGCCACGAAGTCAGCCTGATTGATGTAGTAGGGGCTGCGGATGGGCTTGTCGCCGAAACGCAGGTGGCTGATGGTCACGCCGCCGGTCTTCTTGGAGTCATACTGGAAGTATGCCTGAACATACTTGTCGGTATGGTCGCCGATGATCTTGACGGAGTTCTTGTTTGCACCGACGGTACCGTCGCCGCCCAGACCCCAGAACTTGCACTCCTTGGTGCCAGCAGCTGCGGTGATGGGAGCGGGCTTGACTTCAGGCAGAGACAGGCCGGTGACATCATCGGTGATGCCGAGGGTGAAGCGCTCCTTCGGCTGATCCTTCTCCAGCTCCTTGAACAGAGCGAAGATGGAGGACGGGGGAGTGTCCTTGCTGCCCAGACCGTAGCGGCCGCCGGTCAGGATGACATCGTTCATGCCAGCCTCACGCAGGGTAGCTGCGACATCCAGATACAGGGGCTCGCCCAGAGAGCCGGGCTCCTTGGTGCGGTCCAGCACAGCCACCTTCTTGGCGGTCTTGGGCAGGACCTTCAGCAGAGCGGAGGACACCCAAGGACGGTACAGGCGGACCTTGACGATACCGACCTTCTCGCCCTTAGCGTTCAGGTAATCGATGACCTCGTCAGCAACGTCGCAGACAGAGCCCATAGCGATCATGACGCGATCGGCATCGGGTGCGCCGTAGTAGTTGAACAGGTCGTAGTTGGTGCCCAGCTTCTCGTTGATCTTGGCCATGTACTTCTCGACGACTGCGGGCAGTGCGTCGTAGACAGAGTTGCAGGCCTCACGATGCTGGAAGAACACGTCGCCGTTCTCGTGGGAGCCGCGCATCTTGGGGTGCTCGGGGTTCAGAGCCTTGGCACGGAACTCCTCGACAGCCTCCATGTTGCACATTTCCTTCAGGTCGGCGTAATCCCACTTCTCGATCTTCTGGTACTCGTGAGAAGTACGGAAGCCGTCGAAGAAGTTCAGGAAGGGGACCTTGCCCTCGATGGCTGCCAGATGGGCAACAGGGGACAGATCCATGACTTCCTGCACGCTGCTCTCGACCAGCATTGCGAAGCCGGTCTGGCGGCATGCCATAACGTCGCTGTGATCACCGAAGATGTTCAGGGACTGGGTAGCAACGGTACGTGCAGAAACATCGAACACGCAGGGCAGCTGCTCAGCAGCGATCTTGTACATGTTGGGGATCATCAGCAGCAGGCCCTGAGAAGCGGTGAAGGTGGTGGTAACAGCACCTGCACCCAGAGAGCCGTGCACAGCGCCTGCAGCGCCTGCCTCAGACTCCATCTCGACGACCTTGACCTGGTTGCCGAAGATGTTCTTCTGGCCGGCAGCGGACCACTGGTCCACAGAGTCAGCCATCGGAGAAGACGGGGTAATGGGGTAGATGGCAGCCACGTCCGTGTAGGCATACGCTACATGGGCGGCAGCGGTATTGCCATCCATAGTTTGCTTTGCTCTAGGCATTTTTCTTCCTCCATTATTCAGAATTTGGTACCTTTTGCGCGGGGCAATATGCCCCACATGGGACCGGAGAACCCCATAAAGGCACTATTGCTTGTATACTATAATAGCAAATTCCGCCCATAAAGTAAACGCAAACCGCTCAACAAACGCACCAAAAATAAAGAATTTTTTTTAGCGCTTTTGTACGTCTTTAGTTCGTTAAAGTGAGCACTGGCGCGGATTTTCCGGTTTTGGCCTGCCTGCTTTGCCAGATCCTGTAATTTTTTTCGCAAAAAGGGGAGGGAACCCTCTCAGTCACGGCTTGCGCAGCGCCGCGCTTTCTCAGAAAGCGGCGCTGCAAATGCTGCTTTCCGTTACGACCCCTCCCGTGAAAAGGCAATTCTGGAAAATCCGCGTTTGTGTAGCAATGAAAGCCCCAGTGGGGCTTTCAAGCGGCAGAGCGGTCTGCGTTAGCAGATGGAGGGGCTTTGCCCCGACAAGCTCCGCAGATTTTCCAGAATTGCGAAATTATAAATATTCTTTCCGCTGATTATGCGCAAAGCAAACGCGGCGCGCATTTCAAATCGTCCCATCCTCTTATATTTATCATCTCTTTATTGACAACAAACCTCATTTTGCCGTAAACTGAAGCCATAGAAAACCGGCGCTGTGCCGGGCAAAGAGGGTAATAAAATGGAGAAGACCGTGCATTACGAAAAAACACTCACCAGCGAGGTGCTCTTCGAGGGCCGGGTGATCACCCTGACAAAAGACACTGCTCTGCTGGAAAACGGCAAGACCGCCGAACGCGAAGTGGTGCATCACCACGGCGGTGCGTGCATCCTGCCCTATTTTGAGGACGGCACCATCTGCATGGTGCGCCAGTTCCGCTACGCCATGCAGCAGGAGCTGTGGGAGCTGCCTGCCGGCAAGCTGGAAAAGGGTGAGGACCCCTTTGAAGCCGCCAAGCGGGAGCTGGGCGAGGAGTGCGGCCTGACCGCGGACAATTATATCTCTCTGGGCCAGTTTTTCCCCACCGTGGGCTATGACACCGAAGTGATCTATACATGGGTCGCCACCGGCCTGCACAAGACCCAGATGCATCTGGATGCCGATGAATTCCTGACCCCTGACCGTGTGCCGCTGGATAAAGCTTATGAGATGGTCATGAGCGGCGAGATCCGGGACGGCAAGACCATTGCCGGTATCCTGAAGCTCAAGGCCCTGATCGCCGAGGGCAGGCTGTGAACATCCTGTACGAAGATGCCGCCCTTGTGGTGCTGGACAAGCCCGCCGGACTTTCCAGCGAAGAGGGCGTGCCCGCAGCCCTGCGGCAGCTGTGGGGCCAGCCGGATGCCTTTGTAGGCGTGGTGCACCGGCTGGACACGGGTGTGTCCGGCCTGATGGTGTTTGCCAGAACGCCCGGGGCTGCGGCCGCACTCAGCCGTCAGATTACCCAGAGCCAGAACGCCTACGCTGTGCAGGATGGCAGGGCCGAAGGGAAGCCGGAAGTGCCGCAGTTCATCAAGCGGTATCGGGCCGTCATTGCAGGCGGGCCGGACGAAGCACTGCCCGCCGAAGGCACCCTGCGGGACTGGCTGTTCAAGGACAGCCGCCGGGGCCGGGTGTTCCCGGTCAGCCGCCCGCGCAAGGGCGTGCGGGAAGCCGTGCTGGAATACCGCATCGTGAAAACGGCAGGAGAGATGAGCCTTGCTGAGATCACTCTGCACACCGGCCGCACCCATCAGATCCGGGTGCAGTTTGCATCCCGGAAGCATCCGCTGGCCGGAGACGGCAAATACGGAAGCCGCGTAAAAGGCAGCATTGCCCTGCAGAGCTGCGGCCTGCAGTTTTTGCACCCGGAGACCGGAAAGCCCATGGCATTTATGCTGCCGCTGCCGGACGCCGCACTGTGGAAAGAGTTTTTAGAATAAGATTGTTGTATACGGTCAGCATCCTAGCCCTCTCCGTCACCTGCGGTGACACCTCTCCCAAAGGGAGAGGCCTTGGCATAGAGATACAGTCCGCGTGCACTGCCAAAGGCTCTCCCTTTGGGAGAGCTGGCGAAGCCGACAGGCTTTGACTGAGAGGGCGAGCCCGCTAAAGGAATACATCATTTTCATTAGGTGAGAGGTATGGAACAATACAAAACTGATGCTGAGATCTATGCTGTGCTGGAGCGGGAGATCATTGACCTGACCATCCGCCCCGGCTCTTCGCTGAGCGAAAATCCGCTCTGTGCCCGCTTTGGCGCACCGCGCACCCTGATCCGGGTGGTGCTGCAGAAGCTGCAGGAAAACGGGCTGGTAAAGATCGTGCCTTACAAGGGCACCACCGTTACCCGGCTGAACCGCCGCATCGTGGACGAACTGATCTACGAGCGCACCGCCGTGGAAGCCCGCGTATTGCGGGATTTTTCGCCCCGGTGCACCCCGGAGCAGCGGGCGTTGATCCGCAGGCGGGTGGAAGCCTACGAGGCCCTTGCGGCCATGGAGAGCCCGGATTACAACAAGCTGTACGAAGCCGACCGTGCCCTGCACGGGACATGGTTTGCCGCCATGGATAAAATGTACCTGTGGAGCACCCTGCAGAACGCCCACGCCGACTACAGCCGCTTCCGGATGCTGGACACCATGACCACCGGCGGCCTTGCCGAGGTGATCGCAGACCACCGCAACCTGATGAACGCCATCGAGCGGTGCGACCTTTCCGCCTTTGAACCGTTGGTGGAACGGCACCTGTACGGCGGCATCCGGCGGCTTGGCTCCAAGCTGACCGAGGAATATGCCGATTATTTTGAGCCGGAAAAGTAATTGTTCTATGTGGAACATTTTATAAAACGAAAGGGCACAGCGCATTGCAGCGCCGTGCCCTTTTGTTTTATGCTGTCTGAATTTCAGAACACCCCGGAAATAAAAATTTCCAGACCAATGCCAATGAGGATGATGCCGCCCAGAATGGATGCCTTGCCGGAGAGCTTGGTGCCAAACTTTTTGCCGATGCGCAGGCCCGCCATGCAGATAAAGAAGGTGACCACCGCAATGATGAGCGATGCCGCAAGTGCCATCAGCCAGCCGTATTCCGAAATGGTGAAGCCCACCGAAAGCGCATCAATGCTGGTGGCGATGCCCTGCATGAGCAGTGCACCCGCACTCAGCTCTGCGGCCTCTTCGGCCTCTTCGCCCTTGATGCCATCCACCAGCATTTTGCCGCCAATATAGCCCAGCAGTGCCAGCGCGATCCACGGGATGAATTTTTCAAACGAAGAGAACAGCTCCACAATGGTGTGCACGCACACCCAGCCCGTCATGGGCATCACGGCCTGAAAAAGGGCAAAGGTGCCCGCGATCCTGCACATGGTTCCCCTGCTCATGCGGGGGTCGTGCAAGCCGTTTGCCATGGACACCGAGAACGCATCCATTGCAAGGCCCACGCCCAGCAGGGCACTGTTGAGGAAAAATACAAAGCTCCATTCCATATTGTCTGCCTCCTGAATCTGACCAGAATATCGGGCAATACAAAACCCGGTCCCGGGCGCACATGTACGTCCGGGACCGGGTGATTTTTTTGAAACCAACTCCATGTGCACGGGCGCTGTTCTATGCGCCAAAAACACATGAGTCTCGCAAATGAAAGCAAGCCAGACCGGAACCAACGGTCATCATGTTGACTTGCTGCGCCCTGCAAAAGCGCCTGCTACTCCCCCACGGGTATTTGTGATTGTTTTGCCATTGTAGCATATCTTTGCAGGGAAGTCCAGACAAACCTGCGCGGTTACACGGTATTTTTCCATCGGCGGGCAAAATACCAGTCCTGTGAAATAATAAA
>OHSK01000927.1_pt1 | contig 13292 bp, 10 predicted proteins | sample 1578701 | NCBI WGS metagenome assembly OHSK01 (sample SAMEA3879503, study PRJEB24766) | human gut metagenome | biome: human-associated habitat; feature: feces | place: USA | collected 1985/1987
TGGCTGCCTACCTGGGTGTGTCGCGTTCTACACTTAGTAACTGGATTGCACGAAACAGCACCGACTTCCCGTTATTGCTGAGCAAGATGAAGGATGTGGATTATAACTGGTTGCTGTTAGGGAAGGGAACCCCTGTAAGTCATTTACAAAGTTGTTATAACGAACTGGCGACAGGTAATGTTGAGATAATACACAATCCCAAAACGCCGGATGCGATGAAAGACCGCAGTGTAGTGCTGTACGACATTACTGCTGCCGCTAATCTGCGTACATTGCTTGCCAATAAGCACCAGTTTGTGATGGGAAGAATACAAATACCTAGTATTCCCGTATGCGACGGTGCCCTTTATATTAGTGGGGACAGTATGTATCCCATCCTGAAATCGGGAGATATTGTAGGTTTCAAGGAAATGAACAGCTTCAGCAATGTCATTTATGGTGAAATGTATCTAGTCTCATTCGATATTGATGGCGATGAGTATCTGGCAGTGAAGTATGTGAATCGTTCGGAGCAGGAGGGTTGCATTAAACTTGTGAGTTATAATCCGCACCATGAACCGATGGATGTTCCCTTTGCTTCCATTCAGGCAATGGCTATCGTGAAATTCTCTATCCGGAAGAATATGATGATGTAAACGTATGAACTTTTCTACCCCTGTTGAATTACCTTCCGATCTGCCCCGTTTTACTCAGGCGGACGAACTTCTGTTGATGGGTTCCTGCTTTGCCACCAACATCGGTGCACTGCTTGCGGATGCCAGATTTCGTCCGGATGTCAATCCATTTGGGGTTCTTTATAATCCTTTGTCTGTTTCAACAGCTTTGCGTGAGTTGGTGACGGGCAGACTGTATAAAGAAGAAGACCTATTTTTCTTTCGTGAGTGCTGGCATAGCCCGATGCATCATGGTGATTTTTCTTCTCCCTTTGCAGAAGAAGTGTTGCAGCGTATTAATATCCGTCTGCAAACAGCGCACGAACGTATCCACCATTTGAACTGCCTGATGTTGACTTTTGGTACAGCATGGGTGTACGAACAGAAATCCACGGGACATGTGGTTGCTAATTGTCATAAACAACCGGAGTCTGTCTTTACCCGTCGCCGGCTCAGCGTGCAGGAGATTGTATCGGATTATACCTCTCTCTTCTCCGGTTTGATTGCTCGGAATCCGAAGTTGAAAGTGATTCTTACGGTCAGCCCCATCCGCCACGTACGCGACGGGATGCACGCTAATCAATTGAGTAAAGCTACACTTCTGCTTGCCATCGATCAGTTACAGACTTCTTTTCCCGAACATGTCTTTTATTTTCCGGCTTATGAACTTTTACTCGATGAGCTTCGTGACTATCGTTTTTATGCCGATGATATGGTGCATCCATCTCCCTTGGCGGTACGCTATGTATGGGAGAAGTTCGTGCAGACCTGTCTCTCTGAGGACGCGTTAGAGATTATGCAGGAAAGTGAAAATATCAATAAAGCGCTATCTCATAAGCCCTTCCATCCGGAGTCAGACGAGTATAAGCGTTTTTTAGGACAAATTGTGTTAAAAATCGACCGACTTAACAAAAAATACCCGTACTTAGATTTCAAAAAAGAGAAAGATATATGTCATATACGATTGAAACAATAGCCGAACGCATCAGTGCACGACGTGTGGGGGACACGCCGGCAACCATAGATTGGTTACTTACCGATAGCCGTTCCTTGAGTTTCCCCGAAGAAACCTTATTTTTTGCCTTAACTACCAAGCGCAATGATGGCGCACGCTATATTCCTGACTTGTATTCACGCGGTGTTCGCAATTTTGTAGTCAGCAAAGAAGCTTATAAATGGGTGGAAAGCGGACAACTGGCAATGAGTAATTCGGATATGTTAGCTGTTAATTTCCTTGTGGTCGCCAATCCGTTGAAGGCTTTGCAGAAGTTGGCGGAACAACACCGTGAACAGTTTCAGATACCGGTTATCGGCATAACGGGCAGTAACGGAAAGACGATTGTAAAGGAATGGCTTCATCAATTGCTCAGCCCTGAACGGGTGATTGTTCGTTCACCACGCAGCTATAATTCGCAGATCGGCGTGCCGCTGTCCGTTTGGCAGATGAACGAGCAGTCCGAACTCGCTATTTTCGAAGCTGGAATTTCGGAGATGGGAGAGATGCGTGCCTTGCAGAATATTATCAAACCTACCATTGGCATACTGACCAACATCGGCGGAGCTCATCAGGAGAACTTCTTCTCTTTGCAAGAGAAGTGCATGGAAAAACTGTCGCTCTTCAAGAACTGCGATGTGGTGATCTATAATGGTGATGATGAGTTTATCAGTAATTGTGTGGCGAAGTCTATGCTCAGTGCCCGTGAAATAGCATGGAGCCGGAAAGATATGGAGCGTCCCCTGTTTATAAGTAAGGTGGAGAAAAAGGAGGATTGTACCGTCATTTCTTATCGTTATCTGGAGATGGATAATACCTTTATACTGCCTTTTATTGACGATGCTTCCATTGAGAACTCGCTTAACTGCCTAGCTGCCTGTCTTTATCTGATGCTTCCTGCCGAGAAGATAACGGAACGTATGGCGACACTGGAACCGGTGGCTATGCGCCTGGAAGTGAAGGAAGGTAAAAATGGTTGCCTGCTGATAAATGATAGCTATAACAGTGATCTCGCTTCACTGGACATTGCACTCGATTTTCTTTACCGTCGTTCGCAGAGTAACGGACTGAAGCGGACTCTTATCCTCTCGGATATACTGGAAACCGGACAGAATGCGCCGACGCTTTACCGGAAAGTATCGCAGCTTGCCGGTAGCCGCGGCATTGAGCGTATCATCGGAGTAGGCAGTGAGATATCTTCGTGTGCCGCACGCTTTGACATCGAGAAGGCTTTCTATCCTAATACAGAAGCCCTGTTGCGCGCTATTTCCCGTGGAGAACTGCGGTTGGAGAATGAGATTATATTGATAAAAGGTGCCCGTCAGTTCGGTTTTGATGCTTTAACGGAAGAACTGGAGAAAAAGGTACACGAGACCATTCTTGAGGTGAATCTTGGAGCCATGATAGCTAATCTGAACTATTACCGCAGTCGGCTGCGTCCGGATACGAAGATGGTGTGTATGGTGAAAGCATCAGCCTATGGAGCCGGTTCGTATGAGATTGCCAAGACATTGCAGGAACATCATGTCGATTTTCTGGCTGTGGCTGTGGCTGATGAAGGTTCCGAACTCCGCAAAGCGGGTATTACGGCAAGCATCATCATTATGAACCCGGAGATGACCGCGTTCAAGACCATGTTCGACTATAAACTGGAACCAGAAGTGTATAGCTTCCACCTGCTGGATGCACTGATTAAAGAGGCGGAGAAGGAGGGAATCACTAACTTCCCGATTCATATAAAACTGGATACGGGTATGCATCGCCTGGGCTTTGCTGCCAAAGATATGCCGCGATTGATTGAACGGCTGAAAGGACAGAATGCAGTGATTGCCCGTTCGGTAGTGATGCGGCACAGTTCGATGCGTTTACACGTGGACAGATTGAAATGTTTGAAGCGGCATCCATGCAGTTGCAGGAAGCATTTCCGCATAAGATACTCCGGCACATCTGCAATTCGGCCGGTATTGAGCGCTTCCCGGGTGCACAGTTCGACATGGTACGGTTGGGTATCGGTTTGTATGGTGTCAGTCCCATTGATAACAGCATTATCAATAATGTGAGCACACTGAAAACTACCATCCTGCAAATACGTGATGTACCCCAGGAAGACACAGTAGGCTATAGCCGCAAGGGGCATCTGACACGTAATTCACGGATTGCCGCATTGCCTATCGGATATGCCGACGGGTTGAACCGGCATCTTGGTAACGGCCACGCCTATTGCTTGGTGAATGGCCAGCGTGCGCCCTATGTGGGTAACATCTGTATGGACGTTTGCATGATTGACGTTACGGACATTGACTGTAAGGAAGGGGATGCCGTAGAGATTTTCGGCGATCATCTGCCTATTACGGTACTTTCCGATATTCTTGAAACCATTCCTTACGAGGTGCTGACAAGTATTTCTACACGGGTGAAAAGAATCTATTATCAGGATTAATCGTCCGTTTGTGAGCTGTATATGCTTCCCGGTTATTCGGCTTGACACAGAAAGTTTTCGTTTTAATCTGTGTAAATCTGTGTAATCTGTGGTGAAACTATTATATTTGCAACAAATTTAAAAGACTACGGATATGACAAACTTACTTTTATTAGGCTTTCTGCCCAGCGGTTCCGAATGGGTTATCATCGCCCTGTTAATACTGTTGTTGTTTGGTGGTAAGAAAATCCCCGAACTGATGAAAGGACTCGGTAAAGGTGTGAAGAGCTTCAAAGATGGTGTGAATGAAGCAAAAGAAGAAATAAACAAGGCAAAGGATGATATAGAAGAGCCGGCTTCAAAAAATAAATGAGTTACATAAGCTACGAGCTACAAGCTACAAAGCTACAAGTGGTTGCGCGATTATGCCGCATGGCACTCGTAGCTTGTAACTCGTAGCTACTTACTACTATGGCAGATAAGGAATTAACCTTTTGGGATCATTTGGACGAACTGCGTCGTGTATTGTTTCGGGTACTCGGTGTATGGTTTGTATTGGCTGTCGGTTATTTTATTGCGATGCCGTGGTTGTTTGATAACGTAGTGTTAGCTCCCTGTCACAATGACTTCGTTTTCTACGACGTGCTGCGCTATGTGGGAAAAGTTTTTGATCTCCATGATGATTTCTTCACACAGGATTTCCACGTTAAACTAATCAATATTAATCTGGCTGCCCCGTTCTTTATTCACATGTCCACTGCATTCTGGATGTCGGTGGTGACGGCTACGCCTTATATCTTTTTTGAAATCTGGCGGTTTATCAGTCCTGCGCTCTATGCTAATGAGCGGCGTGGCGTGAAGAAAGCCCTGTGCATTGGTACGGTGATGTTCTTCCTCGGTGTACTTCTGGGCTATTTTATGGTCTATCCGCTGACGCTGCGCTTTCTTTCCACCTATCAGCTGAGTGCGGCTATTGAGAACCAGATTTCTTTGAATTCCTACATAGATAACTTCATGATGCTGGTGCTCTGCATGGGACTGGCTTTCGAATTGCCGTTAGTGACGTGGCTGCTTTCGCTCTTGGGACTGGTACATAAATCTTTCCTGCGCAAATACCGCCGTCATGCACTGGTGCTTATCGTGATTATTTCAGCTATCATTACGCCGACTGGCGACCCCTTCACCCTGACTGTGGTTTCCGTTCCGCTTTATCTGCTCTATGAGTTGAGTATCCTGATGATTAAGGATAAAAAGACCGACGCGGACGAGACTGATGAAGAGAAGGAGGAATAATGAAAGAAGAAGCACGGGAATACTACCATTTCTTGCTCGCTGTCTGCCGGGATGAAAATATTCCGCTGGTAACAGTTTATCGTCAGCTTCGTGAATTTCTGGAACGCCTTTGCCGTACGCAGATGCCGGACGGTAGTCTGCAAATGACGGACCTTTCCGCACGTGTCAGTTTTGTGGCCTCAAAAGTGGGGCTCTCCGTAGTGGAACAAAACCGCTTGCACACCTTCCGACTGACTTCCAATGCCGTACTGAATCGGCAATCCGAACCTTCATGTGAGAATCTGTTGCGTGACATCAAGACATTGACCTTCTTTGTGAAACGGTTGACGGGTGAGGATATCCCTGCTGAACTATATCATCAGCTTCCCCGTGCAGATGCCACTTATATTGTTGCTCCGCCCGCAAAAGAACGGATACGCCGGATGCGTGTCTGCTTCCAGTATGCTGACGACACTTTTCTATATGTATTGCCTGTAGATACCGTTGCCGATGAACCGCTGAGGGTACGCTACAATGTATCTCAGATGAATGAGGAATTTGCCGAGACTTGCAAACTGCTGTGGCGTCATGCGCAGGTTAACCTGCTGGATGTAGCTGTAGATGAGGCTGGTATACTGACGCCTTCCTTTATTATACTGGAACCGGACTATCTGTTGGATATCAGCTCGTTGGCAGAGTGCTTTAAAGATTACGGGCATCATCCTGCCAATTATTTGCTGGCACGCCTGCAATCTCCTGACAATACGCGTCCGCTGTTGCTTGGAAACATCGCCAATCTTTTTCTGGATGAGTGGATCTATGCCAAGGAGGAACCGGACTATCTGACTTGTATGAAGAAAGCGTTCCGTACCTATTCCATTGATTTAGCCGCGTGTGCTGATTTGTTGGATAAAGAAAAGGAAAAGGAATTCTTCGCTGATTGTAAACGGCACTTCGACCATATCCGACAAACGGTGACGGAGACTTTTCGTGCTCCCGGTTATGAACTGGATAAGACGGATGCCGTACTGGAACCTACCTATATCTGTGAAGCTCTGGGATTGCAAGGCCGCCTGGACTATATGCAGCGCGATATGTCTTCCTTCATAGAAATGAAGTCGGGCAAAGCTGACGAGTATTCTATCCGGGGCAAGGTGGAGCCGAAGGAGAATAATAAGGTACAGATGTTGTTGTATCAGGCGGTATTGGAATACTCCATGGGAATGGATCACCGCAAGGTAAAAGCTTATTTGCTCTATACCCGCTATCCGTTGTTATATCCCGCTCGTCCGTCGTGGGCGATGGTGCGCCGTGTAATGGATGTGCGCAACCGGATTGTGGCGAATGAATACGGTATGCAATTACGTAATAGTCCGCACTATACGGCAGAGCGGCTGAAGGATATTCATCCGGATACACTGAATGAGCGCCACCTGAACAATACATTGTGGAAACGCTATCTTTACCCTGCCATTGATGCCGTGATGCAGCGTCTTCGGGCGCTTACACCGTTGGAACAATGCTATTTCTATACACTCTATAATTTTATTACGAAGGAGCTATACACTTCAAAATCGGGAGATATTGATTATGAAGGGCGTACAGGTGCTGCCGCCTTGTGGCTTTCTACGCTTGAAGAAAAGTGTGAAGCGGGAGAGATATTATACGATCTGACAATCACAGAGAATCATGCGGCGGATCTGCATAAAGCATACCTTGTGTTGGCACGGGCTAATCAGCGGTCGGCGCAGACATTGCCGAATTTCCGTGAAGGTGACTCCATCGTTCTCTATCAACGTAATAATGATACGGACAACGTAACCAATAAAATGGTATTCAAAGGAAATATAGAGCGAATCACCGACCGGGATATTCGTATCCGGCTTCGTGCTTCGCAACAAAATACTTCTGTGCTTCCTCCCGACAGTCGTTATGCCATCGAGCATGATTATATGGATACTTCTTTCCGCAGTATGTATCTGGGACTTTCTGCCTTTCTTTCTGCCAACAAGGATCGCCGGGACCTGTTGCTATCCCAGCGACAGCCGGAGTTTGACGTTTCTTTCGATCCTCGCATTGCAGTTGCTCCGGATGATTTCTCCCGTATCACCCTGAAAGCCCAGGCTGCTAAAGATTATTTTCTTTTGGTAGGTCCTCCGGGCACCGGAAAGACTTCCCGTGCTCTACGCGGTATGGTGGAAGCCTTCTATCGTGAGGGGAAGCAGATATTATTGCTCTCGTACACTAATCGTGCAGTGGATGAAATCTGCAAAACCCTCTTTGCCATTACGCCTGAGATTGATTTCATCCGTATAGGGAGTGAACTTTCCTGCGATATACCTTTCCGTTCACATCTGATAGAGAATGTGCTGGAATCCTGCTCTTCACGTCGTGAGGTGCATGCCTGCATAGAGCGTTGCCGTGTTTTTGTGGGCACTGTCTCCACATTCTCCTCCAAAACGGAATTGTTCCGTCTGAAAACTTTCGATGTGGCTATTGTGGATGAGGCTACTCAGATACTGGAACCACAACTGCTGGGGCTTCTTTGTGCGCGTAATGTGGCGGGTGGAAATGCTATTGGTAAGTTTATCCTCATTGGTGATCATAAACAATTGCCCGCTGTCGTGCTTCAATCCGAATCCCAATCTGAAGTCTGCGAGGACTGCCTGCATAGCATCGGTTTGCATAATTTGAAAGATTCCCTTTTCGAACGCCTCTACCGGAATTCTGCCGATACCACTCATCACTTATCACTCATAACTAACCGCTCCTATGACATGCTTTGTCGCCAGGGACGTATGAATGTGGAAGTGGCTCGTTTTCCTAATCATGCCTTTTATGGTGGACTACTGGAACCTGTCGGTTTGCAACACCAGCAAGGGGAACTGACACTTGCTCCGGGGTTGGAAAATGATGAATTTGCAGATATACTGGTGCGTCGTGTGGTTTTTCTTGCCTCAGTGCCGGAGGTCGCTTCGCAATCGGCAAAGATTAATCATTTCGAAGCGCAGCTCGTAGCCAGACTGGCAGCTGCTATCTATCGGCAATATGACGGTACTTCCGGTTTTCGTCCTGCCCTGACTTTGGGGATTATCACTCCCTATCGTAGTCAGATAGCTCTTATTAAAAGTGAAATAGCTGCTTTGGGCATTCCGTGTTTAAACGATATCCTGGTAGATACCGTAGAGCGCTTCCAGGGGAGTGAGCGCGATGTGATTATTTATTCCTTCTGTGTGAACCGTACTTATCAATTGAAATTCCTTGCCAATCTTACGGAAGAGGGTGGGGTATGGATTGACCGGAAATTGAATGTGGCTCTCACCCGTGCCCGTAAGCAATTGTTTATGACAGGTGTACCCCATCTGCTACGGCAAAATCCTATCTATGCGGACTTGTTGGATAGTATTTTCTAAAATGGAAGGAACTGTGACTTTCAGGAGGATAATCCGAGTCTCATTTAGCAAATCTTAAACGTTCCTCTTTCCTTTATATATTTTATTAGTATTTTTGAATGTAATAAACCCTTATCTTTGTCGAACGTTTTTTTCATAGAGATTTAGATTTAAGGTTAGAAGAATTGTGGAAGTCGTGAGACTTCCCTTTTTTTCATCTTAAAGTTTTGCGCTCCTGTATCTCTCATGGACCGTTTGAAGGTAAATTTGCTAAAGTATACTGAGGTTCATGTTTTTCACGGGAGAGTGCAGAAGAGAGTCGCTTCGTGAGAAGGGGCTTTTTTTGTGCCGGTACTTTTCTGTCTTTTATATATATCAAAAAAGGTGCTCACTGCTGAGCACCTTTTTTATTATCTATATATACTATTCCAGTATTATTCCAATACAATAGGTTTATACTTCGGAACCAGAGCCTTCATTACAACCCAACCAATCAGGTAAGCTACTGCGCATACGCAGAAGATGATGAAGTATCCTGCAGGTTTACCGGAGAAGCCCATAAATTCCATGGCAGGGCGTACGAACTGTGCACCTTGTTCCAGTAAATCATGAGTCATTTCCACTTCTTTTCCATCTACCATTGTACTTCCTGATGAATATACGAACAAGTTACCTGCTACTTTCTGAAGAATCATTGAACCGAAACCACCGGCCATACCACCGATACCAGTGATACTTGCAATGGCTGCTCTCGGGAACATGTCACTTACGGTAGAGAAAATGTTGGCAGACCAAGACTGGTGAGCTGCACCACCGATACCGATCATGATAACCGGTAACCACGGAGAGATAGTACCCAGAGGCTGTGCCAGCAATACTACCAGCGGGAAGAATGCAAATATCAACATGGCACGCATACGTGCTGCATACGGGTTCAAACCGGTTCTGTTGATAATGATAGTAGGCAGTTTACCACCATAAATAGAAAGCATCGTGATGGCATACAGAGTAAAGATCAATGCGATACCCAATCCTTCGGAAGTCTTGATACCGAATTGCGTATTCAGATAAGAAGGAGTCCAGAACAGGAAGAACCACCAAACACCATCGGTCATAAATTTACCGAAAGCAAATGCCCAAGTCTGTTTGTAGCTGAAGCATTGCCAGAATTTCATCTTCTTCTCGTCTTTTTCTTCTACGACAGGAGCTGCACCTTCTTCGTGCTTGTCTTGCTCAATGTAATCAAGCTCAGCCTTATTTACGTGCTTGCTTTCAGAAGGTTTAGAGTACATGAATACCCAGAAGCCCATCCAGATAAATCCAAGACCACCAATTACGATGAAAGCCATTTCCCAACCCCATGCTTTAGCCAGCAAAGGAATTGTCAACGGAGCAACCAGAGCACCGATAGAAGCACCGGCATTAAAGATTGAAGTAGCATACGCGCGGTCTTTCTTAGGGAAATACTCGGCAGTTACTTTGATAGCGGCAGGGAAGTTACCAGCCTCACCAAGTGCCAGTACACAACGGGCTGCCAGGAAGCAGTACATACTAATAGTAGCAATAGTTACTACCACATCACCTGTGGCACCCATTAATTCGGCTGCACTATGCAGACCTACGAAATGCTCGGTTACGATACCACAAAGAGCGTGGAGACAGCCCAAAGGAAACCTTTCTTTGTACCCATCCAGTCGATAAAGCGACCGGCGAACAACATGCAGACTGCATAAACAATAGAGAAAACAGAAGTGATTGTTCCGTAGTGTGATTCATCCCAATGGAATTCGGGTTTGATAAATTCATCCCACGTCAATGACAGCACCTGGCGGTCAAGGTAGTTTACTGTTGTCGCAAAAAATAGCATGGCGCAGATGGTCCACCTGTAGTTGGTCATCTTTCCCACTGCATTTTGATTTAAACTCATGATACGTTGATTTAAAATTATTAATTCTTATTTCTGGGGCCAAAAATACACATTATTTGATGTATATCAATACTTTTTTCGTCTAATTTCCTGCAATTTTTGTTCGAAATGCAAATAAATGGCAAAAAAACTCGTTATCGTGCACGAAAACACTCGTTCTCGCACACGAAATACTAAGTTTATAGAAGGTGAAAATAAATAATGCACCTTTTCAGTCGAAAAGTACACAACGCTTTAGGTGAGAACCGCTATCTTTGTCACATTACTTAATATAATCTATATACCTAAAAACAAGAACAGAATGATGAACAATCTGCTTTGTAAAACTTTTGTGATGGGAGCGCTGATTTGCTCCACTCAGTTGTCTGCTCAGAAAGTAAGCGATAAGCAACCGTGGTCGGTACGTATGGTAGAATCGGAGATGATTCGTTGCCCGGAATCCTGGCAACTGGATTTCCAGCCGAAACTGAAATGGGATTATTGTCATGGGCTGGAATTACAAGCCATGCTGGATGTGTATGATACGTATGGAGATCAGAAGATGTTTGACTATGCACTAGCTTATGCGGACACCATGATACACAAGGACGGAAGTATTGAGACCTATAAACTGAATGAATACAATATCGACCGCTTGAATTCAGGTAAATTCCTGTTCCGCATCTACGAACAGACGAAAGATGAAAAATATAAGAAGGCTATTGATTTGTTGCGTAGTCAGCTTGACACCCATCCGCGTAATGAGGACGGTGGTTTCTGGCATAAGAAAGTATATCCGAACCAGATGTGGTTGGATGGTCTTTATATGGGGGCACCTTTCTATGCTGAATATGCTTTCCGCAATAATCGTGTACAGGATTATAAAGATATTGTGAACCAATTTATTACAGTGGCTCGCCATACGTATGATCCGAAGAATGGACTTTATCGCCATGCCTGTGATGTCAGTCGTAAGGAACGTTGGGCAGATCCCGTTACCGGACAGTCACAACATAGCTGGGGACGTGCTATGGGATGGTATGCAATGGCATTTGTAGATGCACTGGACTTTATTCCGAAACATGAGGCAGGACGTGATTCCATGCTCGTTATCCTTAATAATATTGCCGCACAGGTGAAGCGCATACAAGATCCGAAGACCGGATTATGGTATCAGGTGTTGGATAAGAGTGGTGAGAAAGGAAATTATGTAGAGTCTTCCTGTTCTACTATGTTTGTCTATGCTTTGTTCAAAGCTGTTCGTAAGGGATATATTGATAAATCGTATCTGAAAGTGGCTCTCAAAGGATACCAAGGTATTCTTGATAACTTCATAGAAGTAGATAAAGACGGTGTGGTGACTATTACCAGAGCCTGTGCAGTTGCCGGCCTGGGTGGCAAAAACTACCGTATGGGAGATTACACCTATTATATAAATGAAACAATCCGCAGCAACGACCCCAAGGCAGTAGGTCCGTTTATCATGGCAAGTCTGGAGTGGGAGCGTCTGCAACAAGTAAAGGAAATCGTTAATCAGAAATAAGACAATGAAACGGCTAACTTATTATTTATGCGGCATACTTCTTCTCCTGGTGGGGATCATGCCGCTATCGGCACAGTCTCAATATAAAGATACGCTTGTGGTTGCCCGTGATGGTTCGGGAGACTATCGCACGTTGACGGAAGCTATGGAAGGCATTCGTGCTTTTATGGATTACAAGGTTACAGTGCTGATAAAGAATGGAACATATAAGGAGAAAGCGATAATTCCTTCTTGGGTGCAAAATGTGGATTTCATCGGTGAAAGTGTGGAAAATACGATTATCACGTATGATGACCATGCCAACATTAATAAGATGGGTACTTTCCGTACCTATACTGTAAAAGTGCAGGGAAACAATATTACCTTCAAAAACCTGACCATAGAAAACAATGCTGCCAGACTGGGACAAGCGGTTGCCCTTCACACGGAAGGGGATAAACTGGTATTCATCAACTGCCGTTTGCTGGGAAATCAGGATACCATTTATACAGGTGCCGCAGGTACACGCCTTTATTTCGTAGATTGCTACATTGAAGGAACTACCGACTTTATTTTCGGTCCTTCTACCGCTTTGTTTGAGAACTGCGAAATCCGTAGCAAAACAAATTCATACGTGACGGCAGCTTCTACGCCCGAAGACATTGCGGTGGGCTATGTTTTTAAAAATTGCAAACTGACGGCCAATCCGGGTGTGGACAAGGTTTATCTGGGGCGTCCCTGGCGCCCGTATGCTGCCACCGTATTTATCAATTGTGAAATGGGTAAGCATATTCGTCCCGAAGGATGGCATAACTGGGGAAAAGAGGAAAATGAGAAGACAGCCCGCTATGCTGAGTACAATAGTACAGGAGAAGGTGCTGCGGCAACCGGTCGGGTAAAATGGGCGAAACAGCTGACCAAGAAAGAAGCAGCCCAATACGATGATCTGAATTACATCTATCGGATGTGTAGTGACTGGAAACCTGAAAATTAATAACTTAGCTTCCTGTCTACAAAGAGCCAACTTCCTGCTTACAAGGAGTTAACTCCTTGTCGACAGGAAGTTAACTTTTTGTTGGCAAGAAGTTAACTCCTTGCAGACAGGAAGTTAATATCTTGTAATTATTTGATAAT
>OHSK01000956.1_pt1 | contig 13092 bp, 8 predicted proteins | sample 1578701 | NCBI WGS metagenome assembly OHSK01 (sample SAMEA3879503, study PRJEB24766) | human gut metagenome | biome: human-associated habitat; feature: feces | place: USA | collected 1985/1987
CAACTTTCTTCACATCAAAAAATATGCGATTAAACAAAATGTTTTATCAAAACGGGCGGATAATATCCGCCCCTACAAAGATTGTAAAAACAGAGAGTACCGCTCGGGCGGCATAGTTTCCGATAAATCTAACTATCTGCCCGAGAGTAAATAAAAAGGAGTGAATGCTTTGGCTGATATGGACAAGGACAGGCTTAAAGAGCTTGAAATCGAGAGCATACTCGAAGAAACCCACTATCTTGCCGATCAGGAACGAATGGAGCAGACGGCACAGAAATACCGTGCAAAGCCGAAGATTGAAGAGATTTTCAGCAATGCCGATAAAAAGCCGAGGTTAAAAAATACAAATCCGCTTGATGAATCCGAACCTGATACTTCAAACTCAATAGTCGGGGATAAGACTGCCGCTACAATGCAGGCAGAGCTTATAATGGACGGAAATGATGATGACCTTGTAACTCCCGAACAGCTTAAAGCAGAGGCTGAAAAAAAGGCTGCGGAAAAAGCCGAAAAGGCAAAGCGTGAGTATGAGGAGGCAAAGAAAAAAGCCGCCGAGGAAGAAAATAAGATAGTTACCCTCACACCTGAGTATGATGAAAATACAGAATTTTCGGGCGAAGTGCTCGGAGAGGTTGACCAGTTTCGTGACGAGGCTGAAATTAAAAGCTACCATACCATAGATATCGACATTCCCGAGGATAAGCCAAAGGAAAAGACCGAAACCAAAGAAAAGAAAGAGGCTTCGCAGACTCCCGTTCATCAGTTTCCGAATACAGAAAAACCGCCTCGCAAGGTGGTTGCAAAAGTTCCCGTGTATCGTCCCGATGAACCGAGAAATATTCTCAATGTCAAGGCAGGCAGATTTTCCGAGGCTGTAGCGAATGAGTATGAGGAGTATGTGCGTTCAAAGAATCCTTCGGTAATCGCTCATGTGCTTCGTCCCGAGCCGACAATCGTTGATGAGGAGATCGCCCCGACCGAGGAAAAGCATAAGGATAACCGCCCTATAGGTGAAAAGGTTATTTCTGCCCTTGTCGGAATCTTTTCAAAGGATGAATCCGACGATAACGATACCGTAAAAGAGGAAAATTCAAAGCCTGTTGAGGATTATACAGGCGAGGAGGACGAAAAAAGTATTCTCTATGAGCTGAATCATAATATAAGAAAGCTCTTTATGAGAAGTCTGTTGTCGGGAATAATTGCCGCAGTTGTGGTTGTTCTCACAATTGTTACAAGAATTTTTCCGAATGCAATATGTTCGGCGGTTCCTTTTGCACCGGCGGCATACGCAATTTTGCTGTTTATTCTTATGGCGGCGTCGCTTGTGCTGAACCGTGTGGCAATGCTCAGCGGACTTTCACCGCTTGTGCATATCAAAGGTAATTCCGATACAGCCGTTGCCGTTGCAGGTGCGGCAGGAATGGTTCAGATAATTGTTTCATTCTTCTGCCTTGGCGATTTGAACGGATTTCATGTGAACTACTACACGGTAATTCCTATGCTTGCGTTCTTTGCAAATAATGTGGGAAAGCTTTATATGGTTCTTCGTGTAAAGGACAATTTTAAGTTTGTTTCGTCAAAGGGACAGAAATATGCGTCAAAAATTTACAACAACGAGTCTGTTGCAATGCAGATGATGAGCGGTACTGCCGCCGACCGTCCGATAATTGCCTATCAGCATAAGACCGAATTTCCGTCAAACTTTCTCAAAATATCTTATGCACCCGATCCGAGCGAGGATTTGGCGTCAAAGCTTGCCCCGATAACAACAATTGCATCAATAATCATTGCGGTAATGTACGGTGTTGTTAAGCTGTCATTTGCAGACGCTTTGAATGCATTTGCACTTATCACTGCGGTGTCTGTGCCTGTGGCAACACTTCTTTCTGTTAATGCCCCCGTGAGAAAGCTCTGCAAAACTCTGCTCTCCTACGGCTCAATGCTTTCGGGTTATCCGTCGGTAAAGCAGTTCTGCGACAGTACAGCTATAATGATAGATGCAAATGAATTGTTCCCTGCCGAGTCAATCTCGCTTGAGGGCATCAAAACCTTTGAGGATTACGGCATTGACGAATCTCTTCTCTGCGGAATTGCAATTCTTAAAGAGGCTCAGAATCCGATTGCAAATGCTTTTGATTCGGTAGTTGCAGAAACCGAGGAAACTCTTCCCGAGGTTGAAAGCGTTCTTTATGAGGATGAAATCGGACTTGTGGGATGGATTAAGAGCGAAAGAATCCTTGTGGGTTCACGCACGCTTATGGAAAAGTACAGCGTGGAAGTTCCGAATATGGAATATGAGGAGAAATATACTTCTCAGGGCAGACAGGTCACATATCTGTCAAGAGCAGGCAGACTTGTTGCAATGTTTGTTACAAGATACACTCCCGATGCTCAGCTCAAGGCTGAAATGCAGAGAGCCGAAACCAACGGCATAAGCTTCCTCATCAGAACAACCGATTATAATGTTACAAATGACCTTGTTGCAAAACTCTACGATTTGTTCTACCGCAGTATCAAGGTGCTTCCGACAGGACTCGGAAATGTTCTCAGGGAGGCTGAGGATACGGTTGAGGAAACCTCCCGTTCATATCTCATTACAAACGGCAAAGCCGCATCGCTTGCCCGTGCAGTTACGGGTTGCGTAAAAATCAAGCACAATATTTCGCTTTCAATCATAATTCAGCTGATTGCCGTAATTTTCGGATTGCTCGTTGCATCAACACTTTCGCTTTATGCCGGTGTACAGGTTATGGGTTCGCTTGAAGTATTGATTTATGCGTTGTTCTGGGGCGCCGCCGCTGTTTTTGCTCCGGCTGTCCAAAAACCGTAGGAAAGGATGTAAAATATGAAAATAGCTCCGTCACTTTTGTCTTGTGACTTTTCAAAAATGGGTGAAGAAATTGAAAGAATGGATCTGGCGGGCGCCGATTGGATGCATCTTGATGTTATGGACGGTCACTTTGTTCCGAACATAACCTTTGGCGCTCCCGTAATCAAGGCGGTAAGACAGTTCTCGAACCGCCCGTTTGATGTTCACCTTATGATAAGCGATCCGCTTAAATATATTGACGATTTTGCCGATGCAGGTGCGGATATCATCACCTTCCATGTTGAATGCGACTCTGACATTGATGATACAATTGCGAAAATCAAGTCAAGAGGAATCAAGCCCGGACTTGTTCTAAAGCCAAATACTCCTGCTTGGACAGTATTTCCGTATCTTGAAAAGCTTGACCTTGTACTTGTTATGACGGTTGAACCTGGCTTTGGCGGACAGAGCTTTATGCCCGAGATGATGCCGAAGGTTAAGGAAATCAAGAGGGAATGCCAACGCAGAGGTCTGAACAATATCCTTATTGAGGCTGACGGTGGAATCGGCAGAGATACCATTGAGCAGGCGTCAGAGGCAGGCGTTGATGTGTGCGTTGCGGGAACAGCCGTTTTCAGAGCCGCAGATCCCGCAAAAGCAATTGAGCTTTTTAAATCATTCTGATAAATTCTGATAATAAGCAAGTCCGAGTCCGATATTTCTCGAATTCGGGCTTTTGTTTTTTATATGAAATGAACAGGCGTAAAACACTGAAAATTCTTATATTGTAATTGTCAATATATGTAAAAACGGTCGATAAAAAGGCAATATACACAATAACAAGCACGAAAATTTGTACAATGCAACAATTTCACCGTTATTTTGCACAGATTTTTAGCTAAAACATTTCCGTTAAAAGAATAACAGATTCATTGCCCGAACAACTTAAATGTGTTATAATTTAAATGTCCTCGGAAATTTTGTACTGTTAAAGTTTCCGAAGCTTAGAAGTATTGCCACAAAACTGTGGCGAACGGTAATTTTATTTTATTAAAGGAGCAGCAAGTATGAAAAAAATTCAGAAAAAGCTTTCTGTGGTTCTTGCGGTAATGATGGTGCTGTGTATGTTCACAGCTCTGCCTTTCTCAGCAAGTGCTGCCGAAACAAGCGAAGAAACAAGTGCAGGCAACAAGATCAATGTTACATCAAATGTGGCAGATCCTGTTTCGTATGATTACAATGCACAGACAAAGCAGGTTGTTGTCACTTACCTTCTCAAGGCAGATCACATGATCGTTAATGCACAGAGCAGTCTTACATACGACAGCAAGGTTCTCAAGCTTGCATCAACAAATACAAGGGAAAAGGTTTTCCCTGTATTCCAGAGAAGCATCGTTTGGAATCCAAGCCTTACAAATAAGGTTCGCTTCACCTGCTCAAGCCTTGATCTTTTCAACTTCAAGTCAGAGAATGTTTATTGCACATTTACATTTGATGTTGTAGGCAGCGGTGACACAACAGTAAATCTCGATGTTGATTATCTTACAGGTACAGAGGCTGATACATATAAGGAGCTCTTCGAAAGCGAAAAGAAGGACATCGGTTATATTGACAATAGTGCTAACAAAGTAGCAGGTGCTGCATTTACTGCAAAGGCAGTTCTCGTTCAGGGCGAAGAGCCAACAACAGCTCCTCAGCCTACAACAGCAACACAGCCCACAACAGCAACACAGCCAACAACAGCAACACAGCCGGCAACACAGCCGACAACAGTTGCTCCTTCGGATGTTCCTACAGACGGCTACTATGTATACGGTGACAACATCAAGCTCAAGCTTACATCAATCGGTACAGATAAAGTAGGCGGAAAAATCGCTCTTCAGAAGGGTACATACACATTCAAGATTGATAACTATGGCACACTTCTCGGTTACTCTAAGACATTTACAGACACAACAAAGGGCCTTACATTCAACAAGAAGTTCAAGAGCAGCACAACACTCGTTGCAACAGGCGGTACATACACATTCCAGTTTAACACAAAGACAAACACACTCGTTGTTAAGTATGACAAGAACCTCCCGAATGATTACCTCATCGGTGACCTCAACACAATTCTTTCGCCTGTAAAAGGCAGAACTATCGCAGTTGGTTCAACATATCTTGCAGCAGGCACATACAAGTTCAAGCTTTCTGCAGATAATGTGGTTTACGGTTACAGCAAAGTAATCAACAACACAACAAACGGAAATTCACTTTCACTCAACAGCAAGTATTCAAGCTACGTTACACTCAACGCAACAGGCGGTACATACACATTCACACTCAACACAAAAACAAAGAAACTCGTTGTAGGTTATGTTCCTGCAAAGGATGAGAAAGCTGATGATGTTCATGTATCGGGCGACATCAACCTCGTACTTGATGACAAGGGCGGCGAAAGCAATGTTGCAAAGGGTACAGTAAAGCTTAGTGAGGGTACATACTCATTCAAGGTTTATAACTACGGTACAGCATACACAATCGGTTCAAAGATTGTTGACAGCGGTACAAAGAACCTCAAGAGCTCTTACACATCTAATGTAACACTTATCGCATCAGGCGGTACATATACATTCAGCTTCGACAAGACAACAGGAGCACTTAAAGTAACTAAAAAATAATCATTGATTTTTGATTATAATTTGGCGGTGTTCGTCACTTGTTCGTAAGCGAATAATAAGACATAACTGAAATTATTAAAAAATGCATCAGATCCCGAAAAGGTCTGATGCATTTTTGTTTTGTATAAAACCCATACGGCTACTTGCCGTCGGCAAATTATATACAATATAAATTCGTATCCCATGCCGGAATATATGGGTGGTGGCGGAGAAAAATTTTGTAGTCGGGATTCACGCTGTGAATGTATAGTGCAAGGCGGAAAATATCTTCAAACCTGTGGTATGCCGAAAAATTCAGCTTTGGTTTGCAGTTTTCCATTGTTTTCTGCATACCAATAAGGGTTTCCATATCCGCCCCCTCAACATCGGCTTTAATGTAGCCTGCCGCCATTCCGCAGAGAATCGTATCGACTGTCGCAACCTTTGTTGCAACGCCCTTGTCGGCAATTGCGCTGTTGCGACCGGCCTTGTTGTTGAATATAAGCTCCGTGTTTTTACTGTATGAGCCGAGTTGCCAAAGCGACACATTCGCCATGCCCTTGCAATGAAGTTTCAGCTTTTCAAAATTCTTTGCGTTAGGTTCAAATGCGATTATACGCTTGTAATTGCCGTTTGTGTAGTGCAGAAATTCGTCAATCGTGTCGCCGTTGTATGCGCCGAGGTCAACATAGCTTTCGTTTTCACTGAGATTCAGAATATTGCCGAAAGCCTCGTCCTTGTCGGTTGTGACAGGGGGGAGGAGGTCAATTCTGCCTGTGTAGTAAAATTTCAGAATGTTTTCGTAAACCTTTTTTGAAAGGTCATCGGCAAGCAGACTGTATGCACTTTCAATTTGCTCTTTATTTTCGGTAATAAAATTATTGTCAAAAAGTTTGTTTCCAAAAACGGGAACGGAGGGGACAAGCGTTTCGTGTTTTTCGGAAATTTTCGTTATGTGTTCCATAACATCGGGGAGCTGGCTTGCAAAGCAGAGGGCGATTATAATGTCGCCGAATTCGGTTTCAACATCGGAAAGTTTTTTTACCGTGAAATCGTGGAATTTCTGCCCACGCACAAAATCATCACTTGCAATAACGGCAGACGCTTTGATTCCGTATCGGTCAAATGCGGCAAGAACCTTGTCCGCACCGTCACCCATTCCGTAAAGCACAACAGGCTTTCCGCAATTTTTCAGTCGTTCCCATACGGATATTTCGTTTTTTAAAAGTTCGGTTATATTAAACATAAGGATACTCCAATTAGTGTATATGCATTGTAATTGTTTTCGCAATTTTGTAGTGGCGTTCATTGGACGCCCGTCTTGATGAAATTTTATGTTCACACACATATGTTTTGATGTGAAGAAAGCGGTGTATTGTTTTGTAGCGGCGAACCTCGTTCTCCCATCTGAAATATAGTCGCAATGCGTTGCACATAAATGTGCTTCCTATTGCTCGTTATTTCAGACAGCGCTTTGCTCCCTTTATCCGCCACAGGCGGCGGTCGCAAGGCTACCCCTACGAGTTTATGGTTATGGCATATTGTTGGCTCAATTATCCGAGAAAATTACAAATAATTACAAATGGTTACAATTTACAAAAATACAATTGAACAGGGTTGATTATTATACACATTTTCCACATGGTTTTCAACAATTGTTGAAAAAGAACGGCAATGCCTGTTGAGCGTTGCCACGGTTACTGCGGAAAAGGGTAAAATGAAAAATAATCATTGAATAACAGCACGATAATATGTTATACTTTGGTAAACAACAATCTTTACGGAGGACAAAATGAAGAAAATTATAAATAAAAAGTCACTCAAGGGTACGCTTGCTGTTATGTTGTGTGCCGTTATGGCGTTTTCTGTCTGTGCCTGTGACTTTGACTCTGATACAGAACCAACCAAAACGGATGCACAAATTCAGTTTGATAAATATTGTGACGATTTGTTTTCGGAAGAACTTGAGGATGACGCTCTTACCGCACATTTTGACATTTCAAATCCGTCGGACTACGGTCTGAAATATGACGAGGAGGACTATACCCTCGGTCATGTGTCCGATGAAGAAACAAAAGAATCCTTTGATGAACTGAAAAAGGCAAAAACGGATTTGGAGGAGTTTGACCGTTCGGGACTTACTTCTTCTCAAAAGCAGACATATGACACCCTTGAAAGCTACTTTGAAATTCAGCTTTCATATGATGGTACAACAGAATTGCAGAGTATATTTGCACCGCAGTCGGGAATTGTTGCAAACCTCTTTACCACCCTGTCCGAATTCACTTTCTATGAAAAGGATGATACCGACCTTTACCTTGCTGTTTTGAAGGACACAAAACGCTATATGGACGAGTGCATTGAGTTCACAAGGAAACAGGCTGAGGACGGTTACTTTATGGCTGAAGATATTGCACAGCAGTCAATTGATGAGTGCGAAAAGCATATTAAGAATGACAAGTCCGTGCTTGTTGACGAGTTTGAGTCGAGAATAAAGTCACTCGGTCTTAGCGATTCCGAGAAAAAGACTGTTGTCGAAACCAACAAAAAGTATTTTGAAAAATACTACATTCCTGCTTTGAAATCAGCAAATTCAGCACTTGAAAGTCTCAAAAAGTCAGGCAAAAACGAAGAAGGTCTTTGCGGTTACGGCGAAATCGGCAAAAAGTATTATTCGGCAATTGTCAAAGACAAAACAAGCAGCAGTATGACTCCCGAGGAGCTTAAGTCATACCTTACAAACAGCTTTACAAAGGTTGGAATGAGTATGAGCAATGTTTCGCAGGATGACTTGAGCAAATTTCAGGACTACAAACCCGACTTTAAGGACGCCGATGAGGTGCTTGAATTTTTGATTGAGAATATCGAGGAGGACTTTCCGACTCCCGTTACAACCTCTTACACGGCAGATTATATGAGCGATTCCGCAAAGAGCGACAATGTGGGAGCGTACTATGTTCAGGGACGAATTGACGATACAAGCATTAATATCATCAAGATAAATCCCGATTTTGCAAAAAAGGGTATGACTCAGATGTACACAACCCTTGCCCACGAAGGCTATCCCGGTCATCTTTATCAGTTTACCGCATCAAATGCAAACAAGGATATCCCGAATGTACGCAAGATTTTAAGCTTTATCGGCGCTACCGAAGGCTGGGCGCAGTATGCTTCAAAATGTACGCTTGATTACCTTGATACAAGCGATGGCATTAAGAAGCTTATCTACGCAAATGATATTCTCGGCTATATTCTCTATTCCATGGTCGATGTCGGTGTGAACTACAACGGCTGGGATTATGAAAAAGTCAAGGAGTATATGTCAACGGCACTCGGTTCGGCTGACAGCGAGAGCGTTACAGCCGCAACAAAAGAGGCGTATGACCTTGCCCGTTCAAATCCGGGTTACTTTCTCCCCTATACCGTAGGATACCTCAAGATGATTGATATGCGTGAAACAGCCGAAAGCGAGCTTGGCTCAAGCTTTGACGCAAAGGAATATCACACATTCATTATGAATCTCGGAATCACAAGCATTGATGTCTACGAAAAAGCCCTTGATATGTGGCTTGAAAGCAAAAAGTAAATTTTTGGTGATAATCTTGAATATTTTTTACAGGTATGATATACTTAACTCATTGATATGATAAATATAAATTGGTATGGATTTTTCTAAGATGTGATTCTTATTTTCGCCATACACTCATTATGGGTGTATGGCGATTTTTATTTTACGCATGGGGTGTTAATATGGGCGTTAAAACGGAAAACAAAATGGCTTATGAACCTGTCAACAAACTTATAATTCAAATGTCGGCACCGCCGCTGATTTCAATGTTCTTTCAGTATTCATACAACCTTGTTGACAGTATGTTTGTTGCGGGGATAAATGAACAGGCACTTGCGGCAGTATCGCTTGCATTCCCGATTACAACGCTTATGAATGCGTTGTCCGTGTGGATAGGTGTGGGTGTTAATGTTTTGATTGCAGGTTATTTGGGACAGAAAAATCAGCAAAAGGCAAATTCTGCAGCGGCTCTCGGAGTGGTAATTTCGGTAGTTGTCGGAGTGCTGATAAATTTCCTTTCGCTTTTCATAATAAATCCCTATTATTCGGCTTTTACGCAAAACAAAGAGATTTTTGAATACGGAATTGCGTATATGAGCGTCTGCGTTTTTATGCAGATACCAAATATGGTGCATATTGTAATTCAAAAAATACTTCAGGCAACAGGCAATATGATTGCTCCGATGTGGTTTCAAATTGCAGGTGTTGTATTCAATTTTGTGTTTGACCCTTTGCTCATTTTCGGCATAGGTCCGTTTCCGAAAATGGGTGTGGTCGGAGCTGCAGTTGCCACGGTTTTAGGCTATGTTGTTTCAACAATCATTGCGTTGATACAGCTGTTTCTTACAAAACAAAAGGTTAAGCCGGTGTTTAAAAACTGCCTTGAACCGCAGATGATAAAGCTGATATTTTCCTACGGATTGCCCTCGTTTGTTATGAATGCGTTGGGAGCATTCACCGTGAATTTTGCAAATATGTTTTTGGTGCGATATTCGGACACGGCGGTTGCATTTTTCGGAGCATATTTCAAGGTTCAGCAGTTGATTTTTATGACGGTGAACGGACTAATTCAAGGCTGTTTGCCTATAATGCGGTTTAATTACAGAGCAAAAGAGTACGGTCGCCTTAAACAAGCAAATAAGAGCGGAACAATTATTGCGACTGTTATGATGATTGTCGGTATGCTCTTGGTGCTGATTTTCCCGAAAGAGATATTGTTTTTGTTTTCGGCGTCGGAAGAAATGTGTGCTTTTGGAGTGCCGGCAATGAGAATTATGTCACTCGGATTTGTGTTCAGCGGCTTTTCCGCAATGATTGCAACCTATGAACAGGCAACAGACAGTATTATGCCCGGCGTTGTAGTTCAACTGTTGCGACAGGGCGTGCTGTTAGTCCCCGTAATTTGGCTTTTAAACAGCACTGTTCAAATGACAGGCATATGGCTTGCATTCCCAATTACAGAATTTGTCACATTTCTTGTTGCTGTTGTATTTGCAAAAATTAAAAATCATTGAATAAATAAAAATAACAACCGCCAAAACCCGATATAATGGATTTTGGCGGTTGTTTGTTATTTAAAATATGTTTAATTTTAAATTGTTTTTGCAAAAACATTATCAGATGATTTTGCTCTGAAAATTGTTTTTACGAGCAAGAATGTTATATAAACATAAAGTGCGGTGTAGATGATTGCCGTAAATTTAAGGTTTATAAGTTCGTAGGAGAACAGATAGTAGCAATAGCCTCTCAGGCTTATAAGCGTTGACACAATCGGAATCCACAAATGCTTTGCACTTACCGCCGCATAGACAATTAAAATAATGTCAAGCAGATATCCGTAGCGTTCGTGCATTGACGAAAGGAACATGATACAGGTGAACACAGTCCACGCTGTTGTCAGAAGAAAAGTTTCAAGGTTCTTCAAATCAACCTTTTTATAGATGATAATGCACATCATAATTCCGAGTACGGCAATTGTCAGAAAGACCGAAAACTGCTTGAACAGATAATAATATGTTATATCGTTTCCGTCACATATGAGTGCATAAAAGTTCGGACAGTTCATCTGAATAAGCTTTCCGTAGTCGGTCTGTTCCGCATATATTGTGATGATATCGATAAACGGTCTACCCATAATAATTGCAGGCAGGCACATTATCACATCAAGTGCAGGGATTATAAAGAAATGCAGAATCGAAATTTTCTTTGTCGAAATCCAGTAATAAAGCATAACGGGAATGATGAATACGGTTTGCAGCTTGAATGCAAACGCAATGCCGATGAACACAAACGATGCAATCGGCTTGTCTTTGTGTAAAAACAGGATTGCAAGGATTATAAACGAGGTGTAAATTGAATCGCACTGCGCCCAAAACGATGAGTTAAAAATCACCGTTGCCGAAAGAAGTACGGCTGAGTAGGTGAGTATCGCTTTGAGCCGTCGGTTATTCTTTGCAAACGAATAAACAAGCATTGCGGTTGAAATTGCAAGTACAAAATCGAATATTATTGATACGATTTTGTACGCATACAGAGCATTTAGCGGCAAAAGAGTCATAAGATAGATTATGACTTGATACGGAATGTTGTAGTTACCCACCTGAGTTGCAAGCCCCGTAAAATCATTCAGCTTGATTATGCTCCACCACGAATTTAAAAAGCTGTTGAAATCATCGCTTTGAAAATCCATTCCGCAGGCTCTGAGGAAAATTGCAATAATCGTTACCGCAACGAGTAAAAATAAAAGAATGTGTTTTTTTATAAAGTCAATGACTTTGCTTTCTGCTTTTGTCATAGAGAAAATTCCTGTTCGGGTTTAAATAAAACCGATTTTCTTCATAACCTTGCCCATTGTGCGGCTGCTGATTTTAAGGGCAATTTCATCGGCTTTTCTGTAACAGCTTTCAAGATATGCCTTGTCTGCAACAAGCTTTTCGTAGCGTTCACGAATCGGACGAAGTTCTTCAACAACTGCCTCGCCTACAGCTGTCTTGAAGTCGCCGTAGCCCTTGCCGTCAAAATCCTTTTCAATCTGCTCATATGAAAGACCTGTAACTGCGCTGTAAATTGCCATAAGGTTATTTACGCCGTCTTTGCCCTCCGCATAGCGAACCTTTGCCTCGCTGTCCGTAACGGCTCTCTTGAACTTCTTCATTATAACCTCGGGTGCATCAAGAAGATGTACACAGCCGTTGACATTTTCATCGGACTTGCTCATCTTTCTTGTCGGGTCCTGAAGACTCATAACCCTTGCACCGTTCTTTGGAATGAAACCGTCCGGAATCTTGAACACATTGCCGTAAATACCGTTAAAACGCTCTGCAATGTTTCTTGTAATTTCAATGTGCTGTTTCTGGTCTGCACCGACAGGCACTTTGTCAGCCTGATAGAGAAGAATGTCGGCAGCCATGAGTACGGGATATGTGAAAAGACCTGCGTTGATGTTGTCGGCGTGCTTTGCAGACTTGTCCTTGAACTGCGTCATTCTTGAAAGCTCGCCGAACTGTGTGTAACAGCTGAGCGCCCATGCAAGCTCTGCGTGAGTGTGAACATGACTCTGAATGAAGAAAAGACTTTTTTCAACATCAATACCGCAAGCCATAATTGAAGCATAAGCGTCAATTATATTCTTACGCATAACGGCAGGAGTCTGTCTTACCGTGATTGTGTGCAAATCTGCAAGAGCGTAAATGCAGTCATATTCGTTCTGCATTGTAACCCAGTTGCGAACCGCACCGAGATAGTTTCCGAGTGTAATTGTTCCGCTGGGCTGTATTGCGCTGAATACAACCTCTTTTTTTGTCTGATTTTCCATTATTCCCCTCCGTGATTAAAGACTGTTTGCATACTCGCCGAGAATTTTTATTCCTCTTTCAAGCTGTTCGTCAGTCGGTGTTGAAAAGTTTATTCTGAAACTGTGACAGGTTTCGTTTTCGTCAGTTAAAAATGCGTTGCCCGGAACTACGCAAACCTTTTTGAGAACGAGTTCTTTGCAGAAATTCGGCATATCAATATCCTCGGGCAAGTCACACCAAATGAAAAGACCGCCGTCAATTTTATGATATGTGATTTTC
>OHSK01000965.1_pt1 | contig 12957 bp, 9 predicted proteins | sample 1578701 | NCBI WGS metagenome assembly OHSK01 (sample SAMEA3879503, study PRJEB24766) | human gut metagenome | biome: human-associated habitat; feature: feces | place: USA | collected 1985/1987
TTGGTTTGATGTTGCTACGCACCAGCTTAGCGCGTGGGCGTTACTCGTAACGTCCCAACACCCGAGACAACAGCGACAACGCCACCGGACCGGCCGTCGCGGCTCTCAGAATATTGCGCCCCAGTACGCAGCTCACCGCTCCGGCCTTGACGAAATCAGCTACCTCCTGCTCACTGATGCCGCCCTCAGGCCCGACCACCACACTGACAGTCCGCGGCCGGCCGTCCTGGAGCGTGCGTTCCACCAACTGCGCAACCTTCTCCTCCACGCCGGACCACGTATCGGTAGCATCCTGATGCAGCACAATCACCACATCGCCATGCACGCAGGCCCTGCGGCAGATGGCCACGACCTCCTTGCTGGACGCGCACGCCTCCAGTTGCGGCTTAAAGGCGCGCCGCGACTGCTCGGTGGCGGCATCCAGTACCGAATTCCACTTCTTGTCTGTACGGCCGACCTTCCACTTGGCAATGGATCGGTCCGCCTGCCATGGCACCACTTGGTCGACGCCAATCTGAGTAGCCATATCGATGGCCTGCTCATCATGGCCGGTTTTCGCCAATGCCTGAATCAGCGCCAAACGGGTGAGCGGCTCGGGTTCGCGCCCCACTTCCACGACTTCAGCCAGTCCGGCTTCAGGATCGGCCATCACTGCCTGGATTCTCAAGCCGTTGCCGTCGGAAAGTTGCAGGCTGTCCCCTGCCTTGAGTCGCATGGCCTGCACGGCATGGCGCTTGATGTGAGCGGGCAGGGTTAGCTTCCAGCCGGCGTGGAGTTCGTCGCTGTTCACCGGGACGTCGTCGACCTGCGGGTCGAAAAGAAAAAGGGCATCAGTCATGACTTCAAGGCTACACGCGACACGCCGGGCACACGCGCGAATTGCATCCCTGTAATTTCATGCTAAGCTATCTACTCGTTGTCCAAACGACACCTGCCCGGGTGGCGGAATGGTAGACGCGCTAGCTTGAGGTGCTAGTGCCTATTTTATACAGGCGTACGGGTTCAAGTCCCGTCTCGGGCACAGATAAACCCCTTGCATTGCAAGGGGTTTTTCGTTATCTGCACACACGAAAGGCCACCAATGCAGTTCATCACGCTGGACACCGTCGACGACCCGCGCGTCGAAGCGTATGTGAGCCTCACCGAAATGCAGTTGCGTAATCGCTTGGAACCAGCCAAGGGCGTGTTCATCGCCGAGTCCCCCAAGGTTATCGACCGCGCGCTGGCCGCTGACCGCGAACCGCTGTCACTGCTGGTCGAGGAACCTTGGCTGGAGGGCATGAAAGACACCTTCGACTTCATCGACGGGCGCTGGGGCGCGGATATTCCCGTCTACGTGGCCTCACCTGAGCAGCTCAAGCGTCTGACCGGCTACCGTTTGCATCGCGGCGCCCTATGCGCGATGCGACGCTGGCCGCTGCCCTCCGTAGCCGAGATCTGCAAGAGCGCCCGCCGCGTGGCAGTAATGGAAAACATCGTGGACCACACCAATGTGGGCGCACTGATGCGTTCGGCGGCCGCGCTCGATGTGGATGCCGTGCTGGTCACACCCTCCTGCGGTGATCCGCTGTACCGACGCGCCGCCCGCGTGTCGATGGGCACCGTATTCCAGATTCCGTGGACCCGTATCACCGGGTTCAACGACGACGGCACCGAAAACAAGCATTACTGGCCGTTCCAGGGCATCGACGAGTTGAAGTCGCTGGGCTTCACCACCGTGGCCATGGCATTGGAGGATCGTTCGATTTCGTTGGACGAACTGACACGCCGTCTGCACGCGCCTGCCGAAGATCCGACGCATATCGACAAGCTCGCGCTGATCTTCGGTACCGAGGGCGACGGCCTGTCCCACCATACGATTGCCCGCGCCGATTTGACCGTGAAGATTCCGATGAGCCACGGCGTGGATAGCCTGAACGTGGCGGCATCCAGCGCAGTGGCGTTCTACGCGACACGCTAAGGAATCGCACGCGCTCCGAAAAGGCCGGATCCTTAACAAATCTACGAAACTGTTCATCGCAAGTTCACGGCACGCGGGGGCGAAAGCCTTGCATGTTCGTTTTTTTCTGCAATTATTAACTATGTAAACCGAATGCAAGGAAGCATCCGGCCCGGCAGTGCGGTGTCGAAAGACGCTCAGTAACAGAGAGGACAGTTACGATGACCAAGAATCCCAAGATTCTGTCGATTGTGCTTGCAGGTGGTGAGGGGACCCGCCTGATGCCGTTAACCCGTGATCGCGCGAAGCCCGCCGTTCCCTTCGGTGGTGTGTATCGTCTGATCGATTTCCCGTTGAGCAACCTGGTGAACTCCGGGTACCGTCAGGTCGTGGTGCTCACCCAGTACAAGTCTCACTCGCTTGACCGCCACATCTCCCAGGTCTGGCGTTTCTCCCCGCTGCTTGGCTCGTACGTCTCCCCTGTGCCCGCGCAGCAGCGTCTCGGCAAGCACTGGTATCTCGGCTCCGCCGACGCCATCTACCAGACCATCAACATCATCGAGGATGTCCAGCCGGACATCGTGGTGATCGTGGGTGCCGATCACGTCTACCGCATGGACTTCGAACAGATGGTACAGCAGCACATCGAGTCCGGCGCCGAGTTCACCGTGGCCGGTATCCGCCAGCCCATCGAGGAATCGAACCAGTTCGGTGTGATTGAGGTCGATCCCGATCACCCGAACATGATCAAGAACTTCCAGGAGAAGCCGCCCACCACCACCGGTCTGCCGGACAATCCGAACCAGATTCTGGCCTCCATGGGTAACTACGTTGCCAACACCAAGGCCCTGTTCGAGGCTCTGGCTCTCGATGAGAAGGCTGCCGACACCAAGCACGACATGGGCGGCGACATCGCCCCGTACTTCGCTTCCCGCAACGAAGCCGGCGTCTACGACTTCAACTCGAACGAGATTCCGGGCTCCACGGCCACTGATCACGCTTACTGGCGCGACGTCGGTACGATTAAGCAGTTCTACGATGCGCACATGGATCTGATCGCCTATGTGCCCGAGTTCAACCTGTACAACCAGGATTGGCCGATTTACACGATGTCCGGCAACCTGCCGCCGGCCAAGTTCGTGCACGCCGGCCGCGACCGTCTGGGCCACGCCACCGATTCGATCGTCTCCCCCGGTGTGATCGTCTCCGGCGGTGAAGTGCACCACTCCGTGCTCTCCCCCAATGTGCGTATCCACTCGTGGGCACAGATTGTCGATTCCGTGCTGTTCGACGGTGTAGTCATCAACCGCCGCGCCCGCGTGTACAAGGCGATTCTTGACAAGAACGTGGTACTCACCGAGAACTCCACTGTCGGCATCGATACCGAGCACGATCTGGCCCGTGGCTTCACCGTCACGCCGGATGGCATCACGGTTGTCCCGAAGAACACCATCGTCGATGACTGATTGACCAGTCCAGACATGGAAAAGCCCCGCATCATGCGGGGCTTTTCTCGTATAGAGCTCCCTCTGATGAGGGAACTTACTAAGCGCTATCAGTACTTTGGCATATTGTCGAAGCTGAAGCCTAGGGCGGCGAGCTGGTCGCGGCCTTCGGGCGTGATGCGCTCCATGGTCCAGCGCGGATCCCACGTCCAGTCGATGCGGAACTCCTCGACCAGACCGGCCAGCGTGGATGCGCATTCGTCCTCGATAAGGTCGGTCAGCGGGCAGGCCGGCGTGGTCAGCGTCATCGTAATAATGGCGCGGCCTAGCTCATCGATCTCAATGCCGTAGACCAGACCCAAATCGATCACGTCGATGCCAAGCTCCGGATCAATCACCTGATGCAGTGCCTCGCGCACGTCTTCGGCAGTGGCGCGGCCGATATCGTCAATCGCCTTGATCGGAATCTCGCTGCCATCGGACTGTTCGTCATCCTGGCAACCGCATTTGCCGTGGTGACCGCCACACGCACAGGGGTCATCGCCGGACGCAGCAGAGTGCTCGATCGGGCGTCCGTTCGGGAAGCCCTTGGCCAAGGCCGGGTTGGCCATCACGCGGCGAGCGGCCTCCTCGTCCTGCAGGACGCCGTTGACAGCATCGAAAACGGACGGCTGTGGTTCGGGAACCAAATTATCGTTGGACATATTTCCTCAGTTCTTTGCAGCGAGGGCTTTGGCGATGGAGTCCTTCAGCCCTTCCCAGCCTAGCAGAGCGCATTTGATGCGCATAGGGTATTTCGACACGCCTTGGAATACCACGGCGTCGCCGAGCTTTTCTTCCAGGTTCTCGTCGTCCAGACCGGCACCGCGCGATTCCATCAGCTTGTGGAATGTCTGTTCCAGATCCATGGCCTCGTCAACGGTTTTGCCGTCCACCAGATCGACCATCACCGACAGGCTGGCCTGCGAAATGGAGCAGCCGTGGCCGTCCCACACCAATCGCTTGATGGTGTGCGGTTCGTCATCGGAGACTTCGACATGGATGGTCGCCTCGTCGCCGCAGGTCGGGTTGAACTGGTGCGATTCACCGGGCGTGCAGTATTCGTGGCTGGCTTGTACGGTGACATTGGCCGCTGCGTCCGCGGACTGTTCGACCGCTGCGTTGGGCGCAAAGGATTCCTTGCCATGCGGATGTTTCGACGCCTCGAGGATGACCTCTTGGTACATCTGTTCGAGGTCATCCCCGCTCATACCGAATTCGTTCATGGTGTTCTGTTTTACTCCACTCCAAAGAACTTACGGATGCCCTTGGCCGCTTCGACCAACGCTTGGGCATCTTCGACCGAATTGTAGACACCGGAGGAGGCACGGTTGGATGCGTATAGGCCGAAGTGGCGGTGTACCGGCTGGGCGCAGTGGTGTCCCACGCGAATCGCGATGCCCTGGGCGTCGATGAACTGGCCCACATCGTGCGGATGCACGCCGGCCACGTCGAACGCCACGGTGCCGATGCGGTCCACGTTTTCGCGCGGCCCGAGGATGCGAATGCCATCGACGTCGCCGAGCTTGAGCAGTTCGGCGGCGATGGTCTTCTCATGGGCTTCGATGTTCTCGAGCCCGATGTTCATCATCCATTCGGCGGCGACGCCTGCGGCCACCACTTGGGCGACCGGCTGGGTGCCGGCCTCGAAGCGGGCCGGAGGGGCCATGTATTGGGCCTCGTGGTCCATGTAGGCGAGCTCGACCATGGAGCCGCCGAAGTTGGCCGGCGGCAGGACTTCGAGCAGGTCGCGCTTACCGTACAGGAAACCGACGCCGGTAGGACCGTACATCTTGTGCGCGCTCCAGGCGGCGAAGTCCACATCAAGCGCGTGGAAATCGACCTTGAGGTGCGGTACGGACTGGCAAGCGTCCAAGATGAAGATCGAACCTACTTCATGCGCACGCTTGATGATCGGGGCGATGTTGGTGATGGCACCCGTGGCGTTGCCCACGTGGGTGACGGCCACGACCTTGGTACGCTCGGTGATGACTTCGTCGAGGTTGTCCGTACGCACACGGCCGTCCTCGGTCAGGTCGATCCACTTGAAGGTGGCGCCGGTACGGTAGGACAGCTCCTGGAACGGCAGCAGCACCGAATGATGTTCCGCACGCGAGACGACGATCTCATCGCCCGGCTTCAGGGCAAAACGCTTGGCGGCTTCTCCCCCACGCCCCAGCGATGCATTGCCGAATGCGGTGGCGAGCAGGTTCAGTCCGGCCGTGGCACCACCGGTGACGACGACCTCCTCTTCACCTTCGGCCGCATTCGCGCCGACCAGCTTGGCCACCTTGGCTCGGGCCTCCTCAAAGGCCATGGTGCTACGGGCGGCCAGTTCGTGCGCACCACGGTGCACGCCGGCGTTAATTGTACGGTAGAAGTTCGCCTCGGCGTCGATCACCGCATTCGGCTTCTGCGAGGTGGCCGCAGAATCCAGGTACACGAGCGGGTGCCCGTGAATCTCCTGATCCAGAATCGGGAACTGCGCCCGAATCGCCTTAAAATCAACCATTATGTTCCCCCTACTTACGTAACAATTGTACGAAACGAGTGGGAGTCTGACATGGCCTGTTCGCGACCGTAAAGACCTGGCCTAAGCGGCCCGGAGCGTGTCGAGAATAGGGCATGTCAGACTCCCACGGTCACGGACTCAGGCCAGTGCGGACTCGGAGTCGGCGCCTTCGGGCAGGTACTGGTCGTAGCCGTTCTCTTCGAGTTCGTCGGCCAGCTCAGGGCCGCCGGTCTTGACGAAGTGGCCGTCGGCGAACACGTGCACGATGTCCGGCTTGATGTACTTCAAGATACGGGTGTAGTGCGTGACCATGAGGATGCCGAACTGGTTGGCTTCCTTGGCGCGGTTCACGCCTTCGGACACGATGCGCAGGGCGTCCACGTCCAAGCCGGAGTCGGTTTCGTCAAGGACGGCAAACTTCGGTTTCAGCAGTTCGAGCTGCAGCACTTCGGCGCGCTTCTTTTCACCGCCGGAGAAGCCTTCGTTCACGGAACGGGAGGCGAACTTCGGGTCCATCTTGAGGCGCTTCATGGCTGCGGACAGGTCCTTGGCCCACTGGCGAATACCGGGAGCCTCGCCGTCGATTTCGGTCTTGGCGGTGCGCAAGAAGTTGGTCATGGACACGCCCGGTATTTCGACCGGGTACTGCATGGCCAGGAACAGGCCGGCCTTGGCGCGCTCGTCCGGAGTCATCTTGAGGATGTCCTTGCCGTCGAGGAGGGCCTCGCCGGAGTCGACCACGTACTTGGGGTGGCCGGCCAACGTGTATGCCAGGGTGGATTTGCCGGAACCGTTGGGGCCCATGATGGCGTGGGTTTCGCCGGAGTGGACGGTCAGGGTGGCACCCTTCAGGATCGGCTTGATGCCTTCCTTGGTTTCGACGTGGACGTGCAGGTCCTTGATTTCGAGTGTTGACATTGTTGTGCTCCTAAAAATGCTGTTCTTACTTGTCTTCGAGGACCTGTGCCATGGCGTCGTTTTCACCACGGGCCAGTCGGCGGTCAATCACGGTCATCAGATGTTCGGAGATGGCGGGAATGCCGATCTCCTCGACGAGTTCGCCGAAGAAGCCGCGCACCACGAGCTTGCGGGCGTCGGTTTCGGGGATGCCGCGGGATTCGAGGTAGAACAGTTCCTCGTCGTCGAAGCGGCCCACCGAAGAGGCGTGACCGGCACCGATGATGTTGCCGTTTTCGATTTCCAGATTCGGCTCGGAATCGGCGATGGCACCTGGGGTGAGCACCAGATTGCTGGATGAGCGCGTTGCCCACCCAAGTGGAGTGCGCGCCCTTGCCGTCAAGCGCGCCCTTGTAGACCACGCGGGACTTGCAGTCGGGGTGGTTGTGTACCACCATCGTGCGGTGTTCGATGTGCTCGCCGGGGTCCACGAAGTAGATGCCGAGCATGTTGAGGTCGCCCTGTTCGCCGCCGAAGTCCTGATCCATGCGGATGCGGACGATGTCGCCGCCCAAGGTCACGACGGAGTGGCGCAGGGATGCGCCTTCGCCGACGTGGATGCGGTGGTTGGCCACATGCTTGGCGGTTTTGGCCCATTCCTGAACGAACGTGGTGGAGACGTGCGAGTCCTTGCCGGTGGTGATTTCCACGCCTTCGGCCAGTCGTGCGTCACCGTCGTGTTCCACGACGACGTCCGCATGAGCCTTGTCGGCGGCGGCGATCACCAGATGGAAAGCGTCGAGGTCCTTCCCCGCGCCGTGCACCTTGACGAGCACGGGCTGGGCGATCTCACCGGACAGTTCCAGAATGGTTGCGGTGCGGCCGGATTCCCATTCGACTGCGGAGACGCGGTCGTTGGGCTTGGACACAGTGCCGGACAGGCCCTCACCGAGCTTGATCTGGCTGAGCTTCACGCCTTCGGCCAACGGCGAGCCGTCAATCATGGAGACTTCGATCTGCGTTTCGCCGGAAGGCTTGAACACGGTGAAGAACTCGTTGATGCGCTCGATAGGCGTGTAGCGCCATTCGTCCTGCTTGCGGCTGGGCTCCGGGTAGTCGCCTGCGTTGAACGAGCGCACGGCATGGTCCACGGAGGACGGCATAGCGGCCGGAATCGCGTACGGGTCGTTGGGGTCGGCGACCGGAATCTTGATTTCCTTGACGGGTGTTGTGTTGTCGGTCATCGGAATCAGCCCACCGATCCTTCCATCTGAAGTTCCACAAGTCTGTTGAGTTCAAGCGCGTATTCCATCGGCAGCTCACGGCTGATCGGTTCGACGAAGCCGCGCACGATCATGCCTCGCGCCTCTTCCTCCGTGAGACCTCGGCTCATCAGGTAGAAGAGCTGGTCTTCGGAAATCTTGGAAACGGTGGCTTCGTGGGCCATCGAAACGTCGTCTTCGCGAACGTCGACATGCGGGTAGGTATCGGAGCGGGAGAAGTCGTCGACCAGCAGGGCATCGCACACGGTCGAGTTGGACGAACCGTACGCGCCCTTGACGATTTTGACCAGACCGCGGTAGGCGGAGCGGCCACCACCACGGGAAATGGACTTGGCGACGATGGTGGAGCTGGTGTGCGGGGCGAGGTGAATCATCTTCGCGCCCGTGTCCTGGTACTGGCCCTTGCCGGCGAAGCCGAGGGACATGGTGGATGCCTTGGCGTACGGTTCGGCGAGGATGCAGGCCGGGTACTTCATGGTGGCCTTGGAACCGATGTTGCCGTCGACCCATTCCATCGTGCCGCCCTCGCGCACGTAGGCACGCTGGGTGACGAGGTTGTAGACGTTGTTCGACCAGTTCTGCACGGTGGTGTAACGCACGCGGGCGTGCTTTTCGACGATGATCTCGACGATGGCGGCGTGCAGCGAGTCCTCGGACCAGATCGGGGCGGTGCAGCCTTCCACGTAGTGCACGTAGGAGCCTTCGTCCGCGATGATGAGCGTGCGCTCGAACTGACCCATGGCCGGGGTGTTGATGCGGAAGTACGCCTGCAACGGGATGTCCACATGCACGCCCTTCGGCACGTATACGAACGAGCCGCCGGACCATGCCGCGGTGTTGAGGGCACCGAACTTGTTGTCTTCCGGAGGCACGACGGTGCCGAAGTACTTCTTGACGAGTTCAGGGTATTCGCGCACAGCGGTGTCCGTGTCGACGAAGATGACGCCCTGCTTCTTCAGGTCCTCCTGGATGGAGTTGTAGATGACCTCCGACTCGTACTGGGCGGCCACGCCGGAGACGAGGCGGTTCTTCTCCGCCTCCGGGATGCCGAGACGGTCGTAGGTGTTGCGGATGTCGTCAGGCAGTTCGTCCCAGCTTTTCGCCTGCTTGTCGATTGGCTTGACGTAGTACTTGAAGTCGTCTGCGTTGAAGCCGGAGAGATCCACACCCCAATCGGGCATGGGCTTTTCGAGGAACGCCTTGAATCCACGCAGACGCATGTCGAGCATCCACTGCGGCTCGCCTTTGTCGGCGCTGATCGCGCGTACGACGTTCTCATCAATGCCTCGTTTTGCGGCTTCGCCGGCGGCATCAGAATCATGCCAACCATAGTTGTAGTCGCCGAACTGGCTGATGATCTCGTCATCCTTCTTGATCTTGTCCTCGTTGACGCGGGTACGATCAGCCACATACTGGCTCATCTCCACGTCAGCGGCGGCGTTTGGTGCTGTGTTTTCGGTCACCATCCTGCCTTCCTTGTATCACACTTAATCCTATGAAAACCTAGCAGAACCCAAGTGCAAACACTAGCTGCCCTGACGCATATTGGCTGTGGGCTTGATTACACGAATGCGATACAGCGATATTGGAGCCGGGCAAGCTTGTCCCATGCACACCGAACATCGCGTATGCGGCATTATGTGTCGCACCACTGCATGCCGTATTTGTTACATATCACACTGTTGCATATCACACTTGGATATGCACGCTCGTGCCCATATTGCACCAGTTGTAGAACCATTCGGCGACATCCCATCCGATACCCACGCAACCATGAGATCCGTTGGCAATGGAGGGCATTACGGCATCCGCTACATATCCGCCGGCAATACGGTGGATTGCGCAACCGGAGGAGAAGTAGTTGACGAAGCCCACGTCTTTGACATCCCATGTTTCCACCGTGCCATCGGCAAGATTCAGCGTGCCGCTCATATCTTGACTGGGCAACTTTTGCCATACGTTGAAGTCACCTGTCGGCGTACACATCATGCCAACGCATTCGCCGGTGACGTTGTCGTTGCCCTCCGCGACCACGACATTCAATGTCTTGACCACCGTGTCATTCTCATAGGCATAGAGCTTACGGTCGGACAGGTCAATCGCCACGCGATGAGCGACCTTGACTTCCTGTTTGGGATCTACCTTGCCGTCCACATTCACTGAGCCAGTTCCCGTGGCCAGCACCTGAGCCAAGCGAGCACCAACCTCCGTATCCGCGCCATCGGCAATCACAATGCCATCATGGCCTTCTGTTTCAGTGCTCAGCACCTCGCCAGCATTATTGACGACGACCTTCTTGTCTTCACGTTCCAATTTGAGATTCGGCTTGATTTGCTCGTCATAGTATTGCTGCAGCTTATCGGCATCAAAGACCACGTAGCCATTACGTACTTCATTGTCTTTCAGCTTTGACTGCTGGTTGGCGTCGATGCGCATGGCCGAACCCAGCATGGACGCATTCACGGTGGCGATGTCTTTATCCGCCACCTTGATGGCCACGGCATTGTTCACTAGGGTTTCCAGCGTGGTTTTCGCCTCATCGGCAATTGCATTGGTAATCGTCGGTTCGGTTACGTCGAGTTCCACCCGAACGGTCTGTGGCTGGACACTGCCCAATGACTCCACTGTGGAAATGGCTTGCTTCGCAATGCTGGTGGCGTTGGCTCCCTGGCCATTTTCTCCCGCAATAACGTTGAAGCCACTGTTGTTATCGTTCAATGCGACTTGCGCGTCAACAGGTTCTTGTGCATCAATGTTCAGCGCCTTATCTACCACACTGCCATCAGCGAGCTCGGGATTGATTTGCGGGGCCACATCATGCGTAATCCAGAACGCATACTGTTGCCACCATGCGTCACCGCGTTGGGCATTGATGACATCGGATGCGATTGCTTCACCATCAACTTCGATGCCGAGATCTTTCAGCGTGAACGTCGCCGACTGCCCCTGGTATTTCGCTCGTACCGCGGTGTTGTCGACCTGGTCGTTGATTAGGTCGACAATCTCCTGCTCGGTTTTGCCGGTAACTGAATTTCCCCATAGCGTTGTGCCAGGCAGCACGTGATCTTGGAAGAACCAAACACCGCCGCCACAGGCAGCCCCCAAGGCAACCAGCAGACAAGCAATCACCACCCACGGCCAGATGCGGCGCCTCCTCATCTCATCGCCCTGAATGGAATCTGATGCAGCAGCATCCACACTGTCTGCCACAGTGCCGCTGACGGCATTATTCGCACCAAACAGAGGCGCAAACTGCTGGGTCGAGTCATCAAGGTGTTCGGTCATGGTCGGTCTTTCTGCGATGGCCTACTAAGCGTTATCTGCATACTACCAACACACCATAGAAACGGTAATTTTTTACCGTCGCCTTCCAATACATCATGCTGCATGCTGCTCATACAACAAAAAAGACGTGGTGGCGAAACATCATTAGATATTTCGCCACCACGTCTTTACCGTATGTCTTGCACTACGCCGATGACGGCAGCCAGCACATCATGCCACGATATTATGCACGGCACGAAAGTGCGTCAGCGCGCCGCCTGATGGTCGAGCGCGGCCTTGACCAGGCCGGCGAACAGCGGGTGCGGCTTGGTCGGGCGAGACTTGAACTCCGGGTGAGCCTGGGTGGCCACATAGAACGGGTGCACGTCCTGCGGCAGTTCCACGAACTCGGTGAGCTCGCCGTCCGGGCTCTGGCCGGAGATGCGCAGGCCGCCTTCGCGCAGACGATCCTTGTAGGCCACGTTGACTTCGTAACGGTGGCGGTGACGCTCGGTGACATGCGTGGTGCCGTACAGTTCGGCGACCAGCGAGCCTTCCTCCAGCTCAGCCGGGTAGGAGCCAAGACGCATGGTGTGGCCCATGTCGCCCTTGCCGGCCACGATGTCCTTCTGCTCTTCCATGGTGGCGATCACCGGGTTGGCGCAATCGGGCTCGAACTCGGAAGAGTTCGCGTCTTCAATGCCCAGCACGTGGCGGGAGTATTCGATGACCATGGACTGCAGGCCCAGGCACAGGCCGAGGGCAGGCAGCTTGGTTTCACGGGCGAACTTCAGAGCGCCGATCTTGCCGTCGATGCCGCGGATGCCGAAGCCGCCGGGGATCACGATGCCGTCGACGTTGTCGAGAGCGGCGGCCGCACCTTCGGTGGTTTCGCAACGATCGGCCGCAACCCACTTGACGTTGACCTTGGCCCAGTTGGCAAAGCCGCCGGCCTTGATGGCCTCGGTGACAGACAGGTAGGCGTCCGGCAGATCGATGTACTTGCCGACGATGGCGATGTTGACCTCGTGCTTGGGGTGGTGCACACGCTCCAGCAGGTCGGCCCATTCGTCCCAATCGACGTCATGGAACGGCAGGCCGAGCTCACGCACCACATAGGCGTCGAGGCCCTCCTCGAACAGGATCTTCGGCACATCGTAGATGCTCGGCGCATCCACGCAGTTGACCACGCCTTCGGCATCGACATCGCACATCAGGGAGATCTTGTCCTTGATGGACTGATTGAGCGGGCGGTCGGAGCGCAGCACAAGGGCGTCCGGGGAAATGCCGAGCTGGCGCAGCATCATCACGGAGTGCTGGGTGGGCTTGGTCTTGAGCTCGTGGGCGGCGGAAATGTACGGCACCAGGGAAACGTGCACGAACATGCAGTTGTCCGGGCCGAGATCGCGGCGCACTTCGCGGGCGGCCTCAAGGAAGGGCTGGGACTCGATGTCGCCGACGGTACCACCGATTTCGGTGATGATCACGTCCACGTCATCGGAAGCCTGGGCGCGCATACGAGACTTGATTTCGTTGGTGATGTGGGGAATGATCTGCACGGTCTGGCCCAGATATGCA
>OHSK01000981.1_pt1 | contig 12801 bp, 8 predicted proteins | sample 1578701 | NCBI WGS metagenome assembly OHSK01 (sample SAMEA3879503, study PRJEB24766) | human gut metagenome | biome: human-associated habitat; feature: feces | place: USA | collected 1985/1987
GGAATAATCGAATAAGTAATGCCGTGAAGATACTCAACGCCACGGATTTTGATAACATCCGTACCTGCACCCCTGACATCCGCACCCATTGAATTAAGGAAGTTCGCAAGGTCAACAATATGCGGTTCTCTTGCGGCATTTTCAATAATGGTCTGTCCCTTTGCCTTTGATGCGGCAAGCATAATGTTCATTGTTGCACCAACGGACACAACATCAAGGTACACATGTGTACCGACAAGGCTGTCGCATTCTGCCTCTATAATCGCACCGTCAACAAGCTGAGTTGTCGCACCGAGAGCCTCAAAGCCTTTAAGATGCTGGTCAATCGGACGCACGCCAAAGTTACAGCCGCCCGGAAGAGCCACCTTAGCCTTGCCGTACTTGCCCAAAAGTGCGCCGAGGAGATAATATGACGCTCTCATACCTCTTACAAGGTCGGTCACAGCATTGCATGTGCGGATTTTTGTAGGATCAATATATAAGGACGAACGGTTGATTCGTCTTACATTAGCACCCATCTGCTGAAGAATTCTGCTGATAAGTGATACATCGCTGATGTTAGGAATATTTTCAATCTGGCACGGTTCATCACAAAGAATAACTGCCGGAATAATTGCAACGGCTGCATTTTTCGCACCGCTGATTGTCACTTCACCCGATAATGGCTTTCCGCCGGTAACTACGAACTTCTCCAATTGTTACACCCCAATTAATGTGTAGAAGATACTTTTAACTAAATAAGCTAAATATCTGAAAATGTATATCTATATAGTGTATAAGTAAAAATCGAAAATTATACGAATCTAAAATTCATAATGAGAACTAATTTGTTACATTTTATTAAAAACGAACCCACTCGGTTACGCAGATGTAATTTAACAATTCTCTTACAGAAAATGATACTACAAAATTGTAGTAAAGTCAACGGAATAATAAAACTGTAATCTATTTTTGGGCAAGTTGTACTCAAATTATTAATTTGTTGCTTTTTTTGTTTTTAATATAACCAACCATGCTTTTTAAAACCGTTTTTTCCTAAAAAGAAGTAATTAATCAAAGCGATTTTTTGTAAAATTATTACAAATTGAAACAAGTGTTATTTTCGTGTTATCATCAGGCATCTGAGCATTTTACAATTCAAATTGAACACAGAAAAATATCGTTTCGTTATTCCTATGATAATTTTACACCTTCAATCTTCTTTTTTCAAATTTAAAATTAACTTTCTATACTATATTAATATACTTTCCAAACGGACACAATAAACAAGTGAAACTTTGGGGCAAAAAAACTTGAAAAACATTACATTTTTTCGTGTGTGTCTATTGACTTTTTAAAAAGGGAATGCTATATTATAATTAACATATGAGCATATCTTCATATGTTCAAGTATAACTTTTAACCTGAGAGAAAATTAAAGGGGACGCCTATGGAAAACAAAGAAAAAACAACCACTCCCGAAATGCCCGACATTGATGTGCTGTTTGAGCTTGCAGACCTTTTTAAGGTTTTCGGTGATTCAACCCGACTTCGCATTATGTACACCATTTCGGAAAATGAAATGTCGGTGCTCAACATTGCTGAAGCTCTCAGCATGGAGCAAAGCACAATTTCCCACCAACTGCGTGTGTTAAGGCAGAACAAGCTGGTGCGTGTTCGCCGTGAAGGAAAGCAGATTTATTACAGCCTTGACGATGACCATGTGAAACGAATCATAGAAATGGGACTTGACCATGTTCTTGAATAAGGAGGGAGACATATGAGGTACAAATATCAGCTTGACAATCTCAACTGCGCTCATTGTGCAGGCAAAATTGAGGCTAAAATTGCAGAAACAGACGGCTTTGAGGATGTAAGCTTTAATTTTGCGACAAAACTTCTCAACTTCAAAAGCGAAAAGCAGAATCCTGTTTCCGAAATTCAGGCAATCTGCGACAGCATTGAGGACGGTGTAACTGTTGTTGACAAAACTCCGAAAAATGATATCACAACAAAGGCAGAACCCGAAATCACGAAAAAGAAAATCAACCATTACACAATCTTCCTTGCAATTTCAATTGTACTTGCTGTAGTGTCCGAAATTCTCCACCTTACACTTGACGGTGTTACGGCTGTTCATTATGTTGTACTCGCAGCGTGTTTTGTTGCAACACTTCTTTCGGGTTACAAGGTATTCATCAAGGGTGCAAAAAACATTCTAAAACTGAGAATTGACGAAACAACGCTTATGTCTGTTGCAGTAATTGCGGCATTCTGTCTTGGGGATTTTGTTGAGGCGGCAATGGTAACAATCCTCTTTTCTATCGGTGAAATTTTTGAGGATCGAGCAGTTGACGCATCCCGCCGTGACATTGAAAAGCTTGCAAACATTCGTCCCGATACAGCAACAATTATTGTTGACGGTGCGGAACAGATTGTTCCTGCCGAAAGCGTTGAAATCGGAAGTATCATTGAAGTCAAGCCATACGAAAGAGTTCCGCTTGACGGCATTATTATTAAAGGTAAAACGACTCTCGACACATCGGCTCTCACAGGCGAAAGCCTTCCTGTTGATGCAGGCGAGGGCAGTGAGGTACTCAGCGGTGCAATCAACGGCAGTAACCTTATTACCGTCAAAACCACAAAGCATTTCGGCGACAGTACCGCAACAAGAATTCTTCAGCTTGTTGAAGATGCCGCCGCACAAAAGGGCAACAGCGAAAAGCTTATTTCAAGATTTGCCTCTGTTTACACACCGGTTGTTGTACTCATTGCAGTTGCAATCGCAGTAATTCCTCCGCTTTGCGGACTCGGAGCATTCAGCGAATGGCTATACCGTGCGCTTGTTTGTCTTGTAGCGTCATGTCCGTGTGCTATTGTTATTTCCGTACCTCTCTCCTACTATTCGGGTATCGGTGCGGCATCCGAAGTCGGTGTACTCATCAAGGGCGGAAAATACATTGAGGCTCTTGCAAAAGCAGACACATTCGTATTTGATAAAACAGGCACACTCACAAGCGGCAAGCTCAGCGTAAACAAGGTTAATACTGTCGGTTCATACAGTGCTGACGAAGTTCTTGCTCTTGCCGCTGCAAGCGAAAAATATTCCGCTCATCCGATTGCCACCGCAATCAGAGAAAAGGCAAACGGTCTTGAACTTCCCGAGCTTTCCGACTACAGCGAAAGTGCCGGTCACGGAACAAGCGCAGTTTATAACGGCAAAACTATTCAGTGCGGCGGTTCAAAGATTCTTTCGGACGAACAGAAGAAGATTGCAAATAAAGACGATTCTGTTTTCGTAATTTATGACGGTCAGCTTATCGGTTCGCTCAATGTCAGCGATACGGTAAGACCTGAGGCAAAAGAGGTTATCTCACAGCTTAAAGCGCTCGGTGTCAAGAACACGGTAATGCTCACAGGCGACAGACAACAGCCTGCCGAAAATGTTAAAAACGAACTCGGACTTTCCGAATGTCACGCAGAACTTCTCCCTGCTCAAAAGCTTGAACTTTTCAAGGGCTTGAAATCAAAATCCAAGGGTGCTTGCTTTGTGGGCGACGGCATCAATGATGCCCCTGTTCTTTCGGCAAGCGACTGCGGTATCGCAATGGGATTTGGCAGTGAAGCCGCTATTGAAGCGTCAGACGCAGTTCTTGCATCAGGCACACTCAAACAGCTTCCAAAGGCAATTAAAATTGCAAGAAGTGTTATCAACACCGTCAAGGGCAACATCATCTTTGCCCTCTCAATCAAGGCTCTTGTAATCATCCTCGCCGCATTCGGTCTTGCACAAATCTGGATGTCTGTTATCGCCGACACAGGCGTAAGCGTAGTCTGCGTCCTCATAGCCGCAAGACTCCTCAAAAAGAAATATTGATTTTTTTGCAAATCATATCATTTATTATGATAAAGCACCGTGAGCTTTCACAAGTTTCACGGTGCTTTCATTTGCCAAAATTTTTCTAAACATAATCTTATATTATAGTATTTTAAAATCATTGACTTTTATAATTATATAAATTATAATATTTTTGTCAGTGCTTGTAACTGATAAATAAACTTCGGAGAGATTAATTTGAAAAAGATATTTTTATTATTAGTAACCGCTTTATTTTTACTTTCATTATATGGATGTAACACTTCTTCATCAAGCAATAACCCCACTGAACAAACAACCGTAACGGATACCGATGATTTATCTCTTGATACAGATACAGATTCTGAAACAGAATTTAATTACGATTTGGAGATTTACTATAACGATAAAAAGATTGATAATTTAAATCTTTTCGATGCATTTATGCCAATTAATGGCGGCTTAATATATTCAAAAATCAATAAAGACTCTCCAAATGAAATGGAATACTACAGATATTATTTTGATAAAAAAAACAGTGTAAAACTTGGTTCAATAAAAGACTGGACAATGCAAATTCACGATAAAGCGTATGTAAATAATCACCTTTGCTTTACGGCAAGCACGGGCGACATTACCGACGAAGAAAACAGAACCCTTGAATTTATTGATATCGACCTTAATAAAAACAAAATGACTACTGTCTTTTCTGACAAAGGCGGTTTTCCCTATGATACCGTTACAGGTGCAGACAATCTTGTCATAATTACAAAAGTATTAAACAACGGTACTTCTTTGGAACTGTATGACACCGAAACGCAACAGTTTAAACAACTGAAATATTTAGAGTTTGATGATAAGAACTGTGTAGGAAAAACTATAAGAAAAGTTTCAATTGACGACAAAACAAAAACAATCTGCCTCTTGGTTTTGGACTGTGTTTCGGAAACAGATGTTTCTTTAAAAATAGAAACCTATGACTATGATATGAATTTTCTTAAAAGCTACGATATCTCCAATATTTCGGATGATTCTAACGAATTGATTCAAGGAGTGCAGTTTTTTGATTTCAGAAACAACTACCTTATCTATCAAAATTTTAGTATGACAAGATGTATAGGTTATATAGGGAACAAAAAATTGCAAAAATCCGATATGATTGACAACATTGACGACACCTACTCTATGGCTCAAACTCCACAAAAAGGATATGATACAATTTTATCATATAAAGGAATTGATTCAGACCACAAGATATACTCATTTAACACCATTGACAAAACAATGAAAAAAACAACATTCAAGCCTGAAATCAAAGACTACACTATAAATAGAATATCACGGATAGGAAAAGATAATTTGATGATAATAATGTTCCCTGATAATGCAGACGGGAAAAGTAATCTTAATCCAAAACTATACTTTACAAAACTAAGCGACTTAAATTTTCAGTAAACAGGCGGTAAAAATCAATTAAAATCCATTTTGCAAATTATCTGTCAAAATCCTGCAAAAAATTTAATTTATGGGCAATACTGCTCTTTACTTTTTAAGGTATTTATTGTATAATTAGCGGTAAAGTAAAAAGGTATATTTAATGTTACAAAACACCTTTTGCTCACAATAAAAAGGATAGGAGGGACAAAACATAATGATCAGCGGTGCTGAAATTATGGTAAAATGTTTGGAAGCCGAGGGCGTTGACATAGTCTTTGGTTATCCCGGTGCGGCTATCTGCCCATTTTACGATAAAATTTACGATTCGAGCATTACCCACATTCTTGTTCGTCAGGAACAGAACGCTGCTCATGCGGCAAGCGGCTATGCAAGATGCAGTAATCGTCCCGGTGTTTGCGTGGCAACTTCCGGTCCCGGTGCAACCAACCTCATCACAGGCATTGCAACCGCCTATACGGACTCTATTCCGATTGTTGCCATTACAGGTCAGGTTCGTTCCGACCTTCTCGGCAGAGATGTCTTTCAGGAAGCTGACATCACGGGAGCTTGTGAACCGTTTGTAAAGCACAGTTATCTCGTCAGCAAAACAGAAGACCTTCCGAGAGTTTTCAAAGAGGCTTTCCATATTGCCTCAACCGGCAGACCCGGTCCTGTACTTATCGACATTCCCGTTGATATTCAGGAAAATGAAATTGAAAGTTTTGAATATCCCGAAAGCGTAAACATTATCGGTTACAAGCCGAACACTAAGGGACACGCAATTCAGGTTAAAAAGGCTGTTGAGGCCATCAACGCAAGCAAGCGTCCTGTTATCGTATCAGGCGGCGGCGTGCTGAGTTCGGGTATCAAGCTTAAACTTCAAAAATTTGCAGAAACTACGGGCATTCCCGTTATTTCAACTATGATGGGCATCGGTGTTATGCCCAGCGAGCATGAGCTTTATCTCGGAATGCTCGGCACTCACGGCAAGGCTGTTGCCAACCGTGCTCTTCACGAAGCCGACCTTGTAATCGTATGCGGTGCAAGACTCGGCGACAGAGCTGTTGCGGCTCCCGACCAGATGAGTGAAAACACAAAGGTAATTCACATTGACATTGACCCTGCTGAAATCGGTAAGAATGTTAAAACAGAAATTCCGATTGTAGGCGATATGAAAAATGTCATCAATATGCTGCTTGACAGCATCGGCGATTACAAGGTTACAACAATGTGGAGCGAAACCGTAAAGAACTGGAAAAAAGACCTTTACCGTGAGCCTCCCGTGTTTGACGGCTTTGTTGAGCCGAGAACACTTGTCGGTCATCTCAGCGCAATGTTCCGCTCAAAGGCAATTCTCGTTGCCGATGTAGGACAAAATCAAATCTGGTGTGCAAACAACTTCCGTATTCGTGAGGGCAGATTCCTCACAACAGGCGGTATGGGTACAATGGGTTACTCAATTCCCGCTGCAATCGGTGCAAAGTTTGCAAGACCCGACCGTGATGTTATTGTAATCTGCGGTGACGGCAGTTTTCAGATGGGGCTTAATGAGCTTGCGACTATTGCAGGCAATCAGCTCGGAATTAAAATCATCATTATGAAAAACGCACGACTCGGAATGGTTCGTGAACTTCAGGACAAACACTACGGCGGCAGACACTCCGCAACAATTCTCAACGGTGATCCCGACTTCTTGAAGATTGCCGATGCTTACGGCATTGACCATGCAGAGGCTCATTCAAACAAGGAAGCCGAAAACATCATCAAGGGTATTGTTGATTCGGAAAAGCCGTTCATTCTTGTTTGCGATGTTCACCCCGACACTCCGTCAATTTAATGAGGTGATAAAATGCAGTATACATTATCAATACTTGTTGAAAATCAGGCGGGCGTTCTTTCAAAGATTTCGGGACTTTTCTCTCGCCGAGGTTTTAACATCGACTCACTTGCAGTAGGTGTTACTCAGGACCCGTCGGTTTCCCGAATCACAATCGTTGCAAACGGTGACGAGTACATTGTTGAACAGCTTGAAAAACAGCTCAACAAGCTCATTCCCGTTATTAAGGTAAAAAGGCTTAACGAGGGCGAATTTATCAGCCGTGAGCTTGTTTTAATCAAGGTTCACTGCGCCGCCTCAAAAAGAGCCGAAATTGTCAAAACGGTTGAAATTATGCAGGCGAAAATCGTTGATGTATCCCCTTCGTCAGTTACCGTTGAGTACTGCGAATGTGCAAGCCGCATCAACACGCTTGTTGACTTACTCAAGCCTTATGGTATCCGTGAGATTGTAAGAACAGGTACTGTTGCCATTGACAGAGGCACAGCTTCGGTTTCCGTTTAATCTTACAGTTAGCATATATTTTAATTTATATGCCGCGTTTGCGGTAAGGAGGACTTTAATATGAAAGACTACACAAAAAACATGACAGCACCAATCTACTATCAGTCAGATTGTAACCTTGACCTTCTCAAGGGTAAGAAAATTGCTATTATCGGTTACGGCAGCCAGGGTCATGCACACGCTCTCAACCTCAGGGATTCAGGTTGCGATGTAATCATCGGTCTTTACAAAGGCAGCAAGAGCTGGGCAAAGGCTGAGGCACAGGGCTTTAAGGTATATACATCGGCAGAGGCTGCAAAGCAGGCTGACATCATTATGATTCTTATCAATGATGAAAAGCAGGCAGCTCTTTACAAGAACGACATCGAGCCAAACCTCGAAGCAGGCAATATGCTTATGTTCGCTCACGGCTTTAACATTCACTTCGGTTGCATCAAGCCTCCAAAGGATGTTGATGTTACAATGGTAGCTCCTAAGGGACCGGGTCACACAGTTCGTTCAGAGTATCAGGTTGGTAAGGGTGTACCTTGCCTCGTTGCAGTTGAGCAGGATGCTACAGGTCAGGCTAAGGATCTCGCACTTGCATATGCACTCGGTATCGGCGGTGCAAGAGCCGGCGTTCTTGAAACAACATTCAGAACAGAAACAGAAACAGACCTCTTCGGTGAACAGGCTGTTCTTTGCGGCGGTGTTTGCGCACTTATGCAGGCTGGTTTTGAAACACTTTGCGATGCCGGTTACGACCCAAGAAACGCTTACTTTGAGTGTATCCATGAGATGAAGCTCATCGTTGACCTTATCTATCAGTCAGGTTTTGCAGGCATGAGATATTCAATCTCTAACACAGCTGAGTACGGTGACTACATCACAGGTCCAAAGATCATCACAGAGGATACTAAGAAGGCTATGAGAAAGGTTCTTTCTGACATTCAGGACGGTACATTTGCTAAGGACTTCCTCCTTGACATGAGCGATGCCGGTTCACAGGTTCACTTCAAGGCTATGAGAAAGCTCGCTGCCGAAGCTCCTGCCGAAGTATTCGGTAAGGAAGTTAGAAAGCTCTACAGCTGGTCTGACGAAGATAAGCTCATCAACAACTAATGTTTTTTAGTTCGTGAAGTTAGTTTGATATATTCAAACTTCTGTCACCCGAGCATTACATAGTACGAATTAACGGTTCAGTCAATTTGACTGAACCGTTTTTGGTTGTGCAATAAAAGGGTTCAGCTTTTTACGGCTGAACCCTTTTGCAGTTAAATCTTATCAATTTTGACAATCAATATTTGTCGTAAGAAAAAGCGTTATATGAATCGAGAAGGTGCTGTTTCTTCTGTGTTTCACTATAATTATTCCAAAGTTTTGGATAGCCGTCAACAGAACAGTGAACAAACTGACTGTACATATGTGCATTTACACAATTACCGAGTACACTCATATTTGTGGCATTATATGCCTGTTTTGTTGTTCTTCCGGTATTATTGTAATAATAGTATTCCAATCCCCGACTTTCAAGAGCCAAATGAGCAGAAGAGTATCCACGAACATCTAAAACTGTGCCGTCATAATTCAATGTATAGTTTTCGCGTTCAAGATAACGGTCAACATTTGAGGTTGACAATTCAACGGCATTAATTATATATTTCTTAGCAGATTTGTCATAGAAATAAGTCAGTTGATTCGGGATATAAGTTCTATAATCATCAAATCCGACTAACGAGAATTTTCCGTCCTTAAAAGTATATACTTTTGCATTCAAATAGTATTCCTTATCTCCTGCTTCCTGTACTATAAGCTCGGGAACACCGTCAAAATCGAGATCGGCAAACTGCACACCAGCCAAAGCAACATTTCCTACCTTGAGTTCAGGTAACCATTCCGATTCATGCTTGAGCAGATAATCTATGTATGCATCTCTTGTTTTATCTGTAGTCTTATACTTAAATGTCACACCTGACGGATTATAGATACTTGTAAATTTCTTGCCGTCCTTAGAAACACATCTTACGGTATAAGTGTAGGTCTGTCCTGCTTTTACATTTTTATGAGTGTAATAATTATTTGTTGTATCAGCAAGCTTTTTCCACGAACCTTTTTCTTTTACATAAATACGATACTTTGAATTATCTTCGCAAACATCTGTCCATGAAACTGTAATTCCGCCATGCATTGAGTCAACACGGACAATCTGCGGACATTCATTGCCTAAATTCGCCTTAGAACCTTTTGTATCATAACCGCTCTGAAAAGCCTTGCCGTTACTTGAAATGCAACGAACAGTATAAATATACTGACCGTTTACGGAATTATCTTTTATGCTTAGTTCTCTTGATACAAGTCCCATATCAAGATAACTGTTACCCGTTGTATCGGCAAGTTTGTTCCAACCCTCACCGTCTTTGTAGTACACACGGTACTTCTCTGCACCTGCAACCTTGTTCCATGTCAGCTTTACGCCGTCATATGTGACCTCAGTTTTTGAAATTTTCGGTGTTGCAACATATTTTGCGCTCATTCCCACTGGGTCATAACCGCTCAAATACTTTTTAGCGTCGGCACTGATTGCTCTTACAGTGTATGTATAGGTTTTATTCGGCTGTAAATTTTTATGTGTCACAACACCTGTTTTGCTATCGCATACTTTTGTCCAGCCCTTACCTTCTGTTTTGCAGTACAATCTGTAATTTGTATTTTCTTCAGAATCCCAAATCACCTCAATACCGCCGTTTACAACATTGGTTTCAAGTATTTTAGGAGCTTGATTATATCTGATACTTAAGCCTTTTGGGTTAAATCCACTCTCAAAACTCTTTCCGTCATCACTTATACACCTCACGGTATAAGTATAGGTTCCCACATCAACAGATTTATCAACTATAGAATTAGAAGTCGTATCTGATACTCTGAACCAATCTGACGAATTTTTCTGGTAAATTCTATACTTTGATGCACCACTTACTTTGTTCCATGTAATTTTCACACCGCCGTTTACATTTTCAAGCTTTGAAATTTCGGGGGCGGCAATATATTTTACGGTTGTCCCCTTTGAATCATAACCGCTTGTAAAGCTCTTTCCGTCAGCAGAAATACATCTTACAGTATAGGTGTAATTTCTGCCCGATGAAACATCCTTGTCGATATATGAGGTTGAAGTTGTATCAACCATTCGTGTCCAACCTTTACGGCCCTTGTAGTAAACTCTGTACTTAGCCGCACCGTTCACTTTGTTCCATGTAAGCTTTACACCGCCGTAAACGCTTTCGGCTTTTGAAATTTTCGGAGTTGCCAAGCTTGCCCTTGCAACCTGTGCATACTGCACGGGTGTGTTAAGCGGTTCAACCGCATTTGCAGAAACTGCCGAAACCGCAACCGCAGACATCGACATTACCGCCGCCATAGCTATAGGTAAAAACTTTTTCATAGTTATCCCTCACTTTGTAAATATTCTACGCATTATTAAAAACTTTCGCTAAATTTTTATGCAAGTTAATTGTAACATTAAATGATATAAAAAGCAATACATCTTGATAAACTATCACAAATTTTTAAGCTAAAATAAATAAACCGTTCACAAAAGCGAGAACGGTTTATTTTATATATTCTGTTGATGTTTTGAATTATTTAAAATAATTTCTGCGTTTTGCAAAAATCACTGCACAACCTGCAAGCATTGCAACAAGAAGAATTACAGCAACGCTGTTCTGTCCTGTCTGTACAGCACCGCTGTTATTCTGTGAATTGTTCGGTGTGTCATTTGTAGCTGTGTCGCTTGTTGAAACAGGCTTAGTTGCCGAAGTTGCAGAAGTTATATCGGGTACTGTTACAGGTTCGTCAACTGTTGCAACCGTAGTTGTAGGCTCAGTAGGAACAGTTGTATTCGGTTTATTAGATTCCAAACCAAAATTCATTTTTGACAATTCTTCAAGAATACTATCATCAATAACTCCGCTTTCATAAGCCTCTTTAATTGAGTAAACATTGCCATTCTTATAAAGCATAACATCATCGCCATGGTTGTAATGATAAGTATAGTCACCAATTGTTTCTTCAATTGAATAATCAAGGCTAAAGCCTTCATTGTGCATAAAATATACTCCGCCGTCACTTGTTGAACCAACAATTTCAATGCTGAGATATTCAGGCTCTTTACCACCGTAATATGTATCTATCATCACCTGTCTGATTTCTGATGCAACATCCGATTCTGATATTTCGTCAGGTGTAGCCGCAAAAGCTGTTGTTACAACCGAAAAGCACATTACAAATGCTATCAATGCTGTTAAAAATTTTTTCATTTTTATTTCCTCACCTTTTATTTATTCTATCTGTAATAATGGTATACGCAACAGATATTCAATTTACTTTATTATACCACTAAAATACATGTAATGCAATATAGTTGCTAAAAATTTAGCAAAAATAATTCTGCTTAAATGAAAATGCCACTTTCATAGCGAAAGTGGCATAAATGTTAATTTTAGTTATCAAATCAAACTGGGTGAACCATATTTTTCTTATCAAGCTTGTCGCCGTTGATGCCAACCTTGGCATTTCTTCTCTTTTCAAAGAAGTCGAGGGCAACCTTCGGGAACTGTGCATAAGAAAGAACATCCTCAGGCTGTTCAATCCACTGCTCAATCTCGCCACGGAGCTTATCAAGCTCAGGCTCAAGCTGATCTGCAGGACGACCTTTGATAATCTTCTTGTCACCGATAATCTTCTTCTGAAACGCAGGATCAATCGGCATTGGAGTTGTACCATACTCACCGGCAACAAGTCCCTTGAACTCGTTTGTGCACATTGAGTAGCGCTTGCCTGTGATTACATTGAATACAGCCTGTGTGCCGACAATCTGTGATGTCGGAGTAACAAGCGGAGGATAACCTGAATCCTTACGAACACGGGGTACTTCTGCAAGAACTTCGTCAAGCTTGTCCTCTTTACCGGCCTGCTTGAGCTGTGAAAGAAGGTTGGAAAGCATACCGCCGGGAACCTGATAGATAAGAGCGTTAGCGTCTGTTGCGAGCATCTTAGGATCAAGAAGTCCTGACTTGATGTACTTCTCACGGAGAGTCATGAAGTAAGCACGGATGTCAGAGAACTGTTTAAGGTCAAGACCTGTGTCGAACTCTGTGCCTGAAAGAGCGGCAACCATTGACTCTGTCGGTGCGTGTGATGTACCGAGAGCGAG
>OHSK01000992.1_pt1 | contig 12704 bp, 10 predicted proteins | sample 1578701 | NCBI WGS metagenome assembly OHSK01 (sample SAMEA3879503, study PRJEB24766) | human gut metagenome | biome: human-associated habitat; feature: feces | place: USA | collected 1985/1987
CGGAAATGGACGGATTTGACACTTCAAAGGGACTTCTGATCCTGGCTGCTACCAACCGTCCGGAGGTTCTTGATCCGGCACTTCTTCGTCCGGGACGTTTTGACAGACGTGTCATTGTGGACAGACCGGATCTGAAGGGAAGAATCGAGATCCTGAAGGTTCATGCAAGAAATGTACATCTGGATGAGACTGTTGATTTTGAGAACATTGCACTTGCAACTTCCGGGGCAGTGGGTTCGGATCTGGCTAATATGATCAACGAGGCTGCTATCCTTGCTGTTAAGAGTGGACGCAGTGCAGTATCCCAGAAAGATCTTCTCGAAGCTGTTGAAGTAGTTCTGGTAGGTAAAGAGAAGAAAGACAGGATCCTCAGTGCACAGGAGCGCAGGATTGTATCCTATCATGAGGTAGGACATGCACTGGTAAGCGCCCTGCAGAAAGATGCAGAGCCTGTACAGAAGATTACTATTGTGCCGAGAACAATGGGGGCACTTGGTTATGTAATGCAGGTACCCGAGGAGGAGAAATATCTCAATACAAAGAAGGAACTGGAAGCAATGCTTGTGGGATATCTTGGCGGACGCGCAGCAGAGGAACTGGTATTTGACACTGTCACAACCGGGGCGGCCAATGATATTGAGCAGGCTACCAAGGTGGCAAGAGCCATGATCACACAGTACGGTATGTCCGACAAGTTCGGACTTATGGGTCTGGCTACACAGGAGAATCAGTATCTCAGCGGAAGAACAGTGTTAAACTGTGGCGATGACACTGCCACAGAGGTTGACCATGAGGTAATGGTACTTCTCCATAATTCTTATGAGGAAGCCAAGAGTCTGATCGGCAGCCACAGAGAAGCACTTGATAAGATTGCTGCTTACCTGATCCGCAGGGAAACCATTACAGGTAAGGAATTTATGAAGATTTTCCATGCGGCAGAGCGTGGAATCGAGATTCCGGAAAATCTGGATGATCTGGTAATTCCGGAGGAAAAACAGAATACAGTAACGCTGGATAAGCCAGAGATTCAGTGATACAATAACAGAGTCGGAAATGAAATAATTTCCGGCTCTGTTTTCGTATCACAGGAAATTACGCTGTAATATCTCATGGATACGAAAAGCGTTCAGGGCAGGATTTTTTGTATAGAGGAGAGTTTATGTTTCAGATAGAAGAAGAACTGAAAAAACTTCCGGGTAAGCCGGGGGTTTATATTATGCATGGGGAGAAGGACGAGATCATCTATGTTGGAAAAGCCGTCAGTCTGAAAAACAGGGTGCGTCAATATTTCCAGAGCAGCAGAAATAAGGGCGCAAAGATTGAACAGATGGTTACCCATATCACCAGATTTGAGTATATTATCACAGATTCGGAACTGGAAGCCCTTGTGCTGGAGTGTAATCTGATCAAGGAGCACAGACCGAAATATAATACCATGCTCAAAGATGATAAGAGTTATCCGTTTATCAAAGTCACAGTAAATGAGGAATATCCCAGAGTTCTTTTTGCCAGAAGAATGAAGAAAGACAAGGCGAAATATTTCGGACCATATACAAGTGCCGGGGCTGTAAAAGATGTGATCGAGCTTGTGCGAAAACTTTATAAGGTGCGATCCTGTAATCGGGTACTGCCAAGAGATTGTGGGAAGGACCGTCCATGTCTGTACTATCACATGAAACAATGCAGTGCGCCATGCCAGGGCTATGTGAGTTCAGAAGAATATAAGAAAAATATCGCAGAACTGTTGAAATTTCTCAATGGAGACTTTAAGGATACGATTGATATGCTTACCGACAAAATGATGGCAGCTTCCGAAGAAATGCGTTTCGAGGATGCCATGGAATACCGGGATCTGATCCGCAGTATCCAGAAGATCGGAGAACGTCAGAAAATTACAGGTTACGGAGAGGAAGATAAGGATATCATCGCAGTTGCCATGGATGAAAGCCTTGATCTGCGGGAGCAGGATGCTGTTGTACAGGTATTCTTTGTCCGGGGAGGTAAACTGATCGGGCGGGAGCATTTCTATCTGCGTGTGGCGCGTGGCGATACAAAGGCTCAGGTATTATCCAGCTTTATGAAGCAATTTTATGCCGGAACTCCGTTTATTCCACGTGAGATCATGCTGCAAAAAGAAATCGAAGATGCTAAGATCATAGAGGAATGGCTTACAGATCGAAGAAAGCAGCGAGTCTATATCAGGGTACCGAAGAAAGGTACGAAAGAGAAGCTGGTAGAGCTGGCAGAAGAGAATGCAAAGATGGTTCTGGATAAAGACAGAGAGCGTATCAAACGTGAAGAAGGAAGAACCATAGGAGCAGTTCATGAAGTGGAAGAGTGGCTTGGACTGTCGGGAATCAGGCGTATGGAGGCCTATGATATTTCCAATATCAGTGGTTTTGAATCTGTAGGTTCCATGGTTGTCTATGAGAAAGGAAAGCCAAAGCGCAGTGATTACCGCAAATTTAAAATAAAGTGGGTTCAGGGACCGAACGATTATGCAAGCATGGAAGAAGTACTTACCAGACGATTTACTCATGAGGGAAAAGATGAGTTTGACAGCTTTTCTATTATGCCGGATCTGATCCTGATGGATGGTGGAAGAGGACAGGTGAATATTGCGTTAAAAGTCCTGGAAATTCTGGGAATAGAGATTCCTGTCTGCGGTATGGTCAAGGATGACCATCACAGAACCAGAGGACTGTATTACAATAATCTTGAAATTCCCATTGATACAGACAGTGAAGGCTTCCGCCTGATCACCAGAATCCAGGATGAGGCGCACCGTTTTGCCATTGAATTTCACCGATCTCTGAGAAGTAAAGAACAGGTGCATTCCCTGTTGGATGATATCCCTGGTATCGGTGAAACCAGGCGGAAAGCATTGATGCGGAAATTTAAGTCTGTTGAGAATATCAGAGATGCATCATTGAAAGAACTTGCGGAGACAGAAAGCATGAATGCAGGAAGTGCACAGAAAGTCTATGAATTTTTTCATGGAGCTAGTACAGCGAATATTAAGTAACTGCTATATTGACTTGTCTGATTTTTCATCTGCGGCGTTGTCGTCAATCGCCGTAGCCACCGCTACGCCTCATTCCTCCGCCTTGCAGCTGAAGAAATCATCCTGCGTCAATATAGCAGAAACTTAATTTTCGCTGTACTAGTACAGCGAATATTAAATTGTTGATAGTTTAAATAGTGGCTACCTCATCCGGATCAATTTCATCCATTTTATATGTCCAATGATAAACAATCGGGTCAGCATTGATCTCATCGAAGTAGCGATATATTCGTTCCGATAGTTCCTCCTTTGAATTGACACGAATGCCTTTTAACATCTGCTTAGTCATTTTGCTAAAGAAACTTTCAATTATGTTCAGCCACGAGGTGTGTGTCGGTGTAAATACAAACACAAATCGATCTTCTGGCAATACTGCAAGAAACTGACGTGTTTCCTTTGATGTATGAGCTGAGTGATTGTCCAATATCAATCGGATCGTGTCACCTTCTGGATATTTTGCATTGAGCATTTTTAAAAACTTAATAAAATCAGAACTTTTGTGTGTCTGGCTCACCAATGGAATTGCCTCACCTGTCAGGAGATCAATACCTGCAAGCAATGACAGCGTTCCAAGCCGCACATACTCATAATCTCGACGGATATAACCGTTTTCCTCTGTTGGATTATAGTCGGGGTATTTGTTGGCAACAGCCTGAATGCCGGGTTTTTCATCATACGAAATAGTATGTGTCAAATGCCCGTTGTCCGGTATGATGATATTTCCATTATCGTCAAACTGCATCTCCACCTGTTTATAAACCAGAAGGACATCATGCATTTTATTCTCAAAGTCAGGATCTTTTCGTTCAAGATAATACTTGATTTTGAACGGCTTAATCTCCATCTTTTTGAGATATTTTTGAAGCCATGGTTTTGTAACCGTTTTTAAACGTGGATAGCCGGCTTCTTCAGCATGTGCCTGTATGTGTTTGTGCAGTGCTGCTAATGTCCACAATTCTGCGGCATAGCCAAGATCACAGGGCTTTTGGCAGGCTATACTGACAATCCATGATTTTGCATCGTCAGTAATTTCAGCCGGGCGGCCGGAACGTTCATCATCAAATATAGCAAGGTTAATTCCATTGTTGAGATAACGGTCAATACAGCGGCGGACAGTATTCACACTAACACCAAGACCATCTGCAATAGCTTTGTCTGTTTTGGCTTCAGACTTCCATAACAGCATACGCGCACGGTCAACAACCTGCGCTTGAATAGTTCTGGTTTTGATCAGTGATTTCAGATAGGCACGTTCTTCATCTGATATTGTTATACTATAAGGTAATGCTGGCATAATTGACCTCCATAAAATGTATTTATTAAGTTCATTATACCAGATACTGAAACTATCAACAACTTAATTTATGCTATACTAGGAACCCGGCTGCCGGAAATAAACAGACATTTTGCAGTATATCCCGCTGCCTCCAACCGTTTTTCCAGCTCATAAGAGATCTTCCCACCCATACTGTGTCCCCATAAGGCATACGGTCCGTACACAACCTTTCTTACAGCCTCTTCCAGGTCATCTAACATAACCGACATATCTATATACGGTTTCTCCATGATCTGTTCTTCCCTTCCCGGAAGCTGAACTGGACATACCGTTACTTTCCCCTGCATCTTTTTCGCCCACTGGTTATAAGCAGAAGCACCGCCTCCCGCAAATGGCAGACAAAACAAGGTTATTTTCTCTTTACTAATATTTTCCGTATTTTTTATCAATTTCATATTCACTTTTATATTCCTCTGGCATAATGTTCTTTTTCTCTCTGTTTACCATCATTTTGTAATATGTTTTTCTCAATCACTTCTTATTTCTACCTGTAATTAGTTACATCTAACTCTTTGTCAAAAAAATTTTTGATCCATCCCAATATCAAACCGGACGCCAAAACAATATGCGCTACCATAATCCCGTTTACGATCAGGGAATATCCAATCACAGAAAAAACACCTGCTATCGCGCATTCAATAACTAAAATTACCCTCGCGCGCATCCCATAAACTTTTTTCTCTTTCGCATCCAACTTCTTGCTGCTGGCATCTACCGGCGCCATGATAAATATAACGCCAACCGCGACAAACCATATGATCCGCATTTGCCATATTACAGCCGGAGCAGACGCCAGATACAGACTGCATAGAAGGACAAGGATACCGGAAACAGCCATGCAGCCCCCTGCCTTTTCCAAATGAATCCCTCCGGCATACTGCCTTAAAACGGTAAAGGGCAATAAAAAGACTATCATCTCCATCCAATTCCCCGTTATGATGCCAAGTATGACGATGATAAGGTATATTACCACCCTGCCCAGCAGTACGCCGTAAGCATATTCATACAGCCTGCGGTCTTTCTCTTCAAGAATCCCATTCCTGCTTTGTAGTTCAAAAAGCCGACCAGCCATTTTTTTCCACACTAGAATTTCCTCATTTTCTTAACTTCTTCCGGCTCATCTTCCTGATAGTACAGCCAGTTGCACGCCAGATTTGCCGTATACGCCGTCAAGCAGAGTGCAAGACAGTTTACAGCTCCAAGCAGTTTGATTCCCATGTTTTTTCTGATTATTTTTTTCATAGTTACAAAGCCTCCTTTTTTCCGAAAGTTTACACAAAAATCGCCCTCTTTTCAATTACCGTGGCAAAAACGGTAACTTTTTGGGCGATTTTTGCACGTCCTTATTTGATTGTAAAGATCAGCTTAACAGAGAACTCCCGTTCTCCTGCCTCCACTCGCATAATTCCCGCATACTTTTTAACCAGTTTTCCAACCGTGTGCAGTCCGATCCCGTGACTGTCCGCGTCTCTTTTGGTGCTTATGTACCTGTCCTTGTCCTTTAACAGAGGGACGACATACCCATTGCAAAATTCCATGACAAGGAAATGCCCCGCATTTCCCATATACATCCTGCATTCCACATATCTGCCATCTTCTGTCTTTTCTGCCGCTTCCAGTGCGTTATCCAAAAGATTCCCTACGATCGAGATCAAATCCAACTCTTCCAGAAAATCCAGTCTGAGATCATTACCCAGAGTAATCCTATAGGATATATCCTTAGATTCTGCAAGAAATTTTCTTTCACATAGGATGCTGTTCAAGATCGGATGCTCACAATATACACTTTTTTGAAGATTTTGAATCCGGACGCCTAAATGTTCCATGATGTCCTTAACCTCTTGATTCTCTCCTTCTTCTATCAAGCCGGCTACTGTACAGATAAATTTATTTATATCGTGTAAGAATGCTCTGTTATCCTCATTAACCTTATTCATATACTGCAGATTGGCAATCTCCGCCCTGCTTTTCTGGTATAGCCGGTCCATCTTCTTCACTTCTTCTGATTTTTCTACAAACCTGTCAAATACTGTGAAAATGAAGATATTCGTCATTAACAGAAGCGAAGCTCCTACCGGAACCATAACCCTGTTCATTCCTTCAAAAGAAATATTTGAATAAAACACACATCCTAATATAATGATCGTAGCGGTTGGCAGCATGAGCAGCACAGTAAAAGTTTTATTCTCAATCGTCAGATAATCCCTTTTCCTTGTTACCTGATTAATGCATTTAATAAACAGAAATGTCATGGTACTCATCAGCAGGAGTGCTAATGTCTTTTCTGTTTCAGTCCTGAAGCCCTCGGACGCACCAGTCACGCCATATGCATTCGTAAGTGCCGCAAAGAGAAATTCGGGAATAATTGCCAGCACATAATAGCAGCATACCGTAACCAGCTTCTTCCATATATTTCCCCGGAACACAACCATAGACGCAATCATATAGATTACCGGAATCATTACCATATTAAGTATTGAGGATTCCAGGCGGTTGGTTCCGAACATTGCCAGTGCTGCGATACAATATACGAGAAATTTTTCCCAGAATCTTTCTCTTCTGTATGGGAGTATGTTCTTTTCCAAGTCCTCCAACAGATACATCTGAAGAAGACAAATCAAATAATCTCTTATTATCATACCATGCCGTTCCTTTCCCCAAGAAATGTTATCAGTGCGTCGGCAAACTGTCCTTTTCTCGACCTCGAAACATTCAACTGGATTCCAAACGGCAGCAACGCAACGTTCTTTTCCAATCCTTCCACTTTTGCCAAATTCACAATATAGCTGTTGTGTGCATACTCAAATCCCCTTCCGGCCAGACACTCATACAGATCACTTAAAGATTCCTTGCAATGCATCTCTTCTATCTTTCCCTGTCTAGCAATGTATATCGTACAGCCCCTTTTCGCCAGACAGATATATAAAATGTCTTCCGTATGGATGCGCATTATCCTTCCCGCCGATGTAACTGTCACGGAAGAATCTCCACAGCACAATTTCACTTTTAATAAAATCATAGGTATTTCCTTTTTCAGACTTCTGTCATGCAGATCCTTCATGATGTACCGGAACGGTTGTCCAACATTAATGCTGTCAGGAGTCGGTTCAAAACAGCCGGAGCAGAACACCAATATCGCTGCTTCATTATATTCCCTCAGCTTCAGTACTGTTTTATTTCCATCCAATCCAGGCATACGCATATCCATAAAAATCAGATCATGCAAAATATCCGCATCTTCCAATAATTCTTTTCCTGATTCATATTCATAAAACCGTATCTCATTCGAAGACAGAATCCCTTCCGTTTCTATGACCGTCTTTATTTTCTCCCTGTATTCTTTATCATCGTCGCAAATTGCTATTTTACACATATTCATCCTCCAGTGTTAGTTTCTTCTAACCCTTTCCCATAAAAAAACCATCTTGCAGAATCTGAATCCTAAGATTATTTGCCTGTTCCTATAACTCCGGTTCCAAATCTGCAAAGATGGGATCTTCAAAAAATTCCTGTATTGTAATATCCAATCCATCGCATATCTTTTTAATTGTAACTACGCCAGCATTCCTGCTTTGTCCATACAAAATATTTTTCAGTGTTGAAGGCGGGACGCCTGAGCGCACCGCCGCTTCATTCACTGTGATATCTTTCTGCTTAATCAGATCGTTTAACCGATATATGACCGCTGTTTTTATATCCACGGTATCGACCACCTTTTTTTCTTCTATTTTATATAAATCGGCTTTAAAAGGTCGCCCATATATAGTCTTTTTGATCTATGCACGATATTTTTTTAACAGTTTTTCTTATTCTAGCAGAAATCCGCTAAATTTCTATATTTTATTAGATACATGAAACCCTGTGAGAACATTTCTGATCCTACGCAGGGTTTTCCACTTTGTTATAAAATTTTTATATTTTGCAGTATGCTGGATCGGAGTTATCATTCAACTTTCCTTCTGCTGCCGATTGTAAAAACATATTTTTACGAATAAATATTCAGCAGTTCTTCCGGAGAAAGCAGTGTAATCCAAAAGGAAAGAAAATCCTTTTTATTCCTTGTCACAATCGCATCACACTGATTCTCCTTCGTACAAGTTGCAAGTAGGCAGTCTTCAAAATCAGATACTCTCTGCAAATAAGCAGGCAGCACATCTTCGTTCGTCACTGTCAGCACTTTTGCTATGTCCAAAACGGAGCCAAGTGCCTTTCTATAAATTTATACCGTTCTTACATCCCGATCAGCTCCTCTCTCCAGCTCATCTTTTCCCTGCTTTTCTTGGATTTTTCTCTTATTGATTTCCAGTCGTTCATGAATAGATGGCTTCTTTGCCTTCGTAGTTGCTTTATTCTTTTCTGTTTGCATACTCGAAACTACCTTTTTCACAGCTTTGTCATTATCCCCTTTTGTCACATTCGCTGCTCTTGACGCTTCTACTCTGCTGTCCTGCTTTTCTGCAACCTGCCGTTCCTGCTTTTCCTGCACACTTTTTTCTTCCAGACTGCAAAAGCTCTGCAAATATGGCAGCACATGGTTCTGCATATCGGTCAGATCTTCCATACACTTCTGAAACTCTTCATTTCCCTTGTTTTTCAGATAACCAATCCAGCTTTCATCCGTAAGTTTCAGTTCATTTTGGAGTTTCAGCTGACTTAAAATACCGCCATTTCCTGTTCCAATATCTATTTTCCCTTTGAAATGTTGCATCATTTTATCGCCTTTTTCCGCATAATATATAGTAAAAAACATCTGGGCTGTTACCATCGGCTCATCCGTCCTCGGATTACGGTCTGCGTACCATTCCTTATCCTTCTGTGCAGTACGGGAATCCAGATCTGAGAGCTTCTGACAGCGTGGTTCCATCAGCTCTCGCTTTTCACAGTAATTCACATACACCATCGGCTCTGTTTCTTTGGATATATCTGGTTCGTAGGATTTCAGCCGTTCCAGCAAAACACCTGCCCACACGGACTGCTCACAGTCTTCTTCAATCACATCCTTCAGAAAGGAAATATAAGAACCAACATTTCCACTTTGCAGATCCAGCATGACTTCCTGTATGGTATCCTGCCCTGGCTCTACATGGTCCCGATAGTCATACGGATCGAAGTCTTCCGCAATCTCATCCAATGCTGCTGCCAGTTCTTCTGTTGTCATTTTTTTCGGATACATTGCCTCACGCACATCCTGAATCGGGATATATTTATAATCAGGCAATGCTTTATGAATCTTCTCCAAACCTTCACGCACCACCGGCTGATCTTTTAAAAACCGCACATTATCCAAGAAGTCGCCGTGTATCGTTGTTCCCATTACAATTAACAGTTCTGTTTCATCAAACAAGCTATCCTCCGGATCACGATAAATAATCCCCATTCCACTGCCTTTATAAGCGTTTTCCGGATCTTCTCTGTACTTCTCATAGATTGCTGCGATTTCTTTCACATCTGTGCTTTTCTCATAAGCTCCCATATCATGAATTTCATCACATTCTGCAGCATAATATTCCAGATAAGCTTCTTTCTTAGGCGGCATATTATTGAGTACATTATCAATCATGTTATAATTGGCCTCTTCCAGTTCCTCCACCTTTGCCAATGGCTTATATTCGCCCTGGCTTTTCTGAATCTCTGCCATTACAACTTCATCCATTTCTTCTACTTTCTCCATCAACCGATCATAATCTCCACGGATGCGTTCTCCAGTCCAGCCTTCGTCTTCCAAAAGTTCCTCCGCCGCTTCTTCAATAGAAATTTCATCATTCTCATAAACGCCACCATCCATCAAGCGGAAATCTTCATCGTAAAAGGAATAATCATATCCTTCTTCTGTTCTCTGAATAGCAAAGTAACGTTCTCCTACCTCATATGCCAGTTCACTAAGGACCTGTTCTTCCAGATTCAGGAAAGAATCTAGCTGTTCAAAACTGATACTGTCTACAAAATGAGCAGTTACCTTGTCCCCGTCATTCAGAACTACGATATCACTGACAGACAGGGAGTGACCACGGAAGTCTTCCGGTCTGTCAATGTTGAACCTTTCAAAAATATCATCCAGTGACATATTTCCTGATAATTCACCAACATAGACCAGCTTATAATCTTCTTTTTTTATCTGCATACCATGACTTTCAATAAAGCTCATATTCATAAAAGCATAGTTTTCGCCCGGTGAATCCTCCCGGATCTGATAAATACCAAATGTCCTTCTTGTTCCTAACAACAGGTTTGCTTCTTTCAATGACTGAATCTGTGGATACTTCTGCATTTCCCATTCCAGCTTACGGAAACTCTCCAGTTCTGTCATAGACATCTGATAATGCTCTGGTCCTCGTTCAATTTCCATGCGTTCCGTGACATACATCGGTGATGAAAAATTAGTGATCAGATAGATATCTGCTCCGGCATCGTATAATTTTAGTGCTTCTTCCTGCTCAATGACACTCATAGGCTCCTGAAATGCTCCTAAATTTTCTTCTGCATAATCCAGGTTGTTATCCTTTATCCGTTCCCACATCTGCGATTCCATTCCAAACAAACCATCGTATGCCTGTATCATTTCTTTACTCGCATATTCATCTTTACTGTCATCACTGCCAAGGCAATAAATTTTAGAACCCATTCTGTGATAATCAAGAGCTGCTTCTTTTCTAAGCGGTACCATATCTTCTGCTGTATATCCATAGTCACGTAATTCCAGCTTACCTATGGTTGGATCCGGCAGTTCCTGAATATCCATTCTTGCGTCATCCAGCAAATCCTCTACACCTTCTTGATCTGCCTGACTCACTGCATCTGCCAGATTTCTTACCAAAGTTCTAACTTTCTCTTCCTCGCCGATCAGATTCGCATATTCAAAAATCTGTTCTTTTACATCTGTTGAAAATTCTATATCTCTACGCTCTGCCTGAGCGATCCGTTCCTGCGTATATTCCTGCATTTTCTGTGTTTCTCTACCTATTATCCTGTTTCTTGCCATATAAGTTCCTCCTGTATTCTGAAAGATGGCATAACCCACAGAACATTCTTTCTGCCAGATTATGCCATCTTCCTTGTTATCTTATTCCAGACCGAAATCCCGTTTTCTGTTTTCCTTGCCAGTTTCACTTTCCCGCTGACTCTTTTCTTTATAAATCTGCAGTTTTTCATGGATAGAACCACGTGCCGGTCTTTCTTCTTTCTCATCTGATTCAGATACCTCTGCTTCTGCATCTTCACGTTCATCCATATTAAGCAATGCATTTAGCTCTGACAGTCGCTCCAGTTTCTGGTTCAACTCCTCTTCTTTTGGAAATGGCTTTCCAACCTCTTCTTTTGCATTTGCAAGCTGTTCATATACTGTTTCCAGTCTTTGTTGTGCTTCTGAAAGCTTCTCTGGATAACTGTCCAACAGATTGTTGATACGGGTAATATTTCCAAGTGCATCTGCTCCAAGATGAACTTTCGAGACAGCCTCATGTTTGACAGATAGAATAAATTCTTTACTCCATCCATCAAACTGAATCCTCATATTGAATCCCTGATAGTTTCCGATATCCATCGCAGCATCTACAGCTTTAATATCTTTACATACCGCCAGAAGTGCTGCTCCTGCCTCTTTCTTTTCTGTGAACACTTTGCCACCAATCTCCATAGTAAACTGCTCTGGATCTGTGATTTTATGCTCAGAAAAATGAGCGATGTCTGCCTTGTAGCTGTCAATGATTTCTGTCAGTTTTGCAATCTGTTGTGGAAAATTCCTTGCAATATCATCTTCCAGGCGGTACTGATTATTCATGTGGTTGGCTTTTAAAAGTTTCAACTTTGCCACGTCCACATCCAATGCCATCTTCTCTTTTACTGCCGGATTTCCGGTTGCAAGTGCCTTGACCTCTGCATAGGAAAGTGCCGCTTCGTCCACATCCTCACAGCTTCGCACCGGGGATTTACTGGTCATGATCTGGCCGATGAATTTCTGCTTGTTCTCTATGAGCTGCCAGGAGTAACTGTCAAACGTACCTTCCGTAACATAACGAAATATCTTGACCTTATCATTCTGGTTGCCCTGTCGTAAGATTCTTCCCTCCTGCTGTTCAATATCAGAAGGTCTCCAAGGCACATCCAGATGATGCAGTGCAATCAATCTGTCCTGCACATTCGTACCGGCTCCCATCTTCTGCGTACTGCCCATCAGGATGCGGACATCCCCTCGGCGTACCTTCTTGAACAGCTCCAGCTTCTTTGCTTCGGTATCCGCTTCGTGGATGAACTTTATCTCATCGGCGGGTACGCCACGGGCAATCAGCTTCTGTCGAATGTCGTCAT
>OHSK01000994.1_pt1 | contig 12693 bp, 8 predicted proteins | sample 1578701 | NCBI WGS metagenome assembly OHSK01 (sample SAMEA3879503, study PRJEB24766) | human gut metagenome | biome: human-associated habitat; feature: feces | place: USA | collected 1985/1987
CTCTTGAAAGCTCAAGCCGGGTGTCTTGACCACCTCGGCAATGAGCTTTCCCGGCTGTCCTTGGCGTTCCCACTCAATGCTCACATTCTCCACCACGGGGGGCAGCATGATGGTCCCCTGGTGTTGTATCAGCAGCTCATAGGTCATGGGATGGTGAGCACCTGCCCCACATAGATGAGGTTGGGATTGCTGATTTTGTCCGTGTTTGCGTTGAAAATCTTGTTGTAGTCGGCCCCGTTGCCGTAATACTTGGCGGCGATGGCCCACAGGCTGTCACCGGCCTTGACCGTGTAGTTCGCGGAATCGGACTTGAACGGTTCGGCGAGGTTCTCGGTAATCGGGGCGAGCACCTGCACGTCACCGGACTTCAGCGCATTGACCGCGGCGTTGTCGTCGGCCAGATACTTGACGACCACAGTGGGCGTCTTGGCCTTGTTCTTGCCCCAGTACTTCTCATTGGCCTTCAGCGTGATCGAGCTGTTTTCCACGAACTTGGCAACGGTGTAGGGGCCGGAGCCGACGGCCTGCGTCTTCAGGTCATACTTGGCATCCTTGTCGAACACGAGCCCTGCGCGACCGGTCAGGGTCCACAACAGGTTGGAGTTCGGCGTCTTGAGCGTGATCACCGCGGTGTCGGCGTCCTTGGCCTCCACCTTGCTGACGGCGGCGAGCGCGTCGGCGTCGTGGTAGCCCTTAGCGATCAGCTCGTTGATGGACCAGGCCACGTCCTCGGCGTCAAGTTTGTCGCCATTGGAGAAGGTCATGTTCTTATTGAGGTGGAAGGTGTAGGTCAGGCCGTCCTTGGACGTCTCCCAGCTGGAGGCGATGGCGGGAGCGACCTGGTTCTTGGAGTCACGTGCCACGATGCCTTCGTATACGTTGCCAATCAGGATCTGGTCAAGCGCGGAGCCGGCGGTGTTGCGGATGTCCAGATTGGTGGGGGCCAGTTTGAGGCCGATGGTCACGGTGTCGGCATATTGGTTGCTGGACGAAGCCGACTTGTCATCTTTCTTACCGCCGAAAGCGAGCGTGACGCCGATGACGACCGCCACTGCCACGATGACGGCAATCAGTGAGATCAGCCACCACTTCGGGCCGTTTTTTTTCGGATTCTTTGCACGCGAGGCAAGGCTCGCATCTGTGGTTGCGCCGTCTTCGACGTGCGCACCATTGTCTTGAGACATGGTTCTTCCTCTGTATATGTTGTGTTCTACGGTTGGCCGCCACGCTGGGTCGACCACCGCAGGCCATCATAGCCATGGGACTGTAGAATTGCGCATGAAATCCATCTTGAATCTGGAGGGTTATCATGCTGGTCGCCGTTGATATCGGCAATACGAACATCGTGCTGGGCTTTTTGGATGGCGATACCATCGCCGGCACCTACCGCATCACCACCAAAGCCAACCATACGTCTGATGAGTATGGGCTGTTTCTGACTGAATTCCTGAGAATGAGCGGTTTTCAGCCATCCGATGTGGACGATGTGATCATCTGTTCGGTGGTGCCGAAAGTGATGCACTCCTTCCGTTCGTCCATCGTCAAATTCCTCGACATTGATCCGATGGTGGTGGGACCGGGCATCAAGACCGGTATGAACGTGCGCGTTGACGATCCGAAATCGCTGGGTGCGGATATTCTGGCCGACTGCGCCGGTGCCTATTACGAGTATGGCGGCCCAGTGCTGGTGGCTGATTTCGGCACCGCCACCACGTTCACACACGTGAGCGACAAGGGCGTGGTCGATTCCGGCGTCATCACCACCGGCATCCGTGCCGGTGCGGCCGCTCTGTGGGGAGATACGGCCCAGCTGCCGGAAGTGGAAATTACGCGACCAGATACGATTCTGGGCACCAACACCAAGACCTGCATGCAGGCCGGTTTGTATTACACGTTCTTGGGCGGTGTGGAGCGCACGATTCGTCAGTTCCGCAAAGAGCTCGGAGGCGAGGATTTCAAGGTGATCACCACCGGTGGCCTCGGTCGAGTGTTTGAGAATGACACCGAGCTGATTGACGTGTATGACCCGGATTTGATTTTCAAGGGCATGGCGCACATCTACTCGCGCAATGTGAAGTGACGTAGTATGCAGGAATCGGCCGCGTATAGCGCGGTCGATTCCGATCCAACCCCGAATCCCTACTTAATCGTAAAGCCCTGATTGAAGCCGTATTCTCGGAGGTCTTTCTGCCATTGGGCCAGGCCGTCGGAGAGACTGACTTTCTTGCCGGGCTTCTCCAATGGTTCGAGCGGGTTGCCTTCCTTGTCCTTCATGCCCATCTCAATGGCTTCCTGTCGCTGCTGATAGGCGTGGAAACTGCCGGACCACTCGTATGCCTGGCCCACCGTCGATTTGAAGTCACTGCGCGCATACACTTCGAATGGCAGATACTGGTATCCGACCGACACATCCTCGGCGGCCTCCGACAGTACCCGGTTGAACTTCTGCCCGCCGAAATACGGGATTTCAATGCCACGGTCATTGGTAATCGTGGTTTTATCCAGAAAATCAGCGGAATTCAAGGTGGCGTAATCGGCCGGGAAGGCACCGCCGTCTACACGCGCGCTAATGCCTTGGGCGTCATGCGCCACAAAGTCCACGAAACGATAGGCCGCATCCGGCTTACGGGTCAGTTGCAACACGGTCAGCGCCGAGCCGCCATTTTCGGCGTTGGCAGGCTGCCCACCATAGGTGGGCATGGGAGCCACGCGCCACAGACCGGCCGCGCCCGGCACATTGGACAGCAGCAGCGACGGCATCCAAGCCCCAGAGAACACGGAGGCGATGGTGCCGGTGCCCACTCTGCTTTTCCACCGATCCGACCATGTGGCGGAGGTGGTGTCAACAAGCCCCTCATCGATCATTTTCTGCCAGAATTCGGTGAACCGTTGGGTGCCGGCATCCTCATCCAAATCGATGGTCACGGTTTTGCCGTCGGCCGACGTGTGGAACGGCTGACCACCGGCGAGCCAGACCATCGCGTCATAGAAACTGCCGTCGCCCGAGTCGGCGGCGATATACGCGCCGATCTCCTTGAGCTTTTCGGCGGCCTCGTAATAGTCATCCCAAGTCTTGATCTTGGTGGCGTCCACGCCGGCTTGGCGGAACACGTCTTCGTTGTAGAAGAAGCCCATCGGGCCCGAATCCATGGGCAGTCCATAGGTACGGCCGGCGAGCTGCACGGACGACCATGTGCCGAGGGTAAAGAAGTTGGAATAATCCGAGCCGATTTTGTCGGTCAGATCAAGCAATTGGCCGGAGACCGCGTACTGCAACAGTGCATAGTATTCGATTTGAGCCACGTCCGGCGTGCCGTAACCGTCTTGAATGGCGGTATTAAGATTGCCGTAGCCGGAGATATTGGTCCATTTCACGCGGATGTCCGGATTGGCTTTTTCGAAACGGCGGATGACCTCCCCCATGCTCGGTTCCCAGCTCCATACGCTGATCTCCGTACGGTTGTCGTCCGTGGCCTGCCCGCACGAGGCCAGGGATACGGAAAGGATGGCAGTCACTGCTATGGTTGCCATTCTTTTGATTCGCTGTCCGATCACTCGCATGGTGACGAGTGTACTAGGCGGGGCTTAAAACGGTAAAAGCCCGGTGACGGGATTCGTCACGGGGCTTTGTGTATCAGGTGAGATTAGCTAGGCAGTCTCAGCGAGGGTTCAAGGCTTACTTCACGGTGAAGCCCTGATCCTTGCCGTAATCCTGCAGTGCCTTCTGCCAAGCGGCGATACCGTCAGTCAGCTTCTGGTCGCCGGTGTAGGACTTGCCAAGGTAGTCGCCGAAGATGGTGCGGGCCTTGACCTCGTAGGGCAGGAACTGGTAGTCGGAGGACACGTTCTCAGCAGCCTGAGCCAGAACCTCGTTGTACTTCTGACCACCGAAGTAGTCAACGTCCTCGCCATCGGCGTTCTTCACAGTGGTGGTGTTCTTGAAGGAGTCGGACTCCATGGAGGCCTTGTCAGCCGGGAATGCACCGCCGGCCACACGGGTGGCCACGCCGTCGCCGTGGTTGGCGTACTCGATGAACTGGTAAGCAGCGTCAGCCTTCTTGGTGGAGGCGAGCACAGCCAGCGAAGAACCACCGTTCTCGGAGTTGGTGGTGGAGCCGTCAGCGGTCGGCATCTGGGTCACACGCCACTTGCCAGCGCCGTCAGCAGCGGAGTTGGCCAGGTTGGCAGGCATCCAAGCGCCAGTGAACAGGGAGGCGATGGTGCCGTCGACCATGCCCTTGAACCAGTCCTCAGACCAGCCAGCGGTCTTGGTGTCGAGCAGGCCCTCGTCCAGCAGCTTCTGCCAGAAGTCGGTGAAGGTCTTGACGCCCTTGTCCTCGGTCAGGTTGACGGTGACTTCGGAACCATCGGAAGAGGTCTGGAACGGCTTTGCACCGGCCAGCCAGGTCATGGAGTCGAAGAAGCCGGCGTCACCGGTGTCGGAGGTGATGTAGTAGTTGTCGCCCAGAGCGTGAATCTTCTTGGCGGCGTCGTAGTACTGATCCCAGGTCTTGATCTGCTCGGCGTCAACACCGGCCTTGTCGAAGACCTCCTTGTTGTAGAAGAAGGCCATTGGGCCGGAATCCATCGGCAGGCCGTAGACCTTGCCGGCGAACTGCACGGAAGCCCACGGGCCAGGGGTGTAGAAGTCGGAGTAGCCGGAGGTCTTGTCGGTGATGTCCAGCAGGTTGCCCTTGATGGCGTACTGCGGGATGGCGTAGTACTCAACCTGAGCGACGTCCGGAGCACCGGAGCCAGCCTCGATGGCGTTATCAAGCTGGGTGTATTCCTTGGTGTTGGTGCCGACGTTCTTGAGATCGACCTTGATGCCGGTCTTCTTGGTGAAGTCCTTGGCAACCTGGGTCAGCGTGGGCTCCCAAGCCCACACGGTGATTTCGGTAACGTCCTTATCTTGAGCCGGCTTGCCACTGGCGGTGTCGGAACCGCAGGCGGCAACGGAACCCAGCATGGCAACCGCACCGGTAAGTGCAATGGCCTTCTTAGCAACGGTGAACTTCATCGTTCTGTTCTCCTTCCTTGGATCGCCTTTCGGCGGTCTGCAGTGATTGTCACCACAACAGCATGGCAACTCTCCTCGTCGTCATGCTATCGTGAACCATCACTCTATGGTTCAGTAGTCACAAAACGGCTTTGTTTCGCCACTTTGTAGCTATGGTTGCGATAACATCTTTTATTATACACATTCTTCGGCAACACGCCATCTTGGTATCGCAATCCGCGCGCCACTGCTCCCATGGCATAAGAAAATCGGGCGCTCCGAAGAGTGCCCGATCCTGTTATCGCAACCTCCCGCTACAGAAACCACAGGAGGAAGTCTGCTGTGATTGCCGTTACTTCACCTGGTAGCCCTGCTGCTTGGCGTAATCTTGCAGGTCCTTCTGCCAGGAAGCCACGGCATCGGAGAGCGTGGTCTTGCCGGTGTAGGCATCGCCGGCGTAGTCGCCGAACTTGCCGCGAGCGTAGACCTCGAAGGGCAGGAACTTGTAGCCGGTGGACACATTGGCTGCGGCCTTGGCCAGCTCCTCGTTGAACTTCTGCCCGCCGAAGTACTCGTGGGCCTTGCCGTCGGAGTCGGTCAGGGAGGTCATGTTGAGGAAGTCGTCGGACTTGAGGGTGTCGTTGTCGGCCGGGAAGGCGCCGCCGTCAACACGGGTCTTGATGCCCTCGGCGTCGTGGCAGGCGTATTCCATGAACTTGTAGGCGGCGGCGACCTTGTCCTTGTCGTCGGACTTCACGATGGCCAGCGAGGAACCACCGTTCTCGGAGTTGGTCTCGGAGCCGTCTGCGGTCGGCATCTGGGCGATGCGCCACTTGCCGTCACCGTTCGGAGCGCCGGAAAGCAGGTTGTACGGCATCCAAGCGCCGGTCAGCAGGGATGCGATGGAGCCGTCATCCAGACCCTTGTTCCAATCGTCGGTCCAGCCGACGGTCTTGGTGTCGATGAGATCTTCGTCGATCATCTTCTGCCAGAAGTCGGTGAAGGTCTTGACGTTCTTGTCACCGGTCAGGTTGATGGTCACGGTCCCGCCGTCCTTGGAGGTCTCGAACGGGGTCGCGCCGGCCAGCCAGGTCATGGAGTCGAAGAAGCCGGCGTCACCGGAATCGGAGGTGATGTAGGAGTCCACGGCGCGAATCTTCTTGGCGGCCTCGTAGAAGTCGTCCCACGTGCGCACCTGGGTCGGATCGACGCCGGCCTTGTCGAAGACGCCCTTGTTGTAGAACCAGGCCATCGGGCCGGAATCCATCGGCAGGGCGTAGACGCCGTCATTGATGTTCACCGAGGACCACGTGCCCGGGGTGTAGAAGTCCTTGAAATCGGAGGCACCGAGATCGGAAAGGTTCTCGAGGTGGCCGCGAATCACGTATTCGGGCAGTGCGTAGTATTCGATCTGGGCGATGTCCGGAGCACCGGAGCCGGCCTCGATGGCGTTGGACAGTGCGTTGTACTCGTCCTTGTTGGTGCCGGCATTGGTCACCTTCACCTTAATGTTCGGGTTCTTGGCCTCGAATCCCTTGACCGTACGAGGCAGTGTGGAATCCCAGGACCACACGGTCAGCTCGATCTTCTTATCAGAGGATCCGGTGCTTCCGCTATCCCCGGCAGAGGTGGAACCGCAGGCAGCTACAGAGGAGAGCATGGCCACAGCACCGATCAGGGCAATTGTCTTCTTGCCGAACTTCATCGTTCTTTCCTTCCTTGTTATGGGAAACGACGGGACTTGGCGTTTTGTTCCAAGTATTGTATCGTTTTAAGAAACAGTACCACATGTTTTATGTTTACGCAAACACGACACGTCGCACCATGGTGATTAACCGCAAACCGAAGGAGATGCATCCCGCTCATGACCACTCACAACAGCCAGTATTCCGCCGAAACCACCCATCCCGACAAGCAGGAAAGCAGCCCGGCGCCGACCGCCGCCGGCACCACGGCCAGTAACGTCTCCACAACCGGCAACGCAACTACGCCGGACGCCAGCATCGCCCTCAACGCCGACGCCACTCCGGTAGCCGACGTTCCCCCGCGTCTGTTCGGCTCATTCGTAGAACATCTGGGCCGCTGCGTCTACGGCGGCATCTACGAGCCCAGCCATCCCACCGCCGACGAAAACGGCTTCCGCCAAGACGTGCTTGACCTGGTCAAGGAGCTGGGCGTCACCTGCGTGCGCTACCCCGGCGGCAATTTCGTATCCAACTACAACTGGGAAGACGGCATCGGTCCACGCGAGAATCGCCCCGTGCGCCGCGACCTGGCCTGGCATTGCACCGAAACCAACGAGATGGGCATCGACGACTTCTACCGCTGGAGCCAGAAAGCCGGCACCGAAATCATGCTTGCCGTCAACATGGGCACCCGGGGGCTGAAAGCCGCGCTCGACGAGCTCGAGTATGTCAACGGCGCGCCCGGCACCGCTTGGGCGGATCAGCGCGTGGCCAACGGCATCGAGGAGCCGATGGATATCAAGATGTGGTGCATCGGCAACGAAATGGACGGCCCGTGGCAGGTGGGCCACATGAGCCCGGAAGAATATGCCGGCGCGGTGGATAAGGTGGCCCACGCCATGAAGCTCGCCGAGTCCGGTCTCGAACTCGTGGCCTGCGGTTCCTCGGGTGCCTATATGCCGACCTTCGGCACGTGGGAGAAGACCGTGCTCACCAAGGCTTACGAGAATCTCGACTTCGTCTCCTGCCATGCCTACTACTTCGACCGCGGCCATAAAACCCGGACCGCCGCCTCCATGCAGGACTTCCTGGCCTCTTCCGAAGACATGACCAAGTTCATCGCCACCGTCTCGGACGCGGCCGATCAGGCGCGAGAAGCCAACAACGGCACCAAAGACATCGCCCTGTCCTTCGACGAATGGGGCGTATGGTATTCGGACAAGTGGAACGAGCAGGAAGACCAGTGGAAGGCGGAGGCCGCGCAGGGTTTGCACCACGAGCCATGGCCTAAGTCTCCGCATTTGCTGGAAGACATCTACACCGCGGCCGACGCGGTGGTCGAAGGTTCCCTGATGATCACCCTGCTCAAGCACTGCGATCGCGTGCGTTCCGCCTCGCGCGCCCAGCTGGTCAACGTCATCGCCCCCATCATGGCCGAGGAACACGGCCCGGCATGGCGGCAGACCACGTTCTACCCGTTCGCCGAAGCCGCCCTTCACGCGCGCGGCCAGGCCTACGCTCCGGCCATCAGCTCCCCCACCATCCATACCGAGGCATATGGCGACGTGCCGGCCATCGACGCGGTAGTCACGTGGGATGAACAGGCCCGCACCGGTCTGCTGCTTGCCGTCAACCGCGACGCCAACACCCCGCACACGCTCACCATCGACCTTTCCGGGCTGCCCGGCCTGCCCGGTCTCGGCACGCTCGCGCTCAACAAGGCGCAACTGTTGCATGAGGACGATCCGTACCGCACCAACACCGCCGAAGCGCCCGAAGCCGTCACGCCGCAACCGCTCGACATTGCGATGAACGCCACCGGCACCTGCACGGCAACGCTTCCCGCCATCTCCTGGATCAGCGTGGAATTCCACGGCTAAAAGACGGAGAGTCACGCCCGTACCAAGTACAGTCAAGTCCAAAACGACCAGGGCCCGTCAATCACCATACGATTGACGGGCCTTGTCATTCACTTCGGATATTTCGAACCACGGATTCATCAGGCGCGCGCCAACGCCGGCGAGGACTCGCGCAGGGAGAGGCTATAGGGGGCCTCGATGGTTTGGGCGGGGGCACGGCTGCCGGATTCGACCTGTTGGATGATGGATTCGACGGCCAGTCGGGCGATGGCTTCCCTGCCGGGGTTAACGGTGGAAAGAGACGGCACCATGTAGGCCGATTCCTCCACGTCATCGAAGCCGATAACGCGAACATCATCCGGCACGGCAACGCCGCGTTCGCGCAGTTCACGCAGCACGCCCCACGCCAGCAAGTCATTCAAAGCGAACACGGCATCGAATTGCAGGCCACTCTCCAGCATGGTGTCCACCGCGACCAAACCGTCGGCGCTCCCCCAGCCTTGGGTTTCGATAAGCAGACTGTCATCACAGGGGATGTCGCGCGCGGCCAGCGCCTCACGATATCCGTGGGTGCGGATGGAGCCCGACGAGAAATCGTGCTCGGGGTGGGGCACGGCACCGACTACGGCGATGCGGCGGCAACCGGCATCAAGCAGGTGATAAGTCGCGGCGGCGGCCCCTTCGCGATTGCGAATCACTACGTGCGGCGCGTTGACGCCGAACAAACGTTCACCCAACAGTACGAGCGGGTAATCGCCATCCAAAGCCGCGATATCGTCAACCGTCATCATCAGAGGGCTTAAGATGAGCCCGTCCGCGCTGTGCGTGCCCATCGATGCGATGCTTTCCAGCTCGCGGGCACGATTGTTGGTGGTGGATTCCACGATGACGCCGTAGCCATGTTGCCGGGCCTCGGCCAGAATATCCTCGGCGAGTTCGGAGAAGTACACCTGCCGCAGATCGGGAATAACCAGCTTGAGCAACCGGGTACGCCCGGAACGCAGGTTTCTGGCCGACGAGTTGACTTTGTATCCGAGCCTGTCGATGGCTTCCGCAATACGCGCGGCCATCGCCTCGCTCATATATGGCTGTTTGTTCAGAAAATTAGACACCGAGGCTACCGAAACACCGGCCTCATGGGCCACGTCCGCCATCGTCACTCTGTTTTTGCCTCGCACGGTGACCACCCTACCCGACTTTGCTGGAGATACGAAAACGACTCCCCTGCTACGATGAGCAGCAAGGGAGCCTTTCGGTAATTAGGCGCTATGCGCGGTTTTACAGCTTGACGACGAGTACGCCGTTGGGCTGGATGGCGGCCGTGTGCTCGGACTCGTTGACCTGGGCCAGCGAGGCGACCAGCGGTTCGCCTTCCACGTCCACGACCGCAACATCGTGGGTGCGGTTGAACAGGAACACGAAGTGGTTCTCGCCAGTTTCGTCCGCACGCTCGACGCGCAGCACTTCACCGCGATCGTCCTCAGCCGAAGTCTCGATGCCGAGTTCCTCCAGCAGCACGGGCAGGCTCTTGGCCAAACCCTCACGGCCGAGACGGGCACCGACGTATGCGGCCTTGCCGTCGCCGAAGTCGTTGACGGTGATGGCGGGAGCGCCGTCGAAACCGGTCCACTTATCTGCCTTGAAGGAGGCGACCACGTGAGCGGTATCGGCCACGGAGGTGATCACGTCGGCGAAATCGTGCGCCACGGTTCCGTTGTCCAAGTCAAGGTGGTCCATGGCACCGGGGAAGTCGTTGCCCATCGGGGCGAATTCCTCAACGCGCACACCCACCACGTCACGGATGGAACCGGGGTAGCCACCCAGCCAGACGTGATCCTTGTCGTCCACCAGACCGGTGTAGTAGGTCACGAACAGCTTGCCGCCGTTCGCCACGTAGTCCTTCAAAATCGTCGTCTCGGCATCGGTCAGGTCTGCGCCCGGCGCGTTGATAAGCACGGCACTCACGTCCGCCGGGATGCTGCCGGCGGTGGTCAGGTTCAGCGAGGTCACGGTCACACCGGCGTTGGACAGCGTGTCGGTAAAGTCGTCGGACAGCGCGGTCTCGCCGTGGCCGGTCAGCTCGTACAACTGGTAGGCCGCCGTGCGGGTGACCTTGGCGATGCCGGAGGTCAGGGCGTTCTCGGCCTGGAAGCTGTAGTTGGCCGTGCCGGTGGTGTAGTAGCTCTCCAGGTCCATCTCGTACATGTCATTGTAGGAGAGCACGTCGCTGTTGTCGCCGCAGACCAGCACAACGCTGCCCGCCGACGCGCCGTCATACTGCTGGGCGAACGTCGGGTAGAGCACGGGGTCGCGCTGCTGCCAGCTGAAATGGCTGCTCTCGCCCGCGTAGCGGTCCAGCAGGCGGGTAATGTTCGCGTCCTCCTGCCCGCTCTCGGCCAGATAGTAGGCCGTCACATCGGCGTTCAGCTCATGGAGCAGGTTCTCGGTGGTGTCACTTAACGTGAAAAGCGACGTCGTGGAAATATCGTACTCGGTATATTTGGTGGGCAGTGCGCGGATGACGAGGTTGACCAGAATGATCACCGCCAGCACCACCACCGCCAGCGCACTGGCGTACATACCGCTGTGCAGGGCACGCTTGCTGCCACCCTGCGGGAGCTTTACATTCAACTTTTTCATGGCGTTTCCCTCCTCAATTCCAACGGCGGCGTTCCAACGCCTGCCCGGTCAGGAAGAGGAACAGCCCGATGACCGACAGATAGTACACGATGGCCGGGATGCTGAACATACCGCCCACAATGTCCTGGAACGGGTCAAACAGCGCCAGCGCGGACAGCACCGCGTTGAAGGCCGTCAGCAGCCACGCCGGGCGCAGCCGGAACAGAATGAACAGCACGACAGCCCCCACGCAGAACACCGTGACGCCCGCGGTCAGCCGCTTGCAGATAACGCCGACGAGAATCGACGCGATGAGCACGACGACCATAAAAGCAATGAACGCCAGCAGATTGCCGGTGGTGAACATGGTCTGGATGCCGTCCATAATGTAGGCAACAAGCAGTGCGCCGAAGGTGGCGAGGTAGGCTAAGATCTGGTTCTCGGTCAGGGCCGAGATCCAGGTGCCGACGGCCAGGCAGGCGCTGCCCAGCAGCAGGTAGCCAAGCACGGCACTGTACGCCGCAACGAGCGAGACCGTGCCGAACGCCTTTAAAATCAGCGGCATGAGCACGGCGGCGGCCAGCGGAAGGGCAAAGACCGCGACCTCGGCCAGAAACTTACCGGCCACGATGGCCGGGATGCTGACCGGACTGGTCAGCAGCAGCTGGTCGGTGCGGTTCTTGCGCTCCTCCGCAAAGCTGCGCATACTGATGGCCGGCAGCAGGAAAAGCAAAATCATCGTCATGGTGTAGAGCACCGACGCAAAGTCCGACGAGGCGTAGAGCAGGTTGCGGTTGGTGTAGTACAGCCCCAGGAAGAAAAGGCTTACGGCAGCAACGACCCAGCCGATCATGCCGGTAAAGTAGCTTTTGACCTCGCGTTTAAAGATTGCTTTCATCGCTGTTCGCCTCCTTTTCGTTTGCTTCTTCTGCGGCGGCTTCCGCAGGGGGATTTTCGGCGGGGGCAGCGGCGCTTTCCGGCTTGCCGCTCTCGGGTGTCTCGGTCAATTGCAGGAATACATCCTCCAGGCTCATCGTCTCGGCGCTCAGGCTCAGCACCGGGCAGCCCGCCTGGGCCAGCGCCAGCGAGAGCGCACCGCGCAGGTCAGTACCCGCCGTGCTGACGGCGGTGAAGCTGACCTCGCCGCCCTTCTCGTCGGTGACACGCAGGTCGGTCAGGCCGGGCACCTTGCCTGCAGCGGCCACAACGGCCTCGCGGCTGCCCTGTGCCGTGGCGGTGATCGTGCCCTTGGCGGTCAGCTGGGCGGCCAGCTCCTCCGGTGTGCCCTGCGCCACGAGCCTGCCGTGGGCAATGATGAGCACCCGGTCACAGACGGTCTGGACCTCGCTCAAAATATGGCTGGACAGGATGACCGTGTGGGTCTTGCCCAGGTCGCGGATGAGGGAGCGGATCTCGATCATCTGCGCCGGGTCCAGGCCAACGGTGGGCTCATCCAGAATGATGATCTTCGGCGTGCCGAGCAGCGCAGCGGCAATACCCACACGCTGACGGTAGCCCTTGGACAGGTTGC
>OHSK01001006.1_pt1 | contig 12582 bp, 15 predicted proteins | sample 1578701 | NCBI WGS metagenome assembly OHSK01 (sample SAMEA3879503, study PRJEB24766) | human gut metagenome | biome: human-associated habitat; feature: feces | place: USA | collected 1985/1987
GCTCATCCTCAGCGACGGTAGTCGGTTCTTGCGATACAGGAAGTACCACAAGACGTAGGGTATGAGCAGCAGCAGGAGCAGCAGATATTCCTTATTAGCAAATTCCATTTTTTTCTTTCTTTTGTTGATGCGCAGGATTTTGTTGATGCGCAGGACCCGCGTCCGAATGGCAGGCTACAGCAGCTGGTAGGCCATGCAGGCTACGTAGGCCACTATTGCCGCCGTGGCGGCGATGATCAGCCAGAGCGCGATGCGGACGCCCCTTCTGCGGCGTCGCTTGCTGCGGTCCTCGTCGCTCAGCGTCTCCTCCACGCATATCTCCGTCGGCGTGTCCGCCAGTTTCGTGTCTTCGATGAATCGGACCACGTTGGCCAGATACATCTCGCCGATATGGCGGTCGGCGGCGAAGCGCGCAAACTTCACGAGGTCGGCCGTGGCGAAGAGTTCGCGCAGCTCGTCGATCTTTGTGGGATCCTGGTCCGCCTTCAGTCGCTGGACGATCTCCTGCGAGGTCATCTCCATGGCGTTGAAGCCGAAGCGCTCGCTCATATACCTTCTCAGCGCCTCCGTCAGCAGCGTGTAGTATTCCTTCTGGTCGTCGCCCCCTTCGAGGCGTGCCGCCTTGATCTCGTTGATGCGCCGCAGCGCTTTCTGGTGGGGCGGCTCCTGGCGTAGGATCTGCTTGCGGCTGATGATGGGCTTGCCACTGCGCAGCCGCGAGAAGAGATACCAGCCCACGATCGTCAGCAGCAGGGCCAGCAGGCTCCATAGGTAGATCGGCGTCCATTCCTCTTGGCTGAAGGGCAGCTCCTGGATGTCGTAGGGCGGCTTGGGATCGTCCGGGCGGATGGAGTCCGTCTGCACGGTCGCTACCTCCAGGGTGATAGCCTCCGTCTTGTATTTCTTGCCGTCCACGTCCACCGTGAGCGCCGGCACCGTCTGTCTGCCCTCGTCCCATGCGGTGAGCGTATAGACCTTGCGCATCGTGGATTGTCCCTCCTCGTTATCGCCCTCGGTCCGCTGTCCCACCACCTCTATCTCCTTGGACAGATGGTGGTCCTTGAGCGTCGGCCACAGGATGCGCGCGCCCTGTCGTGCGCTGACCTCCACGACCAGCCTGCATTGCGACCCGACCTTGATGCTGGTGGAGTCGAGGCGGGCCGTCACCTTGGCCTGCGCAAGGGCCATGATCGGCGTCAGCACGCCGAGGACCAATAGTAGTATCGTCTGCTTTCTCATGCTCTTCCTCTCTGTTTGAACAGCCGCAGCAGGGCCTGTACGTAGTCGTTGTTGGTTGCCAGGGAGATGTGGTCCACCTGGCAGCGGCTCAGCATGGCGCGCAGCCGTTGCTCCTGCTGCAACCAGTAGTCGTGGTGGCGGCGTCTGAGCCGCTTGTCGCCCGTGTCGATGATCATCTCGTGGCCCGTCTCGGCGTCGCTGACGCTGAGCAGTCCCACGTTGGGCAACTCGCGCAGCAAGGGGTCGTAGAGCTGTATGGCCACGACGTCGTGCTTGCGGTTGGCGATGTTGAGCGTGTGCTCGTAGTCGTCGGTGTCATAGAAGTCGCTGATGAGGAAGGCCGTCGTGCGCCGTTTGGTGACGCGGTTGAGAAACTCGATGGCCTGTCCGATGTTGGTTCGGCGGCTCTGCGGCCTGAGCTGGAGCATCTCGCGGATGATGTAGAGGATGTGGCGTCGTCCCTTCTGTGGCGGGATATACTTCTCGATACGGTCTGAGAAGAACACCACCCCAATCTTGTCGTTGTTCTGTATCGCGCTGAAGGCCAGCGTGGCTGCCATCTCCGTGGCCATGTCTCGCTTTGTCTGCTGCGTCGTTCCGAAGTCGAGCGATCCGCTGACATCGACGAGCAGCATGACCGTCAGTTCGCGTTCCTCCTCGAAGAGCTTGACGTAGGGGCGGTGCAGGCGTGCCGTGACGTTCCAGTCGATGTCGCGCACGTCGTCGCCGTACTGGTATTCGCGCACTTCCGAGAAGGCCATGCCTCGTCCGCGGAAAGCCGAGTGATACTCTCCTGCGAAGACGTTGCGGCTCAGTCCGCGTGCGCGGATCTCGATCTTGCGCACCTTGCCCAAAAGCTCTTGCGCGTCCATCAGGGCACCTCCACTTTGTTGATGACCTGGGAGATGATGTCCTCCGTGGTGACGTTGGCGGCCTCGGCCTCATAGGTCAGTCCGATGCGGTGGCGCAGCACGTCGTGGGCCACGGCTCTCACGTCCTCGGGCACGACATATCCCCTGCGCTTGATGAAGGCGTAGGCCCTGGCCGCCTTGGCCAGGCTGATGCTTGCTCGGGGGCTTCCTCCAAACTGTATGTACTGGTGGAGCGACGAGAGTTTGTAGCGGTCGGGGTAGCGTGTGGCAAAGACCAGGTCGGCTATGTACTGCTCTATCTTCTCGTCGATATAGACCTCCTCCACCACGCTGCGCGCGTGGAGGATCTGCTGGGCGTCGGTCACGGGATAGACCTCCGTGCGCTCTCCGGCGAGGTTGCCGCGGATGATGCGCTTCTCCTCCTCGATGGTGGGGTAGTCGATGATGACCTTGAGCATGAAGCGGTCCACCTGGGCCTCGGGCAGCGGGTAGGTGCCCTCCTGCTCGATGGGGTTCTGTGTGGCCATGACGAGGAAGGGCTTGGGGAGGGCGAAGGTCTCCTCGCCGATTGTCACCTGGTGCTCCTGCATGGCCTCCAGCAGCGCGCTCTGCACCTTGGCGGGTGCGCGGTTGATCTCGTCGGCCAGCACGAAGTTGGCAAAGACGGGACCCTTCTTCACGAGGAAGCGCTCCTCCTTCTGCGAGTAGATCATCGTGCCCACCACGTCGGCGGGGAGCAAGTCGGGGGTAAACTGGATGCGGTTGAAGTCGGCATCGACCAGTTTCGAAAGGGTGCTGATGGCCAACGTCTTGGCCAGTCCGGGCACGCCCTCCAGCAGCACGTGGCCGTCGGAGAGGAGACCGATGAGCAGCGATTCTACGAGGTGCTGCTGGCCCACGATCACGTGGCTCATGCCGGCGGTGATGTTGGTCACAAACGCACTCTGCTGCTCGATGCGGGCGTTGAGCTCGCGAATATCAATGGATTCTGACATAAACGTATTTGTTGTCTCTATTTAGACGCTATTCTGTATTTGTTTTGCGTACCACTTTTTATTTTGTCGCAAAATTACACAATTTATGCCATAAGGGGGAATGGTGGTATCTAAATAATATTAAAAAGGCCGTCCCTTTGCTTTATTTTAAGAAAGATTTTTGTTTTGAAACAAGCGCGGGCCGTAGTGGGATAGTCCTTGGGCTTGCGGTGGGGTAGGCAGGGAGGAAAAAGTCCATTCCCTTGCCTTGGGCTGGTGGTGTTGTCAAGAACGAGCTGTGGGCCCAGCAGTCCACAGCCCAAAGCGGCGCCTTGGGCCATACGTCGAGGCGGGGTGCGCCCTGTGTGGATAAAAACTAATAACCAATTGATTATTAGTGCTTTTGTCCTTGCGTGACGAGGTGTGTCAGTTGGAGACAGAAGCGCACTCGCAGCGCTGCTTGCGCTCGCAGTAGCGCTCACATTGGGCGCAGATGTCGTAGCCGAGCATGGCGCCGAGGATGAAGTCCTCCTCGGGCGTGAGTTGGCAGAGCGGCCGCGTCACCATGCGCCGGATGGCCGCCATACACTCCCTTTTGCCAAAGAAGAGGTTGACCCTTCCGTTGCCCACGGGCTGGATGATGTAGTCGATGCTTTGCTTCTCCAGTCGGTTGACGGCGAAGTCGCGATACTTCTCGTTGAAGGTGTAGAGCACCATCTGTCTCACTCCCTTCTTATACTCATAGATATGATTCATGAGCACCTTCATGTCGGCCAGCGGCATCACCTCTCTCTGTTCCATTTCTCTTTGTCTCCTCGCTTTTTCTATTGGGTTGTTTGCTATGTGTCATCCTGCCCCGCGGGCCACCCATGGTCTCCCACGGAGCAGGCTTTTGGTCTCTTAGAAGTAGGGTCCTGTCCAGCCCTTGGGGCAGCGGACCTGGCCTCCTACGAACTTGGCTTCCTACAGGACTTGACCTCCTACAGGCTCGGCTTGATCTCCTCCAGCCAAGCCTCGATGCGCTGCTCGGTCTTGTCGTCCTCGTTGACGTCGTCGAGGGCGAGTCCCACGAAGCGTCCATCCACGACGGCCTCCGAGTCCTCATAGGAGTAGCCCGCCGCATCGACCGATCCTATCACGTGTGCGCCTGCTGCCTCGGCCGCGTCGTGGAGCTCCTTCATGCCTCCGCAGAACGTGTCGCAGTAGGCCTCGCAGTCGCCACAGCCGAAGACGGCCACGGTCTTGCCTTCCAGGCCCTCGGCCTTGATCGTTTTCAGCGCGTCGTACCAGTCGTCCTGCAGTTCTCCCGCGCCCCATGTGCTCGTGCCGAGCAGGAGGTTGTCGTGGGCCTTGATGGTGTCGGCGCTCAGATTGGCGGCGTCGATGGCCTCCACGCCCAGTTTCTCCGCGATGGTCTGCGCGATGCCCGTCGATGATCCATATACTATTACTGTTGCTTTCATTTCCTTGCTTGTTTGCTGTTTTTTGATTCTTGATAACTGTTTACGGTTGCAAAAGTACTGACTTTTGTCGAATGGGGCAATACCTAAAAATAATGGTTTTTGCAGACCGGGTGGAAATCCCCTCAGGCAGGAGCGTGAAAATACAAAAAAGGCAGGCCCTGCCCCTCTGATGAGCGCACGGTCTGCCTTTGTGTTGATGCTATGTCGCCTCGTCCTACAGGAGATACTGCGAGGAGATGCTCTTGTTGTCTACGACGCGTCGGATGGTCTCTGCGAAGAGGTCAGCCACGGAGAGCTGCTTCACCTTGGAGCAGCGGTCGGTGTAGGGGATCGAGTCGGTGAAGACGATCTCCTCCAGGGCCGAAGACTGCACGCGCTCCGATGCGGGACCGCTCATGACGCAGTGGCTGGCGAAGGCGCGCACGCTCTTGGCGCCTGCCTCCTTCATGATGTCGGCAGCCTTGGTGATGGTGCCGGCAGTGTCCACCATGTCATCGACGATGATGACGTCCTTGCCCTTCACGTCGCCGATGATCTGCATGCTGTCCACCACGTTGGCACGGGCGCGCGTCTTGTTGCAGAGCACGAGCGGGCAACCGAAGTACTTGGCGTAGCTGTTGGCGCGCTTCGATCCGCCCACGTCGGGGCTACCGATGACCATGTCCTTCAGTCGGAGCGACTGGATGTAGGGGATGAACACGCCCGAGGCGTAGAGGTGATCGACGGGGATGTCGAAGAAACCCTGGATCTGGTCGGCGTGGAGGTCCATGGTGATGAGGCGGTCGATGCCTGCCGTGCTCAGGAGGTCGGCGATGAGCTTGGCGCCGATGCTCACGCGCGGCTTATCCTTGCGGTCCTGGCGAGCCCATCCGAAGTAGGGGATGACGGCGTTGATCTGACGTGCGGACGCACGCTTGGCTGCGTCGATCATGAGCAGCAGCTCCATGAGGTTGTCGGAGTTGGGGAAGGTGCTCTGAACGAGGAATACATCCTTGCCGCGGATACTCTGCTCATAGCTTACCACAAACTCTCCGTCGGAGAACTGCGTTCTTACGAGGTTGCCAAGAGGCACTCCTAAACTTGCGCAAATCTTCTCTGCCAAGTAACGGGTCTTTGTACCGGAAAAGACCAGAAAAGAGTTGTTATCACTCATTTGTCTTTGGTTGATTGTGTGATGATGACTTATTTCCGCTGCAAAATTAGAAAAAAAGTGTGACACTTGCAATCTTTTTTTGCTACTTTTGCAGCATGAAAGTGAATAAAGAGACTTTTTCTGAGGTTCACCAGCCCGTTTACGTGCTGGAGGAGGCCCGTCTGCGCCGCAATCTCGCCCTTATCAAGCGTGTGGCCGACGAGGCTGATGTAGAGATTATTTTGGCCTTCAAGGCCTTTGCGTTGTGGAAGACGTTCCCCATCTTCCGCGAGTATATCCACGCCACGACGGCCTCCTCGCTCTACGAGGCTCGCCTGGGCTATGAGGACTTTGGCGCGCCGGTCCACACCTTCACGCCCGCCCTCTCCGACGACGAGGCTCCCGAGATCGCGCGCCTCTCGTCCCACGTCTCCTTCAACTCCCTCTCCCAGTATGCGCGCCACCACCGCGCCATGCTCGCGGCCCATCCCGGCCTGAGCCTCGGCCTGCGCGTCAATCCGCGCTACTCCGAGGTCGAGACGCTCCTCTACAATCCCTGCGCGCCTGGCACCCGCTTCGGCGTCAGTGCCGAGCAGTTGCCCGACCAGTTGCCCGCCCACATCGAGGGCTTCCATTGCCATTGCCATTGCGAGAGCGGCGCCGACGTCTTCGCGCGCACGCTCGTACATATAGAAGACCATTTTGCCAAATGGTTTCCCCAGATCAAGTGGATCAATTTCGGCGGCGGCCACCTCATGACCCGTGCCGACTACGACGTCGATGCGTTGGTGGCCCTGCTCCGCGGTTTCCACGCCCGCTATCCCTGGCTCCGCATCATCCTGGAGCCCGGCAGCGCCTTTGGCTGGCAGACCGGTCCCCTGGTGAGCCAGGTCGTCGATATTGTCGAGGACAGCGGCATCCGCACCGCCGTGCTCAACGTGAGTTTCACCTGCCACATGCCCGACTGCCTGGAGATGCCCTACCATCCCGCCGTGCGTGGCGCCCGCGTGGTGGAGGCCGACGCCCCCGGCGACCATGTCTATCGGCTTGGCGGTTGCTCCTGCCTCAGCGGCGACTTCATGGCCTCCTGGCAGTTTGACCATGCGCTCTCCGTGGGCGAGAATGTCATCTTCGAGGACATGCTCCACTACACGACCGTCAAGACCACCATGTTCAACGGCATCCACCATCCCTCCATCGCCCTGCTCCACACAGACGGCGAATTTGAGCACTTGCGCGACTATTCCTTCTCAGATTATCGCTCCAGGATGGATTAGCTTATATATAATAAGGAGAAACGGGCTTATTTCCTTAACAAAGGTTAATTCGTGGAATTTTTCTTTCGGAAATGCTTGCGGTTTCGGAAATAATGTCTACCTTTGCACCGCATTTAGAGAAATGCACAACACAACAGTGTTTAAAGGCGGCAATAGCTCAGTTGGTAGAGCACGACCTTGCCAAGGTCGGGGTCGCGAGTTCGAGTCTCGTTTGCCGCTCTATTTTTTATTTTGATTATAAAGAGAAGCATAATTTTTCCGAAATGAATTTATACGTAAGATACTTTGAGCGCGAGGCCTTCTTTGGAAATGTTGATGAGGCTTTGGCTTTTCTTAGCTCTATCCCCGATATTGTGATCACTTCCGAGATGGAAGCAGACATTCGTGCCTATGCCAATGGCGATGTCTATTATCCCAAGCGCTACAAGGTTCGTCCCCGCATCTATTTTATCATGATCAAGACTGACGCCAAGAGCATGTCCGACTTCAAGCAGAAGAAGGCGCTCCGCTCTGGTGGCGACAACACCCGCCACGAGAATCCCGCCGTCCTCCACCTCAACGAGGAGCGCGAGGGCTGGTACGAGGGGCAGCTCACCTTCAAGCGCGTCGTCCTCATCCCCGCCACGGGCAAGCATGAGTATCGCGACACGCGCTTCGTGGCGCGCTGCAAGGCCCTCTCCGGCGTCGATTGCTACAACCGCGTCGTCGATTACCTGCGCCAGCACGTCGATAATCGCAGCCAGTTCCCCTCGGCCAAGGGCAAGAATTTCCAGTTCTCCTATTTAGGCATGTGGAAGTAGGACTATGAACAAGGTGATGTTGATTGGCAACGTCGGCAAGGAGCCCGACGTGCGCTATTATGAGGCCGACCAGGCCGTGGCTCAGATCGCCCTGGCTACCACCGAGCGCGGCTATACGCTGCAGAACGGCACGCAGGTGCCCGACCGCACCGACTGGCACAACGTGATCTTCTATCGCGGACTGGCCAAGGTGGTGGAAAAATATGTCCACAAGGGCGACAAACTCTACGTCGAGGGTCGCCTCCGCTACCGCAGCTACGACGACAAGAAGGGCATGCGCCGCTACGTCACGGAGATCTATGCCGACAACATGGAGCTCCTCACGCCGCGCAGCGCCCACGATGCAGCGGCCCAGGCTGCCCCGGGTGCCGACAAGGCGGCTGGCGACAAACAGGCCGACGATAAAGACAATCTTCCGTTCTGATGTATTTTCTACAAGTACTCTATTCCTCCAGCCTCGTTGATATCAACGTAGTCCCCTTCGGGGCGTGGCTGGCGGCTCTCCTGGCTGTCTTCATGCTCCTGCTCTCGGCCTTTGCCAGCGGGTCGGAGATAGCCTTCTTTAGTCTTTCCCCCAACGATGTCAATGCCCTTGATCCCGACCGTAGCGCCAAGGACAAGAGCATCGAGATGCTCCGCGACGACAACGAGCGCACACTGGCTACCATCCTGATAGCCAACAACTTCGTCAATGTGATGATCATCATGTTGCTCAACTATTTCTTTAGCCGGCTCATCACCTTCAAGGCCGCTTGGCTCGAGATGCTCTGCATCACCGTCCTGCTCACCTTCCTCCTCCTGCTCTTCGGCGAGATCATGCCCAAGGTCTTCAGCCGCCAGGCTCCCCTGCGCTACTGCCGCTTCGCCGTCAATGGCATCCTGCTCCTGCGCAAGGTCTTCTGGCCCCTGGAGACGGTCCTCATCCGCAGCGGCGCCTTCGCCGAGCGCGTGGTCCAGAAGGAGAGCCGCCAGCTCTCGGTCGATGAGTTGGAGCAGGCGCTGGAGCTCACTGACAAGAACGATATCAAGAACGAGCAGAGCATGCTCCAGGGCATCATCCGCTTCGGCGACGAGACGGCCAAGGAGGTCATGACCTCGCGCCAGGATATCGTCGATCTCCCGATCAACAGCAGCTACGAGGACGTGCTCAAGTGTATCGTTGACAACAACTATTCGCGCATCCCCGTCTATCAGGACAACCAGGACAACATCCGTGGCATTCTCTATATCAAGGACTTGCTGCCCCATCTCTCCAAGCCCAAGAGCTTTCGCTGGCAGAGTCTCATCCGTCCTCCCTACTTCGTGCCCGAGACCAAGATGATCGACGACCTCCTGCGCGACTTCCAGGAGAACCACGTCCACATGGCCATCGTCGTCGATGAGTATGGCGGCACGAGCGGACTGGTCACGCTGGAGGACATCCTGGAGGAGATCGTCGGCGAGATCAACGACGAGTATGACGAGGAGGAGCGCCAGTATGTCAAGCTCAACTACAACACTTACAGTTTCGAGGGCAAGACGCTGCTGAGCGACTTCTGCAAGATCCTCCACGTCGATGACGACGAGTTTGAGGAGGTGGCGGGCGAGGCCGACACGCTGGCCGGCCTGCTGCTGGAGATCAAGGGCGACTTCCCCAGCATGCACGAGCACCTGGAGTATAAAAACTACGCCTTCGACGTCGTCGGCATCGACGGACGGCGCATCAGCCGCGTCAAGGTGACGGTACATCCCCACCATGCTGATACGGACGCAGCGTCTCTCTGACGACCTTCTCCTGGGCCTTTGGCGCCTTCCTGCCGACACGCCCCGCGGGGCTAAGCGCCAGCAGGAGCGCGCCGCCGCCCACAGTCTCCTGGCTGCCATGCTGGGGCGCCCTGTAGCCATCCTCCACGCCGCCGACGGCGCTCCCCTTGTCGAGGGTCATCAGATCAGCATCTCCCACACGCGCGGTTTCCTCGCCATCCTCCTCTCCCGAAGCCGAAGGGTGGGGGTGGATATCGAGTACCGCAGCGACCGCATCCGCCGCATCGCCTCCCGCTTTCTCCGGCCCGACGAGTCCGCCGGATCGACCGACGACCTGCTTACCTGCTGGTGCGTCAAGGAGGCCGTCTATAAGCTCCGGTCCGCCTCCCACCTCGCCTACGACCAGATGCGCGTCCACCTCGACACCGCCACGGCCGACGACCTCCTGGCCGCCGACTCCCTCTCCTTCGGGCGCGAGATCACGCCCGACTATGTCCTCGTCTGGACCTCGGAGTAGCACGGCGCCTTCCTGTCTTCCATCGATTTCCTGTCTTCCAAAAATGTGAAAACCAACTAAAAGATTGTAATAAAAGACTTTTTATAGTGTTGATTTAGAGGCAAACCATTAATTTTGCACCCATACAACAAAACATTATAAATGGGTCTAATTTTATTGTATTTCTTAGGTGCATTGTCACTTTCCTTTCTTTGCTCCGTCCTCGAAGCGGTGCTCCTCTCCACGCCGATGTCCTACATCTCGATGAGGGAGAACCAAGGCAGCAAGACCGCCACGCTGATGAAGCAGTACAAAAACAACGTCGATCGCCCCGTGGGCGCCATCCTCTCGCTCAACACCATCGCCCACACCATCGGTTCTGCCGGCGTGGGAGCGGAGTCCATCAAGATCTTCGGCGAGCAATATTTCGGGCTGATATCGGCCATCCTCACTCTCTTGATCCTCGTGCTCTCGGAGATTATCCCCAAGACCATCGGCGCCTCCTATTGGCGATCCCTGGCCATGCCTTCCACCAGGATCATCCGCGTGCTCATCCTCATCACCTATCCTCTGGTGCTGCTCTCGGAACTGATCACCAAGGTCTTCACCCCCAGGGGGCAACCAGGCCTCCATGAGCCGCGAGGAGGTGTCGGCCATGGTCGATGTGGGCACCACGGAGGGCATCTTTCGCGAGTCGGAGAGCAAACTGATCAAGAGTTGCATCGCCCTGTCTGGCGTCAAAGCCCGTCAGATCATGACTCCCTCCATCGTGGTGGAGTCGGCCTGCCAGGACCTCACCGTCAAGGACTTCCAGGCCAAGCAGAGCTGGAGTTTCTCCCGCATCCCGGTCTATGCCGGCGACAAAGACTACATCACGGGCTACGTCCTCAAGGACGCGGTCCTCAAGTTGCTGTCGGAGGATCAGTTCCACGTCAAACTCTCCGACCTGAAGCGCCCGATCCTCACCTTTCGCGAGGAAGAGTCGGTCTTTCAGATATGGGAGAAAATGCTGGAGAAGCGCGAGCATATCTCCGTCATCAACGACGAGTATGGCGGTCTTCGCGGACTGGTGACGATGGAGGACATCATCGAGACCATGACGGGCGTGGAGATTGTCGATGAGGACGACGTGGCCGTGGATATGCAGGCGCTGGCCAAGGAGAAGTCGCGCCTGATGATGCGGGGCGGGAAATAGGTCCCAGTGGCAAACCAATAACGCACGACTTGGCGGCGGAAATGTACCGATCCAGTCGTGCGTCTATTAGTTTGGGGCGGAGTAGGGGAAGTTGTTTGGGCTGGGCGGCCTATCGTTTTTACGAGGTGGCCGATCACCTGCTGGCGGTTGATAAGTGACAGGTCTTGTTTGTTATTTGAAGTTTGTGCTGACATTTGTTTTGTTTTGACTGTGAAGCCCGAAGAGAGAAAGTGGAAAATTGAAAACGTAATTTCGTAATTTCAACTTAAGGTTTGACGGAATGATTTTGTATCTTTGCAGTATGAAAAAAGAAGAGATGATTGCATTGCTGCAACAACAGAATTCCTTTTTGCAGCAACAACTTCAGGAGGCGAACCGCAAGGCGGACGCCCTTTTGGTGGAGATTACGTCGTTGAGAAGCCTTCTTGAGTGCAAGTCGGAGGAAGGGACCAAGCAGAAGCGCGTAATCAAGGGACTTGCCAAAAATGCACAAAACAAATCAGAGAACAGCTCTCAGTGATATCACCAGCGACAAGATATATCACAAAAATATTGTTGAGCCCCCAAAAAGAACGGCAGCGAAAATAAGAAGTAAACTATATACGTTTAGGTTTTGTGGTGTAATATAATTTTACTACAAAATGACCTATAAAACTCTAGGCGGGGGCTTAGATCTGTCCCTGTCGATGGAGTCAAAATCAAATTCTCTGCCCTTGATGATGTCGGCAGGGGGGCGTTTCGGAGGGATCTTCAAGGGATTCTGGGGGAGCATCTTCGAGCATCCCGAGGTAAAAGACGGCAAAAAGACGGCAAATGTCGCCATTTGGCGTGAGAAATCCCGTTTTTTTTGTGGAGGTAAGACCCTTCGTGGCTATTTCCGAATATACGGGGGTGATTTCCTGTGAAGTGGTTATATATCAGAAAGTTACGCTTCGTTTTGCTTGTTTTTCACCTTGTTGAGGATATTGGCTCCTGGGACGCTGAAAACGAGGGTAAATCGTTGTTTTTGCGGTTCAAATGACCGCCGCAGGGCATATTTTAGTTTGTCGATGCAGTCAAACGCCCCCACAAAGTTACGCATTTTCTTTGAAATCTCTTCGCTTCCCCCCTGTTTTTTTGGGGGGTGAGGGAGAGTTGGCGTGAAGGTTTTTCTAATTTGTTAACGAATGTAAAATGTAAGGAGTGACGAGGGTGAGAAGGGGCGATAGAACTTTTTTATAGCATATAAACTATTGATATTTAGTGGTTTGTCATCAGTTCTTTAAAGTAATAGATCATATATTGGGACTTCATTGGACCTTACACCTTACACCTTACATTCTTACGTTTTCATATTTTGAAGCAGGACAAAAGTGGGGTAAAAGAGTTCAAAGAAATAGTATATATAATAT
>OHSK01001009.1_pt1 | contig 12566 bp, 4 predicted proteins | sample 1578701 | NCBI WGS metagenome assembly OHSK01 (sample SAMEA3879503, study PRJEB24766) | human gut metagenome | biome: human-associated habitat; feature: feces | place: USA | collected 1985/1987
TACTTTTGAGGAAATGAACCTGATGTGCATTTACAATACCGGCAGCCGCACCGGATTGATCAACAGCCTGCGTGAGATGCGCGGCGAGCTATCACCGGAGGAAACGGAACTGAGGGAGCTGACCGACAGCGCCCTTACGAAGCTCTGTGCGATGACCAATGAGGACTTTGCCCAGCTGGAGCTGTACCCGGATTTTGACCAGTAAACACCATAACCGCAGGGATGGGGTGGCAATTTGCCACCCCACCTCTTTACCCCAAAACCGAAAGGAGGACAGAACACCATGCCAACCAAAGCTGAACTATATGCACAGATGGCGGACAAGGTGGCAACGCAGCTCACGGGGAGCTGGCAGGAATGGGCAGGGTTTCTCACCACTGCTTCCCGCCTTTACAAGTACCCGTTCCATGAGCAGCTGATGATCTACGCCCAGCGACCGGACGCCACCGCCTGTGCAGAGTACGATTTGTGGAATGAAAAGATGGGCCGGTATGTAAGGCGCGGCTCCAAGGGAATTGCTCTGGTGGACGATTCCGGGGACAGGCCCCGCCTGCGCTATGTTTTTGATATTTCCGACACCGGAACCCGTGAACATTCCCGCACTCCCTGGCTGTGGCAGCTGGAGGAGCGCCATTTGGATTCGGTGCAGGCCATGCTTGAGCGCACCTATGATGTTTCCGGTGATGACCTTGCCGGACAGCTCACTGAGGTAGCCGGAAAACTGGCTGAGGAATACTGGACGGAGCATCAGCAGGACTTCTTCTATATCGTTGACGGTTCCTTTTTGGAGGAATATGATGAGTATAACATCGGAGTGCAGTTCAAGGCAGCCGCCACCGTCAGCATCACTTACGCTTTGATGTCCCGCTGCGGACTGGAGCCGGAACGCTACTTCGACCACGAAGATTTCATGGCGATCTTTGATTTCAACACCCCGTCCACCATCGGGGCGCTGGGAACAGCGGTCAGCCAGATCAACCAGCAGGTGCTGCGGCAGATCGGCGTTACCGTCCGAAATGCAGAGCGCGAAGCCAACCAAGAAAGGAGCAAACAAGATGAACAATCCCATGACCTATATCCAGAACGGAGACTATCTGATTCCCGACCTGAAGCTGAGCCAGCAGCCGGAGAAAACCCTGGGCAAGTACGGCAGGATGAGGAAAACCTACCTGAAGGAACACCGTCCCATCCTCTACAACCAGATGCTGCTGAACGAGAAGTTGTACCAGCACCTTCTGGAGATCGACGAGACCGCCCAGAGCAGACTGGAGCAGATGATGCCCCAGCTGGCGAAGGAAGCGGGAGCCACCGAGGAACTGAAAGCCAGCGATCCCATGAAGTGGGTGGGGCTGATGAACACCTGCAAAGCTCAGGCCGAGGAAATCCTGATGGCGGAGCTTATCAACAGCTGACCCTAAACCTGTTCCTCTCCGAAGCGGAACAGATCCAATCCATAGATGAAGCAGAGAATGTAGCGCATACATCCTCTGCTTTTTCTTTTGCCCAAAATGATATTGACCATGTGCTGCGTTTGGGCGGCAATACAGACCGCCAGAGGGAGCGTGTGGTTGCAGCCTTTGAAAAGCAGAAAACCACCGCTGAGATTGCCGAGATACTGAAAACGCTGTACCACGGCGGCAACGGCCTTGGCAGTGTGAGCGCATGGTATGCCGAGGATGGTATCCATCTTTCCCATGGGAAGTCTGTCCGTTATGACAGGTCTGCCCAGGTCATTTCCTGGGAGAGCGCCGCAGAGCGTATCGGGGAGCTTTTGGAGAGCGGACAGTTTGCCTCCAATGTAGAGCTTGCAGAAGCGGCAGGCTATGAACAATCCCTCCTCTCGGAAAAGCTCTGGCATCTGTATCACGATTTCAGCGAGGACGCCAGAGAAGCCGGATATTTGTCCAGCCTGTCAGAGATCAAAGGCAATGGGTTCCCGGAGGAGACCCGCCGCCTGACGGAGCAGCTGAGTGACCCGGCTTTCCGCCAGACCCTCAAGGAAGAATACGCTGCCTTCTGGACTGCCTATCAGCAGGACCGTGACCTGTTGCGTTTTCACTATCATAGACCGAGGGAGATCTGGGAGAACCTGAAGGACCTTGACCTGCCCCGCAGGACCTTTTCTTCAGAGCTTTCCCAAGTGCCAACCGTCCAGCACTTTATTACCGAGGATGAGATCGACGCCGCCATGACCGGCGGAAGCAGTTTCGCCGGAGGAAAAGGCCGTATCTATGCGTTCTTCATGGCAAACCATACGGATAAGGAGAAAGTGAGATTCCTCAAAGACGAGTATGGCATTGGCGGACGCTCTCATGCCTTGTCCGGCGCAACACACAGCGGCGAAGATCACGATGGGAAAGGACTGCACTATAAAAAGCAGGACTGCCCGGATGTTCACTTGAACTGGGAAAAGGTTGCCAAGCGCATTACCTCACTTGTCCAGAAAGACCGCTATCTTACCGAACAGGAACAGGCGCAGTATGACAAAATCCAGTCTGAACAGGAACTGGCCGAAGAAGATGCTATTCAAGCCCAGCAGCCGGAGATGGAAGAAGAAACGCCAAAGCCTATCCTTCGGGAGCAGTTTGAGCAGTATAAGCCTGTGGTGACTGCCGCTATTTCCGAGGATGCCGCATACCGCAATGCCTGCGGGCATTCTGACCGTGAAAATGCTGTCATCGAGGGCAATGCCGCTGTGCGCCGTGCGGTCCTTGGTTCTAAGGATATGGAGCTGATCCGACTCTATTCGGATGTGCCGGAGTTCCGCCAGCGTCTGCACCGGGAAGTGATCGACGAAACCTATCCAAAGCTCCATGAACTTCTGCGCCCTCTTTCTCAGGAAGATATTGATACTGCCCTTTGTGCATGGAACGGCAATATCGAGAGTAAACACGCTGTTGTCCGCTATATGAAAGACCATGCAAGAGAAAAAGATACCGCCGCATGGCTGGCTCAGGAATACGGCGGCAGTAACAGCAACAGCCTGTTCGTTGTCCGTGCCGGCAGCCCGGAGGAAACGCAGCTGCCCTGGCCGAAGGTACAGCGCAGGCTTGCCCAGCTCATTCAGGAGGACCGGTTCTATACCGAAGAAGAACAGAACCGTTTTGACGACATCGACCCAATCGCCATCCGGGAAGCTCTGGAGGAAAGAGGGATTGTCAACGGCCAGGTGGCAGACCCGGAAAAACTGGACAATGCCCCGTTTATCCAACAGGTGATGTCAGATGCCGAGCAGATCGCAGATGCCGAGACAGAGCAGACTTCCAAAGTTTCCATTTCCGATGAGGAATATGACGCAGTTCGCCGCCCAATTCCGCAAAGAACCTCCTATGACCCAGCCGCCCCGGTCTATGCCGTGGGCGATACCGTGTATATCGAGGATGACGCCTATCAGATCACCGAGCTGCGGGAGGACACCGTACAGCTTCTGCCCACCGGGATGGTATATCCCATCTACCGGGCAGAGCGCAAAGAACAGTTCGAGCAGCTGCTTCGGGCAGACCGCCGCAATGCTTACTATACCGAGTTTCTTCCTATTGACCCGGACAAGGCAGATCAGGACTTGCGGGATGTATTGGCTCATGGACTGATGGATGAAGCGGATAAAAAGCAGATTTCCACGCTGCTGCAATCCGGCAGGAGCAACAGCGAGATCGCCTACTGGCTGAGCAGAGCCTATTCCGGTGAGATCGAGACACTGAATCTGGAGACCGGCGATATTGCCGATTACCGTACCACGGCACAGGGCATAGAACTGGAAGTCATGGATGCAGAGGAAAAGCGTCTGGCTATGCTGTATTTCCGCTGGGATGAGGTTGCGCCTTTGCTGCGCGGGATGTATGCCCGTCAGCAGGACGGTTTTGGACAGGAACAGCCCCAACCGGCTACCGAATCCCCGACCTTCCATTCCGAGACCATGGCCGTCTATCCGGGCGATAAGAACAATCTGCCTTATGATGTGGTGGTGGAACGGCTGCATATCGAGGAGCCGGAGCCACCAGTACCTGTGACAGAGCCGGAGAAAACCTTTGAGGAAGTGTTGGACGAACACCCGGTTTCCATTCAGGTCAATGGCCAGTGGGAGACCTTCTCCAATGCCAAAGCTGCCGAGGAAGCCTCCTATGAGGAATACAAGGCTAACCTGCGCCGCAATGCAAAAAACTTCCGCATTACCGATGAGCATTTGGGTGAAGGCGGTCCGAAAGCCAAGTTCCAGGCAAATGTCAATGCGATTCGTTTGCTGAAAGAGCTGGAAGCTGCCGGACAGCAGGCAAGCCCCGAACAGCAGGAGGTTCTTTCTCGATATGTGGGCTGGGGCGGTCTCTCTGATGCGTTTGACCCGGAGAAACCGGTATGGGCTTTAGAGTATGCCCAGCTAAAAGAACTGCTGACCCCGGAGGAATATGCCGCCGCCAGAAGCTCTACCCTCAACGCCCATTACACCAGCCCTACGGTCATTCAGGCCATCTATGAAGCGGTGGACCGTATGGGATTTGAGACCGGAAATATTCTGGAGCCGTCTATGGGTGTGGGCAATTTCTTTGGTATGCTGCCGGAGAAAATGCGAAACAGCCGTCTGTACGGCGTGGAGCTGGACCCTGTTTCCGGGCGCATCGCAAAGCAGCTCTATCCCAAGGCGGACATCACAGTAGGCGGCTTTGAGACCACCGATAGGCGTGACTTCTTTGACCTTGCCATCGGCAATGTACCTTTCGGTCAGTATCAGGTCAATGACAAAGCCTACAACAAGCTGAATTTCAGTATTCATAACTACTTTTTCGCCAAAGCACTGGACCAGGTGCGTCCCGGCGGCGTGGTGGCTTTTGTAACCTCCCGCTATACTATGGACGCCAAGGATTCCACCGTGCGCCGCTATCTTGCCCAGCGTGCCGAGCTGCTGGGAGCTATCCGTCTGCCTAATGACGCGTTCAAAAAGAATGCCGGTGCCGAGGTGGTATCGGACATCATCTTCCTCCAAAAGCGGGACCGCCCGTTGGACATCGTGCCGGAATGGACCCAGACCGGACAGACGGAGGACGGGTTTGCCATCAACCGGTATTTTATCGACCACCCGGAAATGGTGCTGGGCAGACAGGAGCCGGTAAGCACTGCTCATGGTATGGATTACACTGTGAATCCTATCGAGGGACTGGAGCTTTCCGACCAGCTGCATGATGCTGTGAAGTACATTCATGGCACTTATCAAGAGGCAGAGCTGCCGGAGCTGGGCGAAGGCGAAGCCATTGACACCTCCATTCCTGCCGACCCCAATGTGAAGAACTATTCCTATGCCATTGTAGACGGGCAGGTGTACTACCGGGAAAACAGCCGTATGGTGCGCCCTGACCTCAACGCCACCGCCGAAGCCCGTGTAAAAGGTCTTGTGGGACTGCGTGATTGTGTGCAGGAACTGATCGACCTTCAGATGGATGCAGCGGTTTCGGACAGCACCATTACCCAAAAGCAGGCGGAACTGAACAGCCTATATGACAGCTTTTCTGAAAAATATGGCCTTATCAATGACCGTGCAAACCGACTGGCCTATGCAGATGATTCTTCCTATTACCTGCTCTGTGCGCTGGAAGTCATCGACGAGGACGGGAAACTGGAACGTAAGGCAGATATGTTCACCAAGCGGACCATCAAGCCCCATCAGGCGGTGGCTGTGGTGGATACGGCAAGTGAAGCACTGGCGGTGTCTATCTCGGAAAAAGCCTGCGTGGATATGGGCTATATGAGCCAGCTTACCGGAAAAACAAAAGAAGAACTGGCCGGAGAACTGCAAGGCGTGATCTTCCGTGTACCGGGACAGTTGGAGAAAGACAGCACACCCCATTATGTGACTGCTGATGAATACCTTTCCGGCAATGTACGCCGCAAACTGCGTCAGGCGCAGCGGGCGGCACAGCAGGACCCGGTTTATGCAGTCAATGTGGAAGCTCTTACCGCCGCCCAGCCCAAAGACCTGGATGCGTCGGAGATCGAGGTGCGTCTGGGCGCTACCTGGATCGACAAGAAATATATCCAGCAGTTTATGTATGAGACCTTCAACACCCCGTTTTATCTCCAGCGTAGTATCGAGGTCAACTATTCGTCCTTTACCGCTGAATGGCAGATCAAGGGGAAATCTTCTGTATCCTACAACGATGTGGCAGCCTACACCACCTACGGAACCAGCCGCGCCAACGCCTACAAGATTCTGGAGGATTCCTTAAACCTGCGGGATGTCCGTATCTATGACACCATAGAGGACGCAGACGGAAAAGAGCGCCGCGTGCTGAACGCCAAGGAGACCACCCTGGCTGCTCAAAAACAGCAGGCGATCCGGGAAGCCTTTAGGGACTGGATCTGGAGAGACCCGGAGCGCCGCCAGACTTTGGTGCGCCAGTACAACGAGGAAATGAACTCTACCCGTCCCCGTGAATATGATGGCAGCCACATTACTTTTGGAGGCATGAACCCGGCCATTACCCTGCGGGAACACCAGAAAAGCGCCATTGCCCATGTGCTGTATGGAGGAAATACCCTGTTGGCACATGAAGTAGGCGCAGGCAAAACTTTTGAAATGGTAGCTGCTGCGATGGAAGCCAAACGCCTGGGACTGTGCCAGAAATCTCTCTTTGTGGTTCCAAACCATCTGACAGAGCAGTGGGCGTCGGAGTTTCTGCGTCTCTATCCTTCCGCCAATATCTTAGTCACCACAAAAAAGGACTTTGAGACCCATAACCGAAAGAAGTTCTGCGCTCGTATTGCGACGGGTGATTATGATGCCATCATCATGGGACACAGCCAGTTTGAGCGTATCCCCATCAGCCGGGAGCGTCAGGAACGGCTTCTCTATGAACAGATCGACGAGATCACTGAGGGGATTGCAGAGGTACAGGCCAGTGGCGGCGAGCGTTTTACCGTCAAGCAGCTGGAGCGTACCAGAAAGTCTCTGGAAGCCAGACTGGAAAAGCTGCAAGCCGAGGGGCGAAAAGACGATGTGGTAACCTTCGAGCAGCTGGGTGTGGACCGTTTGTTTGTGGACGAGGCCCACAACTATAAAAACCTGTTTCTATACACAAAAATGCGGAATGTGGCTGGTCTTTCCACATCGGACGCGCAGAAATCCTCCGATATGTTTGCCAAGTGCCGCTATATGGATGAGATCACCGGAAACCGTGGCGTGATTTTTGCCACCGGCACACCGGTCAGCAACTCCATGACCGAGCTTTACACCATGCAGCGTTACCTTCAGTATGAACGCCTGCAAGAACTGAACATGACCCACTTCGACTGCTGGGCTTCCCGATTTGGGGAGACCGTCACAGCATTGGAGCTGGCACCGGAAGGCACCGGCTACCGGGCAAGAACGAGATTCAGCAAGTTCTTTAATCTGCCGGAGCTGATGAACCTGTTCAAAGAAGTGGCCGACATTAAGACTGCCGACCAGCTGAATCTGCCTACCCCGGAAGTGGAATACCACAACATCGTGGCGCAGCCTACCGAACATCAGCAGGAAATGGTCAAGGCCCTTTCGGAGCGCGCATCGCTGGTACACAGCGGAACCGTTGACCCGTCCCAGGACAATATGCTCAAGATTGTGCGCTGCTAAGCGCAAAAGTATATCTCCCCCGCAGGGGGACATTATTAAAAGTAAATAATGGGAACAACCAACCTACCTGGAGAGGAAACTCAAAGGGGACAATCGCATGTTGGTAAAGCGGATAAGGAGTTAATCGCAATACTTCGATGCTCCGCAAGTTCCGTATCCTATGGTTAAAGCTATACTGCCTGAACCTTAGTTCCGACTTGGTGCAAAGCATCGCCCATCGGAAAGCGATTGATACCGATGTCATTGTATGCTCGTTGTTGTTGATTTTGGACGAGTAACTTTTTGCAATGAAAGAGCGCACAGTGAGTGCGAATAAAGGGACGAACAAGGAACCTAAGGGATACTCGATACGTATACTTTTGACGAATAGCAGGATTGCCTAAAGGGGGAGACCCCCATGGTAACGGAGTCACCATAGTAGTCCGAGCAAGGGAAAGCCTTGTACATGGCGAAGGGTGACAGGTAATTTCGATTAGTTAGAAAGGAGTAGGTGCGTGAGATGCGTACAGCCAAAACTGTTTTAACGGTCATTCAAGAACGTGGAAAACAAAAGAAACCTATTGAAAGAGTTTACAAGCTCTTATTTAACCGTGAATTATATCTGAATGCCTATGCTAAGTTATACCCGAATAACGGAGCAATGACAAAGGGTGTTACAAATGAAACGGTAGATGGAATGTCCATTCAGAAAATAGACAGAATGATTGAAATACTCCGTGAGGAGAAATATCAATGGAAACCAGCAAGACGGGAATATATCAAAAAGAAAAATGGTAAGAAGCGTCCGCTGGGGATTCCTGTATGGGGAGATAAAGTATTGCAGGAAGTTATGCGTCAGATTTTAGAAGCGTATTATGAGCCACAGTTTAGTGAACATTCCCATGGTTTTCGTCCAAACAGAGGATGTCATACAGCACTACAAGAAATACAGGTATGGAAAGGAACTCGCTGGTTTATTGAGGGAGACATTTCTCAATACTTTGATACAATCGACCATAAAATTTTACTGGAAATACTTGCAAGAAATATTCATGATGGAAGATTTATCCGTCTGGTATCGAATATGTTAGAAGCTGGATACTTGGAAGAATGGAAATTCAAGCAGACAATCAGCGGAGTGCCTCAGGGCGGAGTTATCAGTCCGATACTGGCTAATATTTATCTCAACGAATTTGATAATTGGATTGAAGAAGTCTTAATCCCAAAATACACAAAAGGGAAAAGGCAGAAATCTAATCCAGAATATAACAAGTTGACCGCTGAAATCCAAAAACTCAGAAAGGAGGGAGATGCAAAGACAGCCCATCAGCTTGTGGTTGAACGCAGAAAAATACCTTCTGTTAATACGCAAGATGAGAATTATCGCAGATTGCGCTATGTGAGATATGCGGATGATTTTCTACTTGAATTCACTGGCTCTAAAGCAGATGCAGAAGAAATAAAAGAAGAAATAGGAAGATTTCTAAAAGAGAAATTAAATCTGATAATGTCAGAAGAAAAGACTCTAATAACAAATGCAGGCAGTCAGGCGGCAAAGTTTCTTGGATATGAAATCAAAGCACAAAGGGTCAATGACTATATTGACCCAAAGGGGCGCAGAGGAGCAAATGGAGCAATCGCACTATTAGTCCCTGCAAAAGTAATTGAAGAAAAATGCAAGAAATATATGAAACGTGGAAAAGCAACTCATAGGAATAATCTTCTGCAAGATGATGATTTTTCTATTGTACAGACATATCAGCAAGAGTACAGAGGACTGGTGCAGTATTATATTCTCGCACAAAATTTGTCTTGGTTCTCGAAGTTGTACTGGTATATGGAAACTTCATTATTGAAAACTCTTGCGTGTAAACACAGGTCATCTATCAATAAGCAAAAGGCTAAGTATAGAACAACCATAACAAGTACAAGTGGAAAAACAGTTCCGTGTCTGCAAGTTGTAGTAGAACGTCCTAATAAAAAGCCATTAGTTGCGACATGGGGAGGAATTTCTCTTGTGCATAAACGAAAAGCTGTTATAGAGGATATACCATACAAGGTATATGGTGGGCGAACAGAATTAGTTAAAAGACTGTTGGCAGAGAAGTGTGAATTATGTGGAAGTACTAAAAATATAGAGGTACATCATATAAGAAAACTTGCAGATTTAAAGAAGAAAGGACAGGCAGAAGTACCTAAATGGGTACAGATAATGTCTGCCAGAAAAAGAAAAACGCTTGTGGTATGTCGGGAATGCCATGTAGCAATCCACAATGGTAATATAACCAAAAGTTCTTGAAATGGAATTACTGGGGAGCCGGATGATGCGAAAGTATCACGTCCGGTTCTGAGGGGGGATAACGGAAAAGGAGCCATTGCTACCTCGCCGGTATCCTACCCGACACCTCGGATGGCCGTAAGCTGGGCCTGGACCAGAGAATCGTCAACCAGATGCTGCCGGATGAACCTGGCACAAAGGTCAATCAGTGCGTGGACAACATCATGCAGATCTGGCGGGATGGCAAAGCTGACAAGCTGACCCAGCTGGTGTTCTGCGACATTTCTACACCGCAGGCAAAAGCTCCTGCAAGCAAGGCGGCAAAAACGCTGGATAATCCACTGCTTCACGCATTGGAAGGCTCTGTGCCTCTGCCGGAGCAGGAACCGGTCTTTACGGTATATGACGATATTCGTCAGAAACTCATTGCTCAGGGAATGCCTGCCGACCAGATCGCTTTTATCCATGAAGCCAATACCGAAGTGCGGAAAAAGGAGCTGTTCTCTAAAGTCCGTACCGGTCAGGTTCGTGTCCTTTTGGGCAGCACCGCCAAGATGGGCGCAGGCACCAATGTGCAGGACCGTCTGGTGGCACTTCATGACCTGGACTGTCCGTGGAGACCGGGAGACCTTGCCCAGCGCAAGGGCCGTATCGAGCGCCAGGGCAACCAGAATCCTCTTGTCCATGTGTACCGCTATGTGACCGAAGGAACCTTTGACGCATACCTCTGGCAGACGGTGGAGAATAAGCAGAAATTCATCAGCCAGATCATGACTTCTAAATCGCCGGTGCGCTCCTGCGATGATGTGGATGAAACGGCGCTTTCCTTTGCCGAGATCAAGGCTCTGTGCGCCGGAGACCCCCGTATCAAAGAGCGTATGGATTTGGATGTGGAGGTATCCCGCCTAAAGCTGATGAAAGCCGACCACCAGAGCAAGCAATATCGTCTGGAGGACCAGCTGCTCAAATACTTCCCGGAGGAGATTGAAAAGCACAAAGGCTTTATCAAGGGCTTTGAATCTGACCTGGAGGTTTTGGCAGCTCACCCGCACCCGGAGGACGGCTTTGCCGGTATGGAGATTCGTGGAGATCTGCTGACCGATAAGGAGAACGCCGGTGCTGCCCTTTTGGATGCCTGCAAGGAGGTCAAAACCTCCGATCCGGTGCAGATCGGCAGCTACCGGGGCTATGCCATGTCTGTGGAATTTTCCGCTTGGAAACAGGAATATACGCTCCTGCTAAAAGGACAGATGACCCACAGGGCAACCCTTGGTACAGACCCTCGCGGAAATCTTACCCGTATCGACAATGCCCTCGCCCAGATGCCCCAGCGTCTGGAGGCGGCAAAGGCCCAGCTGGATAACCTCTATCAGCAGCAGGCTGCCGCAAAGGAGGAAGTCGGAAAGCCATTCCTTTATGAAGAAGAACTGAGAAGCAAAAACGCCCGTCTGGTGGAGCTGGATACCCTGCTCAACATCGACGGAAAGGGGCAGGCACACACCGAGTCTGTTGTTGCCAAAAGCACACGGCCTTCGGTGCTGGATAACCTAAAACGCCCGGTGCAACCCCGCAGTACAGACAAGAAACCAAAACAGCATGAGGAGGTGCGATAACATGAATACTAACGATCTGAATACAGCCCTTTATGAAAAGATGGCTGCCGAACAGGATAAGTTCCGGGACTGGCTGAAAAGCCAGCCCCCGGAAGAAATCCTGCACCACACCTATGAATATACTGTCCGTGAGGATATTGTGATGGCGATGGAGGAGCTGGAGCTGACCGACGCCCAGGCCAAGGCACTTTTGGAATCTCCCTCTCCATTGGCGGATGTGTACCGCTATTTTGAAAAGCTGGAGACCGGCTATATGGATGTGATCCGGGACAGTATTGAGAACCGTGCCGACGATGTGTGCAGAGCTAAAGAGGAACTGCGAACAACACCGGTCTATCCCCACTCTGCCGCCTATGCGAGAGAACATAGGGAACTGGAGCAGTACCGGGTTTCCAACAATGCAAATCTCCAATGCAAGGAGTCCATTGAAGCGGCGGTGCGGGAACACTTCGACGGAATGTATCTCAGTCACGATGCGGCAAAGGGTGTGATCGAGACCTATGGCATGGAGCGTGTGGCGCTGGTCCTTGCCAACACCGTCCAGCTTCAGGACTGGGATGGGCGTTACTCCCGACGCAATAAGGAATGGGCCAAGACCATTCCCAACGATAATCCCGAAACCGTCCGTTGTGGTTATGTCCTGAACAGCCACCCTGCTGTGCTGGATGGCTTTATTGATCTGGTGCGAGAAGAACAGCAGCGCAGCCGTACTCAGGGAGAAAAGATACAACCGTCCCGCCCCTCTGTACGGGATAAGCTCAAGCAGGAACTGCCTGCCCATAAGCCTGCCGCCCCGAAGAAACAGGGACCGGAGAGATAACCATGGCAAAGCGTAAGCGGGATATGCAATTAAACTTTAGAGTTTCAGCGGAGGAGCTTGCTGTGATTGAGCAAAAAATGTCTCAGTTTGGAACCTCCAACCGTGAAGCCTATCTAAGAAAAATGGCGCTGGATGGGTATGTAGTCAAGCTGGAGCTGCCGGAGCTGAAGGAGCTTGTTTCCCTGATGCGCCGAAACAGCAACAACTTAAACCAGCTGACCCGTAAAGTGCATGAGACTGGGCGGGTTTATGATGCTGACTTGGAGGATATATCCCAGC